>ERZ1292625.4356-Hain-H41-01um-R1-4356-length-10668-cov-36_pt1 | contig 10668 bp, 11 predicted proteins | sample MGYA00564400_ERZ1292625 | MGnify/ENA primary metagenome ERZ1292625 (study PRJEB36523, sample SAMEA6512639) | groundwater metagenome | collected 2019-01-08 | study: AquaDiva: Metagenomics assemblies of 32 groundwater samples
TTTTGATTTTAGAAGATTGTTTTAGGGGGTGACATATGTCATGAACCTATACACTGTGGAAATCTTTATTAGTTTTTATTAATCGGTTTTGTCTAAGGACTATATCTCGTCATTGTTCTAGGGAAAGCAATTGCATCTTTTATTGTTTCTAATCCACAGATCCATGAAATAACTCTTTCTACACCCATGCCGAAACCGCCGTGAGGAACTGAACCATAACGTCTCGTATCTAAATAGAAATCATATTTGCTAGGATCTTCGCCTTGTGCTTTCAAATTAGCTTTTATCTTTTCAATATCTTCTTCTCTTTGCGAGCCTCCAACAAGTTCCCCATAACCTTCAGGAGCAATCATATCAAACCCATAAACAACTTCTTTCCCTTTTGTTCTTCCTTCAACTTCTTTCATGTAAAAAGCTTTAACAATTTTAGGATAATGTCTTACAAGAATTGGTGTATCGTAAAGTTCTGAAAGCCTATCTTCTTCAATTGTTCGTAAATCTTTTCCCCAAGCAATGTTTATTTTCTTTTTTTCTTTCAGTAATTTTAGTGCATCATCATAAGTGATTCTAGGAAATTTCTTCTTCACTGTTGCTTCAAGTTTTTTCCAATCTCTTCCAATTATTTCCAACTCTGATTTTCTTTCTGTTAAAACTCTAGAGACGATATGTTTAATCAGTTCTTCAGCATCGTCTTGAACGTAGTCAAAATCTTCCCATGCAGCTTCCATCTCTGCCATCCATAATTCAGTTATGTGTCTTGAAGTCTTACTCTTTTCTGCTCTAAAAGCTGGTTGAATAGTAAAAATTTTTTCTAAAGAAAAAATAGCAGGCTCTGCGTGTAGTTGCCAAGTCTGGCTCAGATACATTGGTTTCCCAAAGTAATCGACTTTGAAAAGAGTACTGCCCCCTTCTGCAGGAGTTCCAATCAAAATGGGGCTGTGATATTCGTAAAATCCTTTTTTTCTCCAATGTTCTCTCATAGCATCAAGAACGGTATCTCTTATTTTCAAAATCGCAGTCATCTTCCTACTCCTTAGCCAAAGGTGTCTTCTGTCTCCAAGAAGTTCTTCATTCAAATCTTTGTTAATTGGAAATTGATCGCTTGTTCCAACAATATTTATTTCATCAGCTTGAATCTCAAAACCTGTTGGAGCTCTTTTATCTTCTTTGATTGTTCCAGAAATCTCAAGGCTTGCTTCAATCTGAAGTTTATCTATTGAATCCCACTGCTTCTTGAACTTCTCCTTCTTCAAAACACATTGAATGATATTTGTTGAATCTCTCAAAACAATAAACTTGAACTCATTGCTTCCTCTTTCTCTTGAAATCCAACCACGAACAGAAACTTTCCCCGTGCCTCTCTTCATAGCTTCTTGAATTGAAATGAATTTTTCCTTTGTCATTTTTGTTTAATCCCACTCCATTGGATGTATTTTCTTACCTAACGATGCACGATATGCTCTATCATAATCACTCGCTGGAACATCTATTTCTCCCTTCGTGTTAGAAGTTACAGTTATCCCATCTAACCATCCGGTTTTTACCATTAACTCTAATCTTTCTTTTCCATATTTTAATTCCGCTTCTTTTGGTGTCATTTTGTTTCCTCCATAAATTGTTTGTACACCCATAAGTTTTATACAGTTTATAACTTATAATTTATATATAAATCTTTCAAAAACTAACTAAAGTCTTCAACGGTGGGATTTTCAACGCTAAGATAATCTTTCAATCGCATTTTGATAGAATCTGTCAAACTTCCAGCATTAAAAGAAATTTCTTCATTTTCCAATAAACTTTTATCAACGTAAGTTTTCAAACCGATAACGCTTCCGAAAGGAGGAACACTTCCTGGAACCAAATCAAGACTTTTTACTTTTACCACATCTGCAAAACTTGTATTTTTAGAATGAAGGATTTTTTTTAGTTTTTTAGAATCAATCTTCTTCTCTGCAGAAAGAACAGCAAGGACAAATTCTTTATCTGTTTTTACTATCATTGCTTTTGCCCCTTGTTTCAATGAGTCTCCCCTAACTGCTGCAGCCTGTTCTGAGGTATAAACCGACTCGTGATGTTTAGTAGAATACTTTATACCTTTTTCATCAAGAATCTTTTTTATTTTATCAAAAACTTCCATTTCCTTAAGGAGTCAGTCTTGTTCTGTCTCGTGGGAACAAGACAACTTCTCTTATATTTTCAATTCCTAGAATTAACATTGTTATCCTTTCAAGCCCTATGGCCCAACCTGCGTGAGGAGGAGCTCCATATCTGAAGCTGTCCGTGTATGATTTGAAATCTTTTGGATTTAATCCTTTAACTTTTAATCTCTCAATAAGCAATTCAGGAAGATGAACTCTTTGCCCTCCAGAAGCAATTTCCATTCCTTTGTAAATAGCATCAAAACCACAGCTCAAATCTTTTCCCTTAGGCATAATGTAAAAAGGTTTTCCTTTCAAAGGCCAGTCGTGAACAAAAACAATTGTATCTGGAAATAACTCCTCAAGTTTTCTTTCTCCATCAGGTGTTAGGTCTGTCTCTTCAGTGTGTGTTCCTGCTTTCTTGATAAGTTTATTTGCCTCTTCAAAAGTTAGATATTTTGTCTTCGGAACTTTTAGTTTAACGTTTAAGAGTTCCAATTCTTTTGAATTTTCTTCTAAAACTTTTTTAACAACATACTGAACACTTCTTCCAAGAACATCCATTACTCCAAATTCATCAGAAAAAGCCATCTCAAAGTCTATCTGTCTTGATTCATTCAAGTGTCTGATAGTGTTGTGTTTTTCTGCTCTCCAAACTGTAAATAGAGTATACACTTTTTCAAAAGAACATGCAAGCATTTGTTTGTACAGCTGACAACTCTGAGAAAGATATGCATCCTTTTCAAAATATTTCAATCTGTACAATTCTGTCCCACCTTCAGAACTCGACCCAATTATAGAAGGAAAAATCGCTTCGAGAGCTTTCTCTTTTTCCATGAACTCTCTAAAAGCCTTCATAATTGTTGATTCTACTTTGAATATCGCCCAAATCTTTGGTTTTCTTATATCCAAAAATCTGTAATCCAGCCTAGTAGAAAATTCTGTCGTAACTCCCTTTTCATTAACGGGAATAGGTAACTGTTCTGCTTTTGCAATCAAACTCATTTTGAGAACGTCAACTTCAATATCTTTTCTTGCATTTTGTTCTTTGATACTTGCATCTTTTACTTTGCCAACAATTTCGATAACAGATTCCATAGTCAATCCGGAAATCTGTTTAACGATACTTGGATCTTTTGATATACATTGAACATAACCACTCTTGTCCCTCAGAACAATAAATGCCATTTTAGACAAAACACGATAATCAAAAACCCATCCTTTAAGCAAAACTTCCTTTCCTGATTTTAAATCCGAAATATAAGTTCTTTCCATGAATAGCACTAGAAAAACAGATTTATTAAATTATTGATTTTTGTCCGTAATAAGAACAGCGGCAGCAATTACGGTCGTCCATACTCCGTCTTTTCCTTCGGCAGATTGAGTTACATTCCTAGTCCTAAGGATTTTGTTCGACATCTTGTATATTTGTTCCCTTTCGTCCCAAGCAGTATTCGAATCAAATTCAATCCCTAATGTTGTTGCTAACATGCTTGCAGCTAAATCCTCTGCATAATCCCCCGCAACTTTCTCCGTTTCACCATAACCATGATGCTCCGACAAATAACCATATTGCCCTTCTTCTTTTGGAATTGCACAGCCTATAGAAGAGACAATTAATCTGTTATGTTCATTTGTTTCGGTTCTTGCCATAACACAGTAAACAATTTCTCCAGGGCCGAGATATTTCAATCCTTCTTCTTTCGGAACTATTTTAGAACTTGGAGGAAATATACTAGAAACATAAACAAGATTAAATTTTTCTATACCAGCATCTCGCAAAGCAGCTTCAAAACTTGCAAGTTTTTCTTTGTGTCTGCCAACTCCTTTCGTAAAAAATATTTTATTTGGAATCATTTTCAAGTTTTTTATACTTGAATCATTGAGAAAGAGTTTTTAAGATTTTCTAAGTTCAATCTTCTTAGTTCACTGAAATTTTCGCTTGGCTTTGTCCCAAGCCTCGTTGAAGTATTCTCTTAAATTTCTGGCGATACTTTCTGATTTTATCAAAATTCCGACAGCTTCTGGTTTCCAAGAAACAATAAGGACAGTATCTCCAGCTACATCGATATTTCCTGGAAGAGGAAAATCAACAAATCTAACATTCAAAAACTTTGATTTTTTAGCAAACCACGATTTTTGGTATTTTTTGTTTGCAAGTCCCCTCATTCTAACATTTTTAGATAATTCTTGCATACTATGATAAAATAAGTCTGATTCTTCAGCATATTCTTCTTCATGTAAATAAAAGTATAACATCTCATCTTTTTTTGTTTTTTTTCTTAACATCTTTTCATAAGCCGTTTTCAATCCCTTTTTACCTAAGAAGACTTCTGCTTCTTGTTCCGAATGTGAAGACTGTAATTTTTCTAAATCGGGAATTATTTTTTTCAGTTCGTTTTTCTGAAAGTTAACGTCTTTTTCTCTCTTTTCTAAGTAATCAAGTAAATTACTAGGAGTAGCCGCCTGAAAATACTTAGTTTTACTTTTTATAACAGAACTAACAATTCCTTTTTCTATTAATCTGTTTAAAATATCGTAAATATTCGAATATGCAACCTTAGCCTTTTTGACTATTGGTCCAACCGTACTTGATCCTAATTCGCTCAGAGCAAGATAAACCTTCGATTCTCCGTCAGTAAGTCCAACCTTCAATAGTTCATAGTATTCTTTAGTAGCCATCCCCAATCTAAGTTAGTGGATTATATAACCCTTTCTGTTATACACCCTGTACAGGGGAAATAATTCATATAAGCAGCAATCAATTTGGAGAATTAATTAAACATGGAGAAAAATCAAAATGCCACCAAGCGGATTTAGTCAAGATGCAGTCAATGGTTTGCTCGAGTTTGTAAAAGCAGCTTACCAAGACGTCAAAACTAAGCATAGTGGAACCTCTCTAACTGAAGAGGACTTCTTGAAAGACTTTGCAGAAAGGTTAAAGAGTTGCCCTCAGAACATATCTCAAGAGGGGATGAAAGGTTTAGCTATTTTCATGGCTGAGTGTTACAAAGACCTTGCTAAAGAGATAAATATCGGTCAAGACAAATATGGACGTCCAGTAATTGATGGAAAAGCTATTGACAAAGAGATAGGGCAAATCGGAAATTATCTTTTAGAGTTCACAATATAATTTTTTATTTATTATTTATTTGCGTGCCTTTTAATTATTTCTACAGCTTCTTCCCCAGTAACTTTTCCCTTAAGATCTTTCATAACCAAACCCATGTAAGCGTTTACTGTGAGTCCCGGTTTTGATTTGACGAGTTTCATTATTTGTTCTTCAACGGTTTCTCCGTCTTCTTTTTTAGATTCTAAGGATTTTTCGTGTTCTTCTCCCTTGACAATCTTTGTGAGAACATGTTTCAAGTCTCCTTCAGAAATTTTGCCTTTCTTTAAATTTTCAAGAACATCTGCAAGAGCATCCTTGTTCAATATTTCACCCACATCCTCCAAAGAGACTTTTTCTCTTGACGCAATTTCTTTTGGATAAATAAGCAAAACTTTTCCAACGAGTTGGGGTTTGTTAATAATCTTCAAAAGTTCTTTGAACTCTTCAATCTTGCCTTGGTTCAGTAATAAAGAGATCATCTCTTTGTTCAGCCCTTCATTTTCCAGTTCTTCTTCTAATTCTTTTTTAGTTTTTGGTAAAGTTTTTTTTGCTTCATCCATCATCTCACGAGAAATTTTCAAAAGGGGTAGGTCTGTTTCAGGATACATTCTCGCAGCACCAGGCATAGGTCTGAGAAACTCGCTTCTTCCATCAGGAAAAACTTTCCTAACTTCCGAAACACTTTTGTTTAAATGTACCAATCCTACTTGTCTTTTCATTTCCGTCTCAATTGCATTCTCGATGTTCATTATGTCTTGAAATCCTTTTAATTCAATTCTTTTCCCATTCTTAACAGAAAGATTAACATCTTGTCTTATAGTACCCAATCCACGTTTAACCTTGCAAGCTCTTAAAATTTCTCCAATATGCAGTGCAACTTCTTTTGCCTGCTTTGGCGTTGTGATGTCAGGTTCAGTTGCAATCTCAATTAAAGGAATTCCAAGTCTGTCCAATCTGTAAACTATAACTTTGCCCTCTTGATTTTTATCTCCAACAACTCTTGCACTATCCTCTTCAAGGCAGATAGAAGCAATTCCAACTCTTCCTAAACTTGTTTCAACAAATCCATCTCTGGCAATCATCACTGTTCTTTGGAAACCAGAAGTGTTGCTCCCATCAACAACAGTCTTCCTCATAATCTGAGTCAGAGGAATTATTTTAGCATTAAGCAAAAGAGAAACATGGGTTGCGATTTCTAAAGCCTTTGAATCAATAATCTCTGGAGGAGATTCGTCATATTCTATAAGACAGCTTGAATCATTATAACACTCATAAACAAATTCTTTATCTAAAGAATGTTGATAAGTAGCTGCAGCATCAACTTCGCCGCTTTCTCCTGCAACGGCGTGAAGTTTTCTTTTTATAGTAAAATCAGGTTCATCTTTTCTTAATACAGAAGGACAGTTACAGAATAGTTTTCTGCTGGTGTCTAGCTGTTGGTGTATCTCCAGTCCAATTTTAAGACCTATTTTCTGGTAGTCTATATCTTTATTTTCCATTTTTATGAATCGTCAACTCTCTTTATAATTTTATTGAAAAAATCTGATAAAACACCACTACAAAATAAGGGCTCATTTTTAGATGTAAATTTAGGCTTTAAATCAAAAGTATTTTCTGTTAGATTTAGGATTTCATCAAAATCTTCATTAAACGATTCAACATATCTTTTAGAGAAAGTTATTCCACCATCTCTAATCCTAACAAACTTAGATATCCTAATGATATCTTTTCCAATACTTAAGGGAAGGCGAACTGAATGGATAGAACCTTTACTTTTCTTGAATCTATACTGAGTTATAATCTTAAGTATACCTTCATTGTCTAAACCATTTTTTTTCATTAAGCTAACAATCTTCTGCATTGAAGCGTTTTTTCGATGATATTTAGTGTAACCGTATTTAGTTAATAATTCTCTTCCATTTTCCAAGAAAACAGAATCATCAAATAGCAGAGTGTAATCTACTTTTTTATTTAAGATAGCAGGATTTATCTCATTTTTAGTGAAAAAATCTCTATCTTTTAATTTTTCTTTGAGTAATCTTACTTTAAGTGGGTGTAAAAACCCCACTTTCTCTGCAAAATCCCTAAAAGAAACGCTTCTTATTAGAATGACATGAGAAAATTCATTAAAACGTTTTGAGTTATATGATGAGAAATTAATCTTATTCTTATTCAAATAAATTGCAAAAGAAAGCATTATTTTATTACTCATAGATTCAACAGCAATTCTTCGTGAATTTCTCGCAATAGAACCATCACCATCTAAGTATCCTTGCCAAAAGCTCCTTTCTAATTCAGTGTCTTTGTAAAACTGCGGGATGTCTATAGTTTTTGATTTATCCCCTGATGAAAACTTAAAAGTAGTTAAAAATAAACTTACCAATTCTCTATTTCTAAAAGAGAGAACAAATCTGTTGCCCCTTTGTCTCAAATCAGGTAAACTTTTATTAAGAGATTTTTCCAAGATACTTTTTATCTTTAGAAGATGGGTTACAGAGTATGTTAATTCTTTTTTATAGGGAGAACCATCAGTAAATTCGAATCTGTAGCCGTTTTTATCTTTATAAAAAGATCCATCAGCTAAAAAGTTACCAATTAAGTAAGCAAAATCAGAATTCATAAATTCCATAATAAAATATAGTTCTTCAAATTTAAATACTTTCCTATTTCATCTAATTCCACTAAAGAGGTTGTTGATGTATCTCGAGACCGCATTTCAACCCTAGCTTAGCATAATCGACTTCTTCACTCATTCATCAAAAAAACAAATAGAGTTTATTAAATTAGCGAATTAACAGAATCTATCTTCTATCACAAAGTGAATTCTGTATTTAGGACAAAATTTTTCTAAATCGTGAACAAGTTCATCCCGGCCAATGTCACCCACAACTTTTAGAGATTCCCCTCTCTTGTGGCCATTCTTTTTGTTTATTAAGACATTCACTCCTTTACTTCCAGGACGTCTTCCAGCATTTCTAAGGATGCTAGCAATTGTTCCAACTGTTCTAGGGTCATGCACATTAGTTAAGTTAACATGATATATTCTTTTCACTCTAAGTTCATCTTCAAGTTGTTTTGCAGAGGAAAGAACTTCTTGAGCAACAAAGTCATAAAATTCTGTTTCACGTACGGAGGGATCAAACAAACTTCCTTTTCCTTTAACCCTATCTTGGAGAACGGTTCTCATAAGATTGATGTACTTATCTCTATTATCGGAAGGAATTATTGCGGGAGGATAGTTTCTTTGTTGAAGACAAAAGTTTTGTAGCAATCTTGCAACTCTTCCGTTTCCATCTCCGTAAGGGTGTATTCTAACTAACTCAACATGTGCTTGTGCAGCTCTTACAACAGGGTGAGAATCTGAGGCTGACAAAAAGTCAAGTAAATCCTTAACTTCATAGTGAAGTGTAGCAGGTTTTATTCCGTAAAAGTCTCCAAAAGAAACTTCTAAGTTTCTAAAACCTCCAGAGGGATTTGCTTCCGGTTCTATAATACTCCCTAACCTTGATAAAGAGTACATAGACAGGCCAGATTGCGCCAAAAATTCTTGAGCCCGGCCAATTCTTTGTAAAAATAATTCTCTTTGTTTTCCCGTGAGCTTTTTTCTATCTGAAGCAAGTTCAATGTCAAGAGAGTGTTCTGCAGCTTCCTCTCTAAGAAAATGATATTTTTCCCTTGCCACACAACCAGAATATTCTGGGTGAGTGTTCACTCTAGACACGATTCCGTCAATTTCGAGTAAAGTTTTGTTTAACATTTTTAGTTATCCTTTAAGAAGATTGTAGTTACATCTTCCAATTAAATCTCTGACTTGAGAAGTAATGTCTACAGAGGCTCGTTCCGGGTATTTATCCTCAGATCTTATGAAAGTATCAACGGCTTCTGTCTTATCTCTTTCACAAAACAAAACATAAGACATCATTGTCTTTAGGAAATCTGCACTTTTCCCATCTATATTCGGACAAACAAGCATATAGTCAATATCAGAGTTTGTTCTATTAAACTGAGCACAGCTTCCAACAATACTTACACCTTTAACACTGAAATTCCTTGGATTGTTGTCTGTTTGTCTCGCATGAGTTCTAGCCATTTCACTGTAGAGATAAAGAGTATTTTCTAAGCTGGCTCTGACTCTTTCAGTGATTCTTTTTCTTTTAGAAAAGGCTGGACTATTCCAAAGTCTTGGGCCATATTCTTTTGGTAAATCAGTATCAAATCTCATGTTTCAGCACAGTCTGTTTTACTTAAAAACCTTTCGATTGTCACCTTTCAAGAAAGACAACAAAACACCTATTCTTCCAGTCTACCGGAAATCTCTCCAGAATAGTTAGTAAGCATCATCTTCTTGACTTCTTCCTTATCTTTTGTATGTCCCAAAACCCACTAAAAGAAAGATTTAAATATTAGGAAACATTAAAAATGGGATGTTAATTTTGGTAGGAAGGATAATTACAAATAACAAAAATACTAAGCTTTTAGTAATTCATAGTAAGGAGTTATCTAATAGGGTAATCGGGAACAAAAATAGCATTTCTATAAGAAATTACAATGAGGGTTTGCTCATAAGCCCAAAGGGAGAGACTCATGTAACAATAGCAAAAGGGAAAAGATTACAGGTAGCGATAACTAACTTAATGAAGAGTGGTAAAATTTCTTTGAATGAGAAGAGAAATGTTTTTGTGTATTTAGACGAAAAAGAGTGGAAGATAAATAAGAATGAAATTTTGGGCAAAAGTGTTGGGTCTCCCCTCTCTAAAATAATTCCATCTGATTTAATAGCGAAAAATGCTGGTGTTCGGATTAATAATGGAAGGTATTATCTTGATATTTCTTCAAAAAAACTCCATGATATTGTTAAAAGTGAAACGGTTAAATGTCTGTTTAGTAGGTTACAAGACGATATTATAATAATTAAGTCTGAAGAGTTTAATGCTAGGAGATTAACTCCTCACAGTAAAAAAAGGGTTCAAATAGCCATTCCAAAAGAATTGTTAAACAAAAACGAAATTGCTAAACTAAACAAAAAAAAATGGTTGCCAATAAGATTGAAACTAAACTTGGCATCGTTTAATTTGATCATGAGTGATTTTTATAGTATAAAAGAAGAAAGAGAGTTGGTAGAGTATATGGATAAAAAAGGAGTTAAAATTAAGATAAAAGACCCTGCAGATCCTTATGACTTCTTAATTCACAATAACATTGCAGTAGAAATTCACAATTCAATCCCTAAATATGGAGACTTAGTTACAAGACATAAGGTAAAACCTGCGTTAGTAAGACTGAGAATTTTAGAAGCAAATTTTTTAATTAAAACCAAAAAGGTAAATAAATTTTTTATAATAATAAACAAAAAATGGGAAGAAGGGAGGTATATCAGAGAAGTTATTAGTAAAGATGATGAGAATATAAGAGTTTTTT
>ERZ1292625.4359-Hain-H41-01um-R1-4359-length-10659-cov-5_pt1 | contig 10659 bp, 14 predicted proteins | sample MGYA00564400_ERZ1292625 | MGnify/ENA primary metagenome ERZ1292625 (study PRJEB36523, sample SAMEA6512639) | groundwater metagenome | collected 2019-01-08 | study: AquaDiva: Metagenomics assemblies of 32 groundwater samples
AAACTCGGCAATTAGAAAAATTGCTAGAGTCCGTCTCACTAATGGTGCAGAAGTAACAGCCTATATCCCAGGTGAGGGGCACAATCTCCAAGAGCACTCTGTCGTCATGCTTAGAGGTGGTCGCGTGAAGGACCTCGGCGTTCGCTACACTATTGTTCGTGGAGTTCTGGACACTCAAGGAGTAGAGAAGAGGAGAAAGGGCAGAAGTCAGTATGGAAATAAGAGACCAAAAACAAAGTAAACAGTAAACAGTAGATAGTAAACAGTAAACAAATGCGAAGAAAACTTAAAGCCAAGCCAAAGATAACTCCAGACTCTGTCTATGAATCAGAGAAGGTTGCTAAGTTTATTAACTACGTCATGCTTGAGGGCAAGAAGACTACTGCACGTGGCGTAGTTTACCGAGCTATGGAGGAAATAAAGGAGCAAACAAAAAATCCGAATCCTCTAGAAGTTTTTGAAACAGCTCTCAAAAACACTGGTCCTACCATGGAAGTTCGTTCGAGGAGAGTTGGGGGTGCTAACTACCAGATTCCAAGAGAAGTACGACCTGAGCGCAGGCAATATTTGTCTATGAAGTGGATTGTAGATGCTGCCCGAAGCAAGAAGGGTAAGCCTATGCATGAAAAACTGGCCGAAGAAATTATCGCTGCTTCAAACAACGAAGGAGAGGCAATCAAGAAGCGTGAGAACACTCACAAAATGGCCGAAGCCAACAAAGCCTTTGCACACTTTGCCTGGTAATTTTGTTTTGCTCAGGTACCGAGATTATCGTGGATAACTCGATTTTCTACTAAACTCAATATACGCTATAATTCTCCTATAGGCAAAATATAAAGTATGGATAATTTAGAAAATAGTAGTAGAAAGAAAACAAGAAGAAGAGAACTACAACATGCTGTTTTAAATACTATCAAGGTTGCTGGCTTATTAAGTATCGGACTTCTTGCTCCGAATGTCTTGGGGGCTTTGAAGAAACTTGGTATCATCCCAAAGTCAAGGCAGAGAGAATATATTGCATCTTCGGCATCAAAACTCACAAAACGTGGTCTTTTAAAATTTGAAAATGGGCGGTACCTCCTGACCTCTTCTGGAGAACATCTTTTGAGACGCTGGGAACTTGAAGATTATAAAATCAAGAGCCCCAAAAAATGGGATAAAAAATGGCGAGTGATCATTTTCGATATTCCTGAAAAGAAGGCCAAAATTCGTAGACAAGTGGCCTATATTTTTAAACAATCTGGTTTTTATCGCCTACAAGACAGTGTTTGGGTGTACCCATATGATTGCGAAGACATTGTCGGCTTACTGAAAACTGATTTTGGAGTTGGAAGAGATGTTCTGTACATGATTGTGGATGAATTGGAGAATGATAAACATTTGCGTAAAGTATTCAACCTTTCCTAACCCGTCATAATTCTCCTATAGGAAAAAGATGGCGTATGAGATAAATTTTCTTAGATGCACTCTGCGCAGTAGTTCTTGGTTCAATGAAAAAAGCCTTGGATGAACAACCAAGACTCAAATGACTACATGTGTCCAGGATCTGCAAGAACTGCTAGTTTTATTACGCAGAAATAGTAGACATCTAGCTGGCGGGTCGTTTATCTCATTTCTTGCAAGGTTGAAAGCCATGGGAGGGGGCAGATGGGGCATCATCATAGGAAGAACAATCCCAACCTGGGAATAAACACTTCTCACGAACTCCACACATTTATAACGTGGTCTTTCTTGGCCGATGTACGCTTGAACAATGCTCACAATAGCCTCGACTTGTTCTGCTGTTGGGCGCATAGATTCTCCAATAAGGGTGTCTAAAATTAAAATACCATTAACATTGATTATCTGCAAAAATTGCTGTATTATGGCGCAAGCAGTTACATCTGCGTTTTATTTTTCTAAAACTATAAATGGAGAGGGACTACCCACTAGAGAGAGTTAGAAATTTCGGGATTATTGCGCATATTGATGCGGGCAAGACTACTACTTCCGAGAGAGTGCTCTTTTATACTGGGGCTCAACACTCTATTGGCGAAGTGCATGAGGGAGACACCACTACTGATTGGATGGAGCAGGAGAGAGAGCGAGGTATCACTATCACAGCCGCGGCCATCACTTGCTTCTGGGCCCCAACTTATTTAGCTGAAGCTGAAAGACAGAAGAAAGAGAAAAAGTATAGATTCAACGTCATCGACACTCCTGGGCACATCGACTTTACCGTCGAGGTTAAGAGAAGCTTAAGAGTTTTAGATGGTGCGGTGGTGGTCTTTGATGGAGTGGCTGGAGTAGAACCTCAGTCAGAAACAAACTGGCGTTATGCGGAGGAAGCGCAAGTCCCAAGAATTTGTTTTATAAATAAACTAGATCGTACGGGAGCCTCCTTTGAACGTTCCTACGCTTCGATTTTGAATAGACTTTCTAAAAAAGCTGTACGTTGCCAAATCCCAATAGGGGAGGAAGACAAACATGATGGAGTGATAGATCTTTTGACTCGCAAGGCCTATTACTTTGAGGGGAACATGGGTAACTCTGTGATAGCTAAAGAAATTCCTGAAATTTACAAGGCTGATGTGGAGAAATTTAGAAATGAGTTGGTTGAGAGAATTGTTGAGAATGACGATGGCTTGATGCACGCTTATCTAGAAGGGAAGGACATTGCGCTTGAGGCTCTCAAAGAAACGATGAGGAAGGCAGTGATTGGGAACAAAATCTTCCCAGTTCTCACTGGTTCGGCTTTAAAGAACAAAGGAGTCCAACTGGTGCTTGACGCTGTGGTGGATTATCTTCCAAGCCCTCTAGAAATTCCTTCAATTAAGGGAGTAAGTCCAACTACTGGTGAGGAGGTCATCCGCCATGCATCCGACTCGGAACCATTTTCAGCTCTTGCCTTCAAACTCCAAGCGGACCCATTTGTTGGTCAGCTAACCTTTTTCCGTGTTTACTCTGGCACCATTGAGAGTGGAAGTTATATTTATAATTCCACTACTGGAAATAAAGAGAGATTGGGTAGAATTGTGCGTCTTCAAGCAAATCAAAGAGAAGAAGTTAAGAGAGTTTTTGCAGGAGAGATTGCTGCGGCTGTCGGGCTAAAGGAAGCCAAAACTTCCCACACGTTTTCTGATGAAGAGAATCCAATCATTCTTGATCAAATCACCTTCCCAGAACCAGTTATTAGCCTAAGGATAGAACCAAAGACCAAGGCCGATCAGGAGAAGATGGGCATGGCTTTGAAGCGCCTCTCTGACGAAGATCCAACCTTTAAAATCAAATCAGACCAAGAAACTGGCGAGACAGTTATCATGGGCATGGGCGAACTCCATTTGGAAATTATTGTAGACAGAATGAAGAGGGAATTTTCTGTGGAAGCCAATGTCGGCAAGCCACAAGTAGCTTACAAAGAGACTATTACTGGTACAGCAGAGGTAGAAAATAAATATATTAAACAAACTGGAGGCAAGGGTCAGTACGGTCACGTCAAAATCAATATCAAACCACTTCCAAAATATGATCCAGAGGAAAAGGTACCAAAGAATGCGAGTCGCGAACCGGGCTTTGAATTCGTCAACTCAATTAAGGGAGGTGTTATCCCGATAGAATTTATTCCAGCCGTCGAGAAGGGTATACGAGAAGCAATGGATAGGGGAATTTTGGCCGGCTACAAAATGACAGACATCTCTGCCGAACTGACATACGGAAGTTCCCACGACGTCGACTCTTCAGAAATTGCCTACAAGATTGCTGCCTCACAAGCCTTCCAAGAAGCCGCTAAAAAAGCCAAGCCAGTTATTCTTGAACCTATCATGAAGGTGGAAGTGGTCGTGCCGGAGAAATTCATGGGTGACATCACTGGTAACCTCTCAAGCAAGCGTGCACAAATAGAAGCAATGGAAGACAGATTTGAACTCAAAGTTGTTCGCGCGCAGGTGCCACTCTCGGAAATGTTTGGATACGTTACAGCTCTCCGCTCCATGACCGAAGGTCGCGGTTCCTCAACAATGGAATTTGACCACTACGCTATTGTGCCGAAAAATGTTGAGCTTGAGATTATAGAGAAACGAACAGGGGTCAAATAGCAGTTTGTAAACTTAAGCTAATTCGTCTATAGTTTGTGTATATGGAAAGGTTCAAAAATACAGCTCAAAAAGGTTCGGTTCGCTACATCGTCTTTAAGGAAGAGGATACTTGGTATGCTGTTGGTCTTGAATTCAATATTGTTGAATCAGCCGAAGATCCAAGAATTGCCCTGTTTCGTCTTTTTGATGCTATGAAGGGGTACGTGGAGTCTTTTAGATCTATTGGAGGAGCTCGACCATACGCTCTGAATCAAAAAACTGATAAGGAGTATGAAGATTTGTGGAGCAAGCTCCAAGCTGGAAAACCAATCAAGTCTCTATATCAGGTGGACAGTTTTGGAGAAAAGAGTTTAGTCTTTGCTTAAATGCCAAGGGATGTCTTTAACTGGACATTTGCTGATATCGATAAATTTCTTAAGGATCATAGTTTCAAAATTGCAAAATCAAATTCTAGTCATTTTTTCTACCGTGGTATTTCAGCAGGAAAATTATGCATAGTTTGTGTTCCGTTCCATGGAGGCAATAAAACAATAAAACCCAAAACCCTAAAAGGTATAATTTCTCAGTCAGGTATTTCTAAAGAAGAGTGGGTTGCCTAGGCTGTTAATAGATAGATTGCTGATAACTCGCTTGCATTTTTTATGGGGGGGGTAAATTGGGTATATATAAATAATCAATTTTGATATGGCAGAAGAAGGATATAAACCAACAAAGGAAGAGATGGAAAAAGCAGAGGGGATGGTGAACGAAGGGCAAAGAAAAGATGCGGAAGGATATGAAAGATTCTTGTCCGACATGGAAAAATCTTCCATAAAAGGGTTAGAAATATTAAGAGTAGATAGTGACTACCCTGTTCCAGTTAATAGCGATGTCGAAGGAATCTCAGGACGCAATAAATATACTTATGGACATGATGGCACTAGAGAGACATTATATAAACCTATCAAAAGGATATAGTGTTAGTTAGTAGAGAAATTACATAGGTCTTGCCTATGTAAAATACCCACTAGAATTCGACCACTACGCTATTGTGCCGAAAAATGTTGAGCTTGAGATTATAGAGAAACGAACAGGCGCGAAGGCGTAATTTGTCTTAGTCGCTCGTAGTCTCATTTAGTGCAGTTAGAGATGGTGATACAATATTTATATGAGTATATCACCAGCTTTTTCTAATGAGCGAGCTAAAAGATTAAAGGGATTTTTAATATTTATTCCTGTCGGGATACTTTTATCTTGTATGGATCCCTATCTGGCAATAGTAGGTATCCCTTTGGCGATCTTCTATAGTGTTATGGGATTTTTCTCTCTGTCTTGGGGACTGCTCACTATCGTAGAAATACTGATTGATGTTCCGATTCTAGTTTTCATAGTTAAACATATACTTTCAGAATTATCATTTTCCCCATACACTCCGGCCCTTTCTTGGTTCTTTTGGCTTGGGATGATGGTTGTTTTCCTTATATCATTTTTCACTCATATTTATATGCTTATTTCTTACCTTTCTTTTAAAGAACAACTTCCTTCCTCAGATGAGATTGGTAAATGACTAATTGAGCTTGACAAATAGGATGAAAGGTGTATACTAAAGGAGTAGGCTACCAGTCCGGGACCCTTTAGAGGTATTGGGTGTGGCCTACGGCTTCCGGCATGACCCGTTGGCCAGTGACCCGGACACATGGTTAAGTGGTCTCGGGGCGGGAAGAGCGAACAACGCCACCGCCTCGAGGTCCACCGATCTCACGCTCGGCACCACTGGTGACCGAGTTTTTTATTTATACTAAATTCCCCAAAACCCTTATTTTTGCCAGGCCCTCCTCTTGGCAAGCTATTGAACCTATACGTTTAACTTGACAACTTGGCTTGTTTATTCTATTAATAATGCAGATTTTGAAACAAACGGCCTAGCCATCCGGCTTGCCGTAGCAAGAACCTTAAGAGGGAGAAGCAATGGCACCGAAGCGGAAGCCGTATCGAGAGACGCAGGGGCACCAGAACGAAGATGATGGTCGTCGTCGGCACATGCCGCTCGCCACACCGGCCACTGCTGTTGATGCTTCGCCGATACCCGGTCGTGAGACTGGCAAGGTGAAGTGGTTTAACGACGAGAAGGGCTTCGGCTTCATCGAGCGCGAGGGCAAGCCCGACATGTTCGTCCACTACTCCGGTATCCGCCCCCGTAAGGATGGGGGCACCCACCGAAGCCTCGGAGAAGGGTGGCTCGTCACTTTCGAGGTGAGGCAGGGCCAGAAGGGCTTCGAGGCTCAGGATGTCGCTCGGAGGTTCTAACTCTCGGAAGACCACGCCCCGCACCGATCGCAAGATCAGGTAGCGGGTTTTTTTCTTGACTATTAGTGGGGCTGTCTGTAAGATAACCCCCAGCGCTATACCGTTTTTGATAGCTCTTTGAGAGCATCTCTATAAGGGACTCTAGAGCGGTTTTGCGTCTCCCGCCGATTTGGCGGGCAGGTCGGAATTTGAAGAAGCAGTGTTCTCGTTCTTCTTCAGAATCTGATCAAATTAACTAATTAATTTATAAATAATTATATGGCAGACGCTTTTGATCGTTCCAAGCCACACGTAAACGTAGGTACAATCGGCCACGTTGACCACGGCAAGACGACTCTTACCGCCGGCATCCTTCACATTCTTGATATGAACAAGGATAAGGGTTACGGTGCTCGTGTTGAAGCTATCGACAAGATTGACTCGGCTCCAGAGGAAAGAGAGAGAGGTATTACTATTGCACTCCACCACTCTGAGTACTGGACTCCGAACCGTCACTACGCGCACATCGACGCTCCTGGTCACGCCGACTACATTAAGAACATGATTACTGGTGCCGCTCAAATGGACGGTGCGGTGCTTGTGGTTGCGGCGACTGATGGTGTGATGCCTCAGACACGTGAGCACATCCTTCTTGCTAAACAAGTTGGAGTTCCTAAGGTTATTGTTTTCCTTAACAAATGCGATATGGTTCCCGATAAGGAGCTTATCGACCTTGTTGAAGAGGAAATTAGAGATCTTCTTACCAAGCACGATTACGATGGTAAAAATGCTCCTATCATTCGTGGTTCAGGGCTCAAGGCTCTTGAAGCCAAGGACATGAGTGATGAGTGGGCAATGAAAGTGTTTGAACTCGTTAACACACTCGACTCCTACTTCCCAACTCCAGTTCGCGAAATGGACAAGCCATTTCTCATGCCAATCGAGGACATTTTCTCTATTGAAGGACGCGGAACTGTGGTCACTGGTCGTATTGAAAGAGGTCAAGTAAAGGTTGGTGAAGATGTTGAGGTCATCGGTCTACGAGATACCGCCAAGAGCACGGTTACTGGTATTGAAATGTTTAACAAACAACTTCAAGAAGGTATGGCAGGCGACAACGCTGGTATCTTGCTTCGTGGGGTGAAGAAGGAAGATCTCTCTCGAGGTCAGGTTATTGCTAAACCGGGTTCTGTGACTCCTCACACAGAGTTTACAGCCGAGGTCTACATCTTGAAGAAGGAGGAAGGTGGTCGCCACACCCCGTTCTTTACAGGATACAAACCACAGTTCTATGTTCGTACAACGGACGTGACAGGAGAAGTTACGCTTAATCCAGGAGTTGAGATGATCATGCCTGGCGACACCGCAACCTTCAATGTTAAACTCGTAGCCCCAGTGGCTCTCGAGGATCAGACTCATTTCGCTATTCGCGAAGGAGGCAAGACCGTTGGTGCAGGTGTTGTTACTAAAGTCATTAAGTAAAGTACGACAAGCCAACATAATGGCTAAAACTAAATCAACCAATCCCGACGCAAAGGTCGGGACTCCGACCGCAAAGCGCGTCGGAGCAAAAAAGGCTCAAGCGGAGGCCGAAGCGACAAGCAAACTTCGTATTCGAGTTCGAGCTTATGAGTCGAAGATCCTTGATGTCTCGGTTAAGCAGATAATCGACACCGCGCTTCGCTATGATGCAGAAGTGCAAGGTCCGATACCGCTGCCAACTGAAATAAAGAAGTACACAGTCAATCGTGCGGCGTTCGTATACAAGAATGCGCGAGAACAATTCGAGATGCGAATACACAAACGGTTGATAGATATCGTGAATCCTAGTGGGAAGGTTATCGAGGCTCTAACTAACCTCTCGCTTCCAAGTGGAGTGAACATAGACGTAAAAATGATCTAACGAATAACCGCGAATGAGATCGAATATCACGAATCCATTCGCATCATTCGATTAAATTCGTAAAATTCGCAATATGAAACCAATTCTGACGAAAAAAGTAAATATGACACAGATCTTCGACGAAAGTGGGAAGGTCTTTCCTGTCACTATACTTATTTCGACAGAGGAGTTGGGAGAGGGAGCGCTTGTGGAAGGCGACATGGTCGTTGTCACAGGGACTTCTAAGGGTAAGGGCTTCCAAGGAGTGGTTAAGCGTCACGGCTTCAAGGGAGGCAGGCGTAGCCACGGACAGAAGCACTCTGAACGTGAACCGGGTTCTATTGGGGGTGGAGGTCGTGCCGGAGGTCGTGTGGCTAAAGGTATGCGCATGGCAGGAAGAATGGGTGGAGAAACTGTGACGATAAAAAATCTTAAAGTTATTAAGATTCTTCCAGAATCAAAAGAAATCTTCATCCGTGGAGCTATACCAGGGCGAAGAGGAAGTAAGGTTTTGATTAAGACAAAATAAAATGGAGGCCCAAGTCTACGATATCAAGGGTAAGAGTACCGGCAAGATTAATCTTCCAGAAAATTTCTTTGGGGTTTCTTGGAACGCTGACCTCGTGCATCAAGTTGCAACCTCTCTGGCTACAAATAAGAGAACTCCTGTGGCTCACACTAAGAACCGTGGAGAAGTGCGTGGAGGAGGCAAGAAGCCGTGGCAACAGAAGGGGACTGGCCGAGCCCGCCATGGTTCGTCTCGTTCCCCAATATGGGTTGGTGGAGGCGTTACTCATGGACCAAGAAACGAGAAGAATTATTCTAGAACTGTATCGAAGAAAATGAAATCCAAAGCTCTATATACCATTCTCTCGGCAAAGTGGAGGGATGGAGAGATTCTTTTTGTTGATTCTCTAAACTTTGCAAAACCAAAAACTAAAGAGGCTCTAGCAATCTTGAAGAGTCTTTCTGGAGTTAAGGGTTTTGAAAAACTTTCGACCAAAAAGAGAAATGCTGTAATAGTGGCATTATCAGCCAAAAATGTTGGAGCAGAGAAGAGCATGAGAAACATTGGAAGCATAGAGACCACTGAGATTCGAAATTTGAATCCTTTGGCACTTCTGAATCACAAATATTTGATCATAGAGAACCCAGAAGAGTCGCTCAAGAAATTGCCAACCCATGGAAAAGAAAAATAAAAAATCCGATAAGCCTGCGCAACCAGAGAGAAAGTCTGTCTTAGTTTCTCCTCGCATGACAGAGAAGTCCGTACTCCAACAGGAGTCCAAGGGGATCTACACTTTTAACGTTGAGAGAGATGCAACCAAAAAGAGTATTATGGCTTGCGTTAAGCTTGAGTATAAAGTCACACCGGTAATGATTCGCATGGTCACCGTGCCTTCGAAACAAAAGTTTTCCAGAGGGAAGTGGGGAGTAAAGGGAGGTGGAAAAAAGGCCTATGTATATTTGAAAAAAGGAGATAAGATAAATGTCGCCTAAAATAAAATACCGATATGAAGCGCTATAAGCCAACAAGCAAATCGAGAAGGAACATGACTGGGATTAACTTCCGAGAGTTTGTTACCGCAGCCAAACCGCTCAAGGCTTTGACTAAGGGGTTCCGCCGAGGTGACGGTCACAATAACACTGGACGTATTACTACTCGTCACAAAGGTGGGGGACACAAAAGAAGTTTTCGAGAAATTGATTTTAAATTTGAAAAAAAGAATGTTCCCTTCACTATTAAAACTATTGAGTACGATCCAAATCGTTCTGGCTTCATTGGACTTGTCTCGTACAAAGATGGAGAAAGACGATATATTTTACTTTCTAAAACCATGAGAGTAGGGGATACGTTTATTGTTTCCGAAACTGCTCCGCTCACTGCTGGCAATAGACTCCCCTTGAAAAACATTCCGGTTGGAACATTTGTATACAATGTGGAAGTTAAGCCAAACGGAGGAGCTAAGATGGCACGCTCGGGAGGAAATTATATCGAAGTCTCTGCGAAGGATGCAGGATATGTGGATCTTAAGTTGCCATCAACAGAAGTTCGTAAAGTTTTGGAAACGGCTTGGGCCACTATTGGAGAAGTGTCTAATGATGAAAATCGTTTAATTAATCTTGGTAAGGCAGGAAGAAACAGATGGCTTGGAGTGCGTCCAACAGTTCGTGGTACTGCCATGAACCCAGTAGACCACCCACATGGAGGTGGAGAGGGTAGACAAGGTCGTGGACGCAGACGAGCAATATCAATATACGGTAAGCCAACAGGTAAGGGTCAGAAGTCTCGCCGAGCTAAGAAGTACTCTAACAAGCACATCGTTAGGAGGAGAAAGGTCGGGAAGAAGTAGGAAACAAAAGTCCGCCGAAAGGCGGATTTTTGTTTAGTTGCAATTCTGGTGGGGGGGGTAGAATTTGTGTACTAATAAATAATAA
>ERZ1292625.3140-Hain-H41-01um-R1-3140-length-13879-cov-6_pt2 | contig 10657 bp, 12 predicted proteins | sample MGYA00564400_ERZ1292625 | MGnify/ENA primary metagenome ERZ1292625 (study PRJEB36523, sample SAMEA6512639) | groundwater metagenome | collected 2019-01-08 | study: AquaDiva: Metagenomics assemblies of 32 groundwater samples
GACGCCGTTGGTGCAGCCGGACACCGTGCCGCTGATCACGTGCCCGCTGCCGGAGTAGAAGCCGTTGGCGCAGCCGGACACCGTGCCGCTGATCACGTGCCCGCTGCCGTAGATGACGCCGTAGGTGTGACCGCGAATCTCGCAACGCAGAACGCAATTTGCCTTGCTGCTATAGACGCCGTTGCCCGTGCCAATACCAACTACCTTGACATTGCGCGAGATTAGGAAAACGCATGCGCCATTTTGCTTCTGCGCCGTGAGTCCGGCAGTAATGGTGATCTCAGTCGCCGTCAGCGATTGGATGGTGCGCTGTTCGCTATCGAACGTCTGATTGATGTCGTCGATGCGCACGAGCGCATTTGCGGCCCAGCCCGGCGAGGCCGATACGTCTGTATCAACCGATAGCGCCGTCTGCCCGGCAGCCTCGACCCCGGACAGTTTGACGTATTTCACCGCTGGCTCGGTGCAGAACAATTGCACGTCCAGCGCAGTGTTATTGCCGACGCTGTAAGCGCCGTTGAATTCGATTGTAAATGTGCAGGTCGAGGGATACGGCGTCGAAGCGTCGCCCGCCTTCAATGCGCCCGTGCCGGTGATGTTCGCGGCCATTTTGAGATGGTACGTGCCCGGAGTGGTGGACGCTTGTAGCGTGCCGGTGATGGTCAGCCCTACCAGGCCCGCAGCAAATCCCGACTGGTCGACGTCGAACGTGACGGTGTGGCCGAGCGCGATGACGACCGAGTCGCCGTTCAGCGGAACGCCGGTGTCCCAGGTGCCGGGCGCTGACCACAGGCCGGAGGCGATGCTAGTACGGGTTGCCACGGAATATCTCTGTCATTGCAATCAGACTCGTTAGCACTGGCGAATGAGTCAACACATCCTGCCGTTGCGCCGGGGTCAACTGAGGCCAGACTTCCGCTGCCGGGGCAATGTGCGCCGCCAGTGCGTCAAGCGCGGCCTCCAACGCTTTGGCGCGCACCGCGTCGATTTTTATGGATCGCTGTTCAATCGCCGCTGGCTGCTTAGGAAACATAGCCATCTTCCGCTTCGAGTTTGGCTACGATGTTCGGGACGAGCGACAGAAAATAAGCATCCACGACTAGCTCAACCTCGGCGTCCGTAGGCTTGCTTTTGAATTTCATCTCGCCCCTCTGTTCGCCGCGCTGCCAGAGCGCGTACCAGTTGCCAGTGGAGGCGCGATAGATAATCGATTTCACGAGATATTCTCAATATTGGCCTTGATGTAATTTGGGGCCATGGCTATGGAATCTCCGGGTTACGATAAGGGCCGAGCTTCGATGCCGCCTCCGGGTCGATTTGTTTGAACCAAAACATCTGGCCCACGTCCGGTTGGCTCCGGGCGTCGCCGAATCCCTGGAAGCCACGCTCCATCTGCCGCACGGCCTGAATGATGACCGCCTCGCGAACGGGCTCCGGCGGCCGCCAGACGCTGATGGCCACGTTCTGAGCGTGCGCCGCGTCGATCGTGCCGTTGCGGGCGCGCGTGACGCCGATGGTGTTGGCGGTTGTGTTGATCGCCAGCGATGTTTCGATATACTCGCTCTCGATTTTCAGAATCTGGCCGCCCTGAAAGCGAGCCAGCACGCCATAGAGGTCCAGCCCGTCTACGTCGTTGACGATCAGCGACACGCCGCCGGCGGCCAGCGGGTTGTTCTGGACCGTGTCGCCAGTGTCGTCCCAGACATGATCGCGGTCATCGGCGTAGCCCCAGATTCCGGTGATGCGAATACTGCGTTGGCCGCGCGGCCAGGCCGAGAGCGTCGCTGAGTTGTAATCAATCTCCAATAGCGTGTAGCTTTTGGGGCTGTTGTAGTCCCCGGCCACGGTAGCGACGTAATCGCCGGCGGTGAGGGCGGTATAGGTCAAGCCGTCGTCGTCGCTGTATTCGACGGCGGTGATGGAGATCAGATCGGGCACCCACAGTTTGTTGTTGCCGCTGCCGCTGAATTTCCTGACCGCCAGCGCCGGGAAAAAAACGCGCTTGCACTCGTTGTCGACCCAGCGGCTCACGCCCGAAGCCAGCCGGGTTAAGAGCGTATCGTACTTGCTGACGGTTGAGCGGATGCCGTCCGGGACGGCCAGCTTCAGCTCGGCGGCGGTGGCGTAGAGGTTAGGCATAGGAGATTAAGCTGGCCGGTAGTATAGAATAAGCCGCCCGGTCTTGCTGTTGCCGGCGGCGGTCACGGCAATCGTCAGCGCATCGTACACAATTGGGTGAATCGATTGCGCCAGAGGCACCCCGGCGTAATCCAGCACCAGAAAGTACACCTGCTCGGTGGTGACCGTATCGCGGTCGACCAGCGTTTTCTGACAGGCCGCCAGCACGTCCATGCCGTCTTCGTCGGTGATGGCGATGTCGTAGTTGTCGGTCGGCGCGGCCGCGCCGGGATTAGTCACGGCCTTGACCAGCGTGCCGATTATTTTTTTGGTCACGCCGCTGACCGCGCCGGTCGCATCGTCGCTCGTCCAATCCGCAATCACTTTACGGATAGTACCCAGATCGTGGTAAGTAAAAGTCATCAAAGAACCGGCCATGGGTGACTCGCTTTCAGCGGATGTTCAATCCGCGCGGAACTTCGTCGCACAAAAACAAGTGATAGACATTCTTGCCGTCCACGAGTTGATCGGCGGGCGGGAAGCACTGCACCGCCCAGCGGCCCGGATACTTTTTCGTGAATGCTTCCCAGACCTGGCGCCACGACAGTTGGTGATAGTCCGGGGCGAATACTTTGAGTTGAAGCACCCGCCCCAGACACGAGTCTCGATAGCCTCTCTCGGTGATAACGATTTCCATCGCCGATCAATCGTCGATGCTGGCAGTCTTGACCACAGCGTCGGATTCATTGCCGAGTTCGACGTACTTGACTCCGAAATGGGCCATGCCGTCGGCCACGGTGGCGGCGGCGATGGTGGCCAGGTTCGAGAAAATCTTCGTGCCGTCGATGACGCCGGCCGTGCCGGTCAGCAGCTCGATGCCCGGCTCGTCGTCGCTCACTAGAATGCCGCGGAGAATGCGCAGGTTCGTGGACAGCGTGGTATCGCCGTTGATCGGCGCAACCGCCGCTGCGCCCAACAGCACGATGTTCGGGTCTTCGATTACCACGTCGTCGCTCGCGCCCGTCAGTTTGACTCCGGCAATGCAGCTCGCCGCCGAAGCATGCTGGCGAATCTTGGGTCGGACAATCTTGGTGCGCGTGCAGCCCGCCTTGACGTCGATGCCGATGGTGAATTCGTCCACGCCCGCGCCGTCTTCGCCCGGCAGAATCTCGATGTCCTCGAGGGTCGTATCGGTCACGCCGGCATTCACGTCGATGCCGATGGTGACTATCGTCACGCTCGGAAGCAGGCGCAAATTTTCGATCGTGCATCCAGCGGCCGTCACGTCGATGCTGGCGTTGGCGTGGTCGAAGTCAATCCGCGGAGCGTTCGCGCGCCAGCCGAGACCGATGATGTGAATTCCGGCGACGTTGACGACCATCTGCGCGTCGCCCAGGCCCTCGTTGTGGCCCTCCATCACGTAAATCCGGTCGCCTTTGTTGGCGGTGCAGAGACCTACGGCATAGCCTATTGTTGCAACCGGGGTGCTCGGGCTGCGACCCTTGCCGGCGGCGTTCGTCCCGGTACCCGAGTGGACGAAGAAACGCTTGCCGGTCGCGAGGCTTTGATCCTCGATGGCGGATACGCCGCCGGGAAGTTGTCGAAAAAACAGTGCGGTCAGTAGTTCTGGCATTGTCTGGATTCCTTTCTAGTTGACCATGGTCATGACAGATGCCCGGCGGACTTACGCCCGCCGGGCCGGGTGAATTGTAGGTGTGGGTTAGCTGGGTTTGACGTAGACCCTCGAGCCGACCACGGCCGCGCCGTTCTTCTGAGCGGCCTTGGTCTTGGCTCCGCTGCCGAAGATGAAGCCGTGAACGTTGTCCACGCCGGTGTTGCCGCCCTCGGCCACGTACAGCCGGACGCGGTAAAAGTCGTTGTTCACATCCAGGTCTTCGTCGGTGGCTTCGAGCAGCACGAAGTCGCCGTCGGCGTCGACCGGGTTGTCCGTGTCGTAGTTTCCGCCCGAGGCGTCGGTGGTCAGATCCTTCCAGGTGCCGGCCGCGTTACCCTGTTCCAGACGGCACTCGTCCAGATCGTCGGCGGCGTTCCACGTCCCGACCTCGACGTAAGCGCAAACTTTGTGCCACTTGCGCATGTCCACGTCGCCGGCCTGCGCGTTGGTTCCGCCGATATCGACGTTTTCCAGATCGGCAATGTCGCCGGTGTCTTGCGAAAAGAGATAAGCGTTTGCAGCCATTTCGTGTTTACTCCTGTCTATGCCGGGCTTAACGAGCCGCAAGCGTAACGAACGTGCTCGTGGTCATCGTCCCGTAGCGCGGGGTCTTTGCAGTCCGCCACGCCGGGCGGCCATTCGTCGGATACAGCCAGCGATAGGTATTCTCGCCGTAGATGAACCGGACGTGCATCGACTGCGCGGCCTCGATCCCGCCCTTGCTGATGAGCACGTAGCGAGACGGGTCGATAAAGGCGATGTCGCCCTCGTCGCCCAGAGCCGAGCAGAACTTGAATTCTCGCGCCGGCCGGCCCTTGATGCGGTACGTGCCGTCGGGCGCGTAATCAACCACCCGTGTGGGGATTCCGCCGGTTCCGGCCGGGACGTACATCGAGTCGAGCTGGGGTGTGGCTTCGCTGTTGTAGACCCAGAAGCCACGCGGCTTGGAGTCCGTATGAACTCGCATCCACATATCCGAGATGTTGCCGTCGACGATGGTGTCCGCGAGCTGGCCGTCTCGCGCCGCCTGACTGACGCGCGGGCCGGTGGAATGGATCATGCCCAGAGGCTTGCCGACTCCGTCGGCGCGATAGATGGCGTTGTCCAGCTTGGAGGCCATGACCGACGTGAACGCAGCGGTGAAAATCGCTTCGAGCGACGTGGCGTCGCGCAGCGCGCGGTTCGTCGCATAGGCCAGGCCCATCAGCTCGGTCAGCCGCAAGTCGTGCAGCTCGAACTTCGGCATTTTGGCCGCGACGGTGTCGGCCTCGCCGCGCCAATAGACCACAACGCCGCCATACTCCGACCCGTCGGCCTCGCTCGTCTCGTCGATGTAGGGCAGGTCGATGCCGTCCGCACCCGCGCCAATCGGGATCGTCAAGCACAGCGGCGCGAGGATCGACTGCTGAATAGCCAGATCGAGCAGTACCGTGCTGAAATCGCGCCGCACCAGGAAGCCGGCCTCGCTCGGTACGCCGGTATTGGCGCCGCTCCCCGCCGCCTGATACAGCCGCGGATCAATCTGGCCGCCGGGCGTGCCGGCCGAGGCGACGGCCTGCAGGAAGTGGCCCATCGTCGGCCAGGACTCGTCTTCCGCCCGGTCGTGCATTCCGGTGATGCGGTCGGCGTCCGGCACGGCGGCGACCGTCCGCTCCCATTCGCGCCGGCGCTCTTCGCGTTCGACGTCGCCGGCCAGTTCGATCAGCCGGGCGTGAATCGCGTCGTCGCGGGTTTTCTCCGCTTCGCTCATCTCGCGGCCTTCGTGGTCCACGATCGCGAAGATGCTGCCCTGCTCCTTGACCAAATCGCCGCGCTCCTGCAAAAGTTTGAAATATCGTTTGCTCATGTGAATCTCCTATCGAATCATCGGACACAGTTGTTTGCTCAACGGAGCAGATCGGCCTCGGCTCGACGGAGCCGGATGGGTAAAAACAAAAGCGCCTGCTAACCCTCTATCGAGAGAGTCAGCAGGCGCGGCTTTCAGGGCGGGGCCTGTCGAGTTATTCGGTTGCTTTGAGTATAGCACGGATTGTCAACCGTGCAATCCGAAGGAATCAATCATTCAACGACCGAGCCCGGCGTTGGCGGAATTCTAATTCAGCCGAGGCGCTGCGCTTGGGCAGCGCGCGCTGAAGCCTGTCGATCGTCTCGGCCATCGTTCCGATACGGTCGGCCATGCCCAGCCGCACCGCCTCTTTGGCTCCTACGACCCGGCCCTCGCCGAATCCGCTGCGCACGTCGGAAGCATTCACGCCCCGGTTGCGGCCCACGGCCTTGACGAACATATCGTAGTATTCGTCCACGCGCAGTTGAATGGCGTCGCGCGCCTCGGACGCAAGCGGCTCGAACGGGTTACCCTCGACTTTGTACTTCCCGGCGCTGATCAGCGTGGTCACCACGCCCATCGTTTCCAGCGCCTTGCTCAAATCTTCGTGCGCGGAAAAGACGCCGATGCTGCCAACTTCCCCCGACGGCGTCACCACCAATTCGTCTGCCGCCGTCGCCGCCCAATAGGCGGCGCTGGCAGCCAGATGATTGGCTATCGCAACTACCGGCTTCGTGCCGCGCGCCTTAAAAATCTGAGTGCTCAATTCTTCGATGCCGGGCACCGCCCCGCCCGGGCTGTCCACGTCGATCAGGATTGCGCCGACGTTGGTATCGGCCATCGCCGCCTTGAATGCCGCGCCGAATCGCTCGGCGCTCACGCCCCCGCTCGTTTCGGTCATCAGGTTCGCGCGCGGCGTGATCACGCCGAAGAGCGGCAGGACGGCGATCGCGCCGGTGGATGGCGCCGCCTCGCGCCGGGCTGCGCCGATAGCGGCCCGCACTTCGTCCGGCGAAAGCGTTTCGCCCGCCGCGTGGCGCTGCACGACTTCCATGACGGCGATTAATTTCACGGGCAAGATCGCCCAGGGCGTTTCCATCACGGCTTGAAGAATTAGAGATTTCATTTTGACTCCAGTGCTAGATTGACTAAATCGGCCACGCGGCGGGTTTCCCAATCGTCGACGCCTTCTACGCCAGCCAGGATGATTTCCTCGATTTGCCCGGCTACATATTGTTCGGCCACGTCGAGCGATATCCGCAGGGACTGCGCCACAAATTCGGCGTGGGTCGAATAGAACTCATTCACGCGCGGCATGAAGTCGCCGTGCTTGGCAGCTCTTCGGATCGCTGCGATCTCCTTGCGCACCACGCGCCCGGCGGCTTCGTAGAGCAGCTGCCCGTAGTGCGCGCTGCTGTTTGGCGGCGGCGCGACGTTCCGGGCTGCGTAAACATTGTCGCCCGCAGCATGCTCTGCGCCCGATCGTTGATCATTGAGAGGCGAGTTAGTGGGGACCATAGGCCCGGCCGTCGGCGCAGCAAGCGCCCCGCCTGGCTCGGACATATTGAGCGGCTGCAGATAGATTTGTCCGGCGCCGTTCGGCAGCGGATTCATGTTTTCGCGCTGCCGAATCTCGTCCACATTCATCCAACCGCAATTGCGCGCGATGCCGTAGGCATCATAGCGGCTCTTGAGATCGCTGCGCAGGAGTGCGTCCACCAGGAACTCGACGAAGTAATTTTGCGTCGCGATGATGAGGTCACGGCTAATGGCCTGCTGCCAGCGCACCAGCCAGGGCATGAGGGTATAGGTGACGAACCCGATGCCCATCTGTTCAATGCCCGAGCCCCAGGAAGTCGCTTTCGACGTCAGCGCCACCATATGGGGCGGCACGCGGAACCAGCGACAGATATCCTCGGCCTGGAATTCGCGGCTCTCCAGCCATTGCGTGTCTCTGTTGTTCAGGCCGATGGCCTGCCATTCCAGCCCCTCCTCGAGCACGGCCACTTTGCCGGTGTTGCCGACGCCGGCCTGTGCGTCCTGCCAAGAGTCCTTGAGCTTCTTTCCGCCTTCCTTCGATAACTTGCCCGCCATCTTCAACACGCCACTCGGGCGCGAACCATTGCTGAAGGTCCGCGCGCCGGACATCTCGCCCGCCAGCGCCAGACCAAGCGATTCACGGGCATAAGCCACGATCGACAGGCCCGTCTTGCCGTCCATCGACAAACCCTTGAGGTGCAAAATATCCTCGTCGTTGAAAGTGCGGGAAGTGCCGTCGAGCTGCCGGATTTTATAGCGCAGCCCGCCGTCAGGCAAAGTTTCGGGCGTGACGCGATCCGGGTGCAAGGGGATCAGCTGATCCGCCGGGCCGCGCGCGCCGGGCACGATCTGGGCATAGGCGTTGCCGCGCAGGAGCAGATGACCCTGCATCATGTTCTTGAACTCGAACGCGGTCTGGTGTATGTTGGGCTGATTATGCAGCAGGTCATAGAGCGGATGATTGGTGGCGCGCTGGCGGCTCTCGTCGGCCAGGCGTTGGTAGACGATCGTCGGCAGCATTGCAACGCAATCGGCCAACAGCCCCACGCAGGCCCAGACCGTCGAAACCTTGAGCGCCGTTTCGGGCGTGACCACCATGCCGGTGACCGAGGGCGGCCCGGCCCACGTCGACCAAAGGCGCTCGTCGTTGACACTTGCCATGCCCAGAAGTTGGTGAAGGAATGTCATAACTTGCGATCCCCGAACAGACTGATAGCGATCAAAATCAAACCCGGGCCGATGAGACCGAGCGGCAGCCAGGCCAGACCGAGGCCGACGCCGAAAAGAACAAGACCTAATACAAACACAGCAAGATCGGGTTTGATTTTCACTCCAGCACTATCAGCCCTTCGCTCTCATATTTCGAGTCGGTCGTTTCTTTACGCGTGGCCCGGTCGATGGCCATGATGGCGGCTACCATGCCATCTATTTTCGCGCTCGATTTGCTCTTGTCCGGCTTGAGATTGCCGGCCGGGTCTTGCTGCACCATCATGTTCGAGGCCATCCAGCGCAGCACCGGGTGGCCGCCGTGGCGGATCCGCCGTAAGAGCACTAGGTTGAGCAATTCCTTCGTCGGCGGCGACATGCTCACAAACCCCTGGCCGAACGAGATGACCTCGAGGCCGGCCGCCTGCATGTCCTGAATCAACTGCGTCGCTCCCCAGCGGTCATAGGCGACTTCTTTGATGTCGAATATCTGCGCCAGTTCGTCGAACTTCGCCAGGATGGCGCGGTAGTCGATGACGTTGCCCTCGGTCGCCTCCATCAATCCCAGGTTGACCCAGGTCTCGTAAGGCACATTGGCTTTGCGGGTGCGCTCGGCCACGGTCTCTTCCGGCACCCAAAAGAACGGGAGCAGATCGTAGCCGACCGGGTCTTCGTCGTCCGGGAACACGAGCACCAAGGCGGCGATGTCGGTCGTCGAAGCCAAGTCGAGACCGGCGTAACAGCTGCGTCCATTGAGCCGGGCGATATCAATTTCGGTGTTACAGAAGTCCCACTCGTCCACGTCCAGCCAGCGGTCGGCCTGCTCCGTCCACACGTCCAGGTGCAGACGCTTGAACGTATTCTGCTCGGCCAGCACTTTCCTAGCGCGCTCGGCCTTGCGTTTCAAATCGTCGGGCTTGACGCTGATGCCGTAATTTGGATTAGCCTTCTTCCAGACAGTCGGGTCCGACCAGTCATCGTCTTTGTCAATCCCGGCCACGAAAGCAAACCACGAGTCGTCGGGCACGCTGTCCTCGAGCACCTGGCGGCTGTAGTCATGATGCTCCCAGCACACGCTCTGCCGATCCCAGCCGGCGGTGGTGATCTCGATGATGAGCGGCTGGCGGCGCGATCCGGTGGCCGTATCGAGCGCGTCCACCACGCCGCGCGTCTTGTGCGCGTGCAGTTCGTCGATGATACCGCCGTGAACGTTGAGGCCGTCCATCGTGTCGCTGTCCGCACCGAGCGGCTCGTACTTGCTGTTGGTGGCCAGCACGTGCAGGTTGTCGCGGAAGATGCCGATCTCCTTTTTGAGAAGCGGCGAGGCCTTGACCATGCGAATCGACTCGCTATGGACGATGCGGGCCTGATCGCGTTTGGTGGCGGCACTGTAAACTTCCGCGCCCGGCTCGCCGTCGGCCACCAGCAAGTAGAGGCCGATGCCGCTGATCAGCGTGCTCTTGCCATTCTTCCGAGGCACCTCGATGTAGGCCCGGCGAAAACGGCGCGTGCGGTCGGCGGCGCGTTTCCAACCGAACAATGACGCGATGATGAACACCTGCCACGGCTCCAGTTTGAACGGCTGCCCGGCCCATTCACCCTTCGAATGGCGTAGTACCGCGAAGAAAGCCAGCGCGTGCCTGGCTGCAGTCTCATCGAAAATTAGGCCGCGCTTCGCGCCGGTCCTCAGATCGTGTTTGTGCCGCTTGACCGCCTGGTGAATGAACTCGCCCGCCGGCTGCTTGCCGCTCGTAACGGCCTTGAGGTAGGACTCGAGGATCTCGATCATTCGGCCTGTGCCTGATCAAACAAAACTTCAGCCAGTGATTTTTCTTTCGCCGGCTTCTCGACCTTCAACCGAGAACGGGCGGAGGGCGTCATACCGAGCTGTATTGTGAATGCCAACAGTTCTTTCAATGCCATGCTCGCGGCATTCAACGCCGGATTGATATAAGAGCCGCCGTTGCCGCTGACCAATATTTGGCCCTGGCGCGCTACCTGTTTTTCAGCGCTCACCCAGCGCGCCCAAGCCTGACAATAAGCGGCGAGCGCGGCGCGATCCACGCCAGTCAGGATGCCGCACTCGTGCAGCGATTTGCAGACGCGCTTCCATTCGATCTTGGCCTCGGCGCGCAGCCAGACCGGGCACTGTGGCATCGTTGCGTCCGGCTTCGGCTCGGCGACATTGAGACGCGACTTGCGCTTCTCACCTTGAAGTTTTTTAAGCGCGGTTGGTTTAGGTGGTCGGCCGGCCATACTCTACCCTGTCCATTTTGGATGCGTGTGCGCGCGAC
>ERZ1292625.2872-Hain-H41-01um-R1-2872-length-14949-cov-34_pt2 | contig 10655 bp, 9 predicted proteins | sample MGYA00564400_ERZ1292625 | MGnify/ENA primary metagenome ERZ1292625 (study PRJEB36523, sample SAMEA6512639) | groundwater metagenome | collected 2019-01-08 | study: AquaDiva: Metagenomics assemblies of 32 groundwater samples
ATCAAACCATCATTGTGCCAAAAAACCATTCCAGGAGCAACCTCGCTGAAACTGAAAAGGTCCATTTCTCTTCCGATAATTCTGTGGTCATTGTCTTTCAGTTTTGACGTGTCTAGCTTTGATTTTGAAATTTCTCTAAGAAGTTGCTCTGGATCATAATCTTCTTGAATTTTTACAGTTTTTCCAGTTTGAACAATGTTTTCTGAACCTTTTTCCCTAATTTCCCTCGACAATTCAGAAAGAGGATGCCCTTTAACCTTTAGTTCAAACTCTTTGTAGTATCCAAAAGGTGCTTTTGTAACTTTGAAATTTTTATCTTTGTTAAGCTCTTTTTCAGCTTTTTCCAAAATCTCAACCGCAGTTTCTGGATTTGAAAGATTGTTTGAGAGATGCGCATAAGGATAAAGAACTATATTTTTAGCTTTCACTTGCCCGGCAATGTCTTTAACATTTTTCACAAGTTCCATTACGGAACTGTTAACAGCATCCCCTTTTTCAACAGCTGTTAGAATAACCAAAGCTTCTGAAACTTTCTTTTCTTTCTTTTCATCTTCAGAAAGTTCTTCAATACTTTTCAAAGCTTTTTTCAATGGTTTGAACTTTATGTAATCAACATGTAAGGCTAAAATCTTCATATAAAACAAAGTTAAACCGAGTTTAAAAAATTATTTGAACAAAAATTTGTCAACTTCTTTTCTTGCCTTTTCTCTTTTTTTCTGATGTTCTTTCAAAAAAGCGTTTATCTTTTCAATTAAATACATCTTAAGCTCCCCAGTCAAAAGCTTTCCACTTCTGTAATCTTTCTCAATCTGTGCAAGTTTTTTATCATCCGGTTCGAAAAACATTCTCAAGTATTGGAAGGAAACATCCACATCAGGATTGCCGCCTTTCTTTCTGTGTTCTTCAACGGTTTCTCCGCCTCCAGAAAAAGCGTATTTCTTTATTTTCGTTTCAACTTCTTTTGGAGAATCTGTAGTTAGAATGGCAGAAGAAGAGGTACTGCTATCCATTTTTCCAGAAACGCCCGTTAAAGGTGGGAGAAAAACTCCGTGTATAATTGCAGGCTTGTAATAACCTAGCTTAGGATAAACATCCCTAGCTACACGGAAATGGGGATCTTGATCTATTGCCAGAGGAATTAAACATGGAACATTCTTTTTTTTCAAAATTGAAGGAATAATTGCAGGAACAGCTTGCATGCTTGTATAAAATATCTGTCCTATATTGTTGCTGTCTGTAAACCCAAAAGCAGATTTAAGGGTTGAAAAGTTAATCCTCTTTGCAAATTTAATTGCTTCAGGATACATCAACCCGGCGTGTTTAGTGTCAACAAGGAAATGAGTTTTTTTAGGGTCAAATCCTAAAGCAATTACGTCCAACATGTTTTCATAAGTCCATTTTTGAACTTCTTCATAAGACAAGTCCTTAAACAAAAATTTTTCGTCATCTGTGAATTGGAACCATAGTTCTACCCCAAACTTATCCTGAAGCCATTTTGTGAACATCCAAGTGCCCAAGTGCCCTAAATGTACTGGACCCGAAGGACCCCTTCCAGTATAAAGAAAAAATGAATTTCCCTTTTCATATTCATCAAGAAGCCAGTTTAAGTCCCTATTTGCGAAGAAAACGTTTCTTCTAAGCATGAAGTGAACTTCCTTTGTATGTTTTTTTATCCTCTGAAGAAGTTTTTCATCAATTTTTGACACACCAAACTCTTTAATCAGTTTTTCATAATCAATCTTTCCAGAAACTTCCCAAGGGTTCACTTTGTGCTCACCTTTTTCCATATCTTAATTATGGATGTCTTATTTTTAAACTTTACATCAAAACGGCTAAATATTTATAAATAAGTTTACCCTGAGGGGTTTATGAAAAAAGTCGTGATACTATTTGCAATATTTCTTCTTCTTCCGTTAATATCTTCAGAAATAATAATTGACAAACAACCAAATGCAGTTTACAGTTTAGGGGATGTAGTCAATGTGCCCCTTACTATAAAATCACCAAAAGCTATTTCGGGATTTCTTCAAATAGATATTCTCTGTGATGGAAAACAAGCAAATTTCTACAAGAATGGCATCAATCTTCCAGCAGGAGAAGAGAAAAAAATTGAAGCATCGTTAGTTTTAACCGAAGATGTTATAGGAAACATGAAAGGGACTTGTAAAATAAAAACATTCCTTGGTGGAGATTTTTCACTAACAAACGAATTCAAAGTTTCAGATTCAATAACTATCCTAACAACTTTTAAAAATTTAGAATTTTCTCCAGGAGAAACTATAACTGTTTCTGGGGACGCCTCCAAAGAGAATGGAGAGAGTCTTAATGGTTTGGTAGAACTTTCAATAATAGAAAGTAATTCATCAAGCATAAGCCAAAGAGGAACCGTAACTAAAGGTGCTTTTTCAATTAGCCTTGTTCTTCCAGAGGGTATTAAAGCAGGAACTTATCTTTTGAAATTAGAAGCCCATGAACAAGATGTTAACGGGTTAACAACAAACCAAGGATCTATAGACCAAAATATTCTGGTCAAACAAATTCCAACCAGTTTAGAAATTGTTTTTAAAAATCCCGAAGTACAGCCCGGAACAAAATTAGTCGTTAAAGCAATTCTTCACGACCAAACTGGCGAGAAGATGCAGTCATTATCGTTCATATCTATAAAAAATGAAAACAACAAAATTTTAGAGCAGGTTGAAGTTAGCACAGATGAATTCCACGAATTTCCCGTGGCTTATAACGAACCACCTTCTTCCTGGACTGTTGTTGCTGTTTCAAATAAAATAACTAGCGAAGTAAAAGTTAAGATATTAGAAAATGAGGCAATAAAGGTAGAGATTCTTAACAGTACAATAACTATAACGAATGTTGGGAATGTTCCTTACAACAAAACAGCCCTCATTAAAATAGGAAGTGAGTCTGTGAATGTTGATGTTCATCTCGACGTTGGAAAAAGTCAGAAGTACACCATTACTGCACCAGATGGAAAATACGACGTTAAGATTACAAGTGGGGAACAGAGCACAACAGTCGAACAAATGACACTAACTGGAAAAGCAATAGACGTAAGAAAAGCTTCTGGGAATTGGGCAGGTTTAATAGAGCACCCTTTTATTTGGGCTTTTGTAGTTATAATTCTCTTGTTGGGTACTGCCGTATTCATAAAAAGACGTTCAAAAAGAGGTTTCTTTGGTAATATGAGTTTCGGAGGTTCTGTATCTTCTAAGACTGATTCGAGAAAAGAAGAAAGCTATGAAAGTACTGGTCCAATAATGGAAGGTTCACTGATAAACTCAAAAAGTAGGGCAGAAATTTCCACTTCTCTAAAAGGAAAAAAACAGGAAGTAAGTTTAATTGTGTTAAACATAAAGAATCTTAGAACAGTTTCTACAAAAGACGGAAGTGCTATAGAAACGCTTCAAAAAATTGTGGATACTGCTGAAGACAAGAGGGCAGTAACATACGAAGATAATAATTCAATCATTTTCATATTATCTCCAACAATAACAAAAACTCACACAAATGAGAAGACAGCATTAGAAATTGCTCAGTCAGCAAAAGATGCTTTAGTACATCATAACAAGATGTTCAAGCAGAAAATGGATTTTGGAATCTCATTAGGATATGGCCCAATAATAGAAAAGTATGAAAACCGCTCTTTCCAGTTTAGTAGCATAGATTCAACAATTTCTTCCACAAAAAAAGTTTCTTCTCTTGCAGAAAGAGAAATTCTATTGGGAGAAAAGATGAATGATAGGCTGAGAGCAAACATCAAAGCAGTAAGACAAAACAAATCGGGACTGAACGTTTACTCAATAAAAGAAATGAAAAACGTTGAAGAAAATGCTAAGTTCGTAAAGAGTTTCTCAGAAAAATTCAAAAAAGAAAATAAGAGTGAGTAATTTTAATCATAATTTGCATCTGGAGAATCAGAAGGATAATCGAAACCGAAAGAAGCATTGCCTGAAATTGCATGAAGATGTCTTCTTGCTCTCTTTTGGTCTTCTTTGAATCGAGTCGCATCCTTCAAAATTTTCTTTTCTACTCCACCAATTTTTCTCTTATTCCCAATTAAAGAAACAGTAACCTCAAAAATTCTTTTAGCGGGAGTAGCAGCCTTTAAGTAACTAAGAACTAGCCCTGAAGAGCCCAAGTGATAACTAGCAAAAAAAGTTCCAGTTGAAACGTCTTTGAATCCACTAATGAATAAAGTTTCATCAGTTTCTCTTATATACTGTTTAAAATTATCTCTGCTAAACAGTCCGTGCTGATAACCACTTTCAGAGTATATTTCTTTTTTCATAAAAAACTTTAATCAAATTTACTTATAAATATTATTGTAGTCTAAAAAGAATTATTCTTTCTTTTTAATTCCTAAAGGTTCAACAGTTTGAATTAGATAATCAGTTTCACTTCTCCAAGGCCAAGTTGCAAAAGGTTCTTTGTATGTAATCTTCACCTTTGTACCTTCTTCCTGATATTTCTTTATTTTGGAATAAAGTGAATCTATATTTTCTCCGCGTCTAGATTGATTGTCTATACTAAAATCCCAAAGGTTAGCAGCAACATTATTTCCTCCGACGAGTCCTTCCAAAGCCATTTCCCCTTCATATGTCTTCCAAAAAAGACCCTTATTAGAAATCTTATTTATAACACCAACTCTTTGGCCATCAGAATATTCAACGCTATTTCCAACTGCTTGACATCCTGCCCAAAGTAGAGCAGAACCAACAGCTGCTGTTCTGACATACCTTCCAAAAAAATCAATAACCTCTGCATACCATTTGTCTTTAGAAAATTTCTCCGAATCATCAATACCGGGGAACCATCTTTGCCTGAATGTGAATTTTTCTTCGCTGGTCATAATTCTCTCAGAAATAGTTTATTTAAAAACTTTATGGAACCCTATTTCTTCTTCCCCGCCTTCTTTATCTCTTTCTTTTCCACTACTTTCTTTTCAACTTCTTTCTTCTCAACCTTATCAAGAATATTCTTAACAAATTCTGCATTAGAGAATTTCAATCCTAGTCCAAGTCCAATAAGAACTAAACCTACAATGAAAGATATCCAGAATGTTGCATATGCCTTGCTAAAGAATATATTTAGGAAAAGAGAAATAACATGAATCTTTTCAGGAATAAAGAGTGATATAAACGCTTTAATTTTAAGCAGGGGGGCAGCAGAAAGTATCAATAGGCCCCCAACAAGGACGGGCCAGTTTGCTTTGCTTTCAGCTAAAAAGAAAAGTAGAATCACAAGAACAAAGGAAGCCATTAAAGCAAAAATGAACTGTTGATGCCAGTAATCCTTTGCCTTTTGAGAGACAAGGAAAAAGGGAACTTTTTCTTTTGTCAAGCAACTCCAAAAGCTGCAGTCATATTCTTTGTAATAAAAATCTCCAACAAAGCTGCTTACAGTCTCATTAAGAACAGATTCTAAAGGATTATCGCTTTGCAAAGATGAGCAAGGCACAGAGATGGTGCGTCCTTCAAAAACAAAAGTGTATTCAGTGTTATTTTGGCAATATGTTTCCATTGCAGTCTTAGCCTTATCTGTTGCTTGATTGATATCAATACCCTTTGTATCAACTAATGAAAGAAGACCCCCAGATCCATTTGTCAATTCAGTTACCAAGGGTGGAATCTCTTTCTGAACGTTTTCATATTTAAGAGAGGAGTCTAGAGTCAAAGCCAAGTTCATAACCAAAAACGAGGAAAACAAAAGAAGACATACAAAGCCCAAAAAACTACTTCTAAAAAAACCCATGAAAAAAGAAAGGTGGTATTATTTATAAAATTAAGCATTAAGTTTCTTAGAATAAAGTAAATCAAGAACTGACAAAAACCTTTATTAACTATTTCAGTTTTTATGTTATATGCAGGTGAAAAAAGCAGTTCTAAGTGAAGACGATGAAGAAAAAACAGGTTTCATAAAATGGTTCTCTGAACTCAATAAAGGTTCCGGTGCTATCGCTGGAGGCAAAGGTGCAAATCTTGCAGAGATTTATAATCTTAAAATTTCTGTTCCCCCAGGTTTTGTGATTACCGCTCAATCTTATGATTACTTCATAAAAAGTGCTGGACTAGACCAAAGAATAAAAAATCTTCTTGAAAAAATAGATTATGAAGACACAGAACAATTAGACAATGTAACAAAAGAAATCAGAGAGATGATTGAAAGAGCAGAGTTCCCTGAAAATCTAAGAGAAGAAATTATAGATTCATATGAAACTTTGAGTGCTGAAGATTCTAAAACAAGGAACAAACCAGCAAATGAATTGATAGGGAAATCTCAAGATTTTCCATTCGTTGCAGTAAGAAGCAGTGCAACGGCAGAAGACCTTGCAGAAGCTAGCTTCGCTGGCCAACAAGAAAGTTTCTTGAATGTGCGAGGAGATAGCGACCTTCTTTTGCACATAAAAAAATGCTTTGCATCTCTTTTCACCTCAAGAGCAGCGTATTACAGGAACAAGAAAGGATTCAAGCACATACAAGTAAGCTTAGCAGTAGTAGTCCAAAAAATGATTGACTCTGATAAATCGGGAGTAATTTTCTCAAAAGACCCTTCTACAAAAAGGAACAATGTAATCATTGAAGCAGTGTGGGGTTTGGGTGAAGGAATTGTTTCGGGACAAATAACTCCGGACAGGTATATAGTTTCGCAAAAAGAATCTGGGGAATTTGAAATTATCGAAAAAGAAATAACAAAAAAGAAGATTGCAATTGTTCGAGGTCCTAACGGTGGAAAAGAAACAATAAAACTCAAGGAGGAACGTTCCGAACAACAGGTTCTCAAAGAACATGAAGTGGTGATGCTTTCTGAAATAGCAATCAAACTTGAAGACCATTACAAAAAACCTCAAGATATTGAATTCGCAATTGCTTCTGACAAAATTTACATTGTTCAGACAAGGCCAATTACCACAATGGAAAGTAGGGGGGACATCAGTTCTGAAAAAGAACTTAATGGAGAAGTAGTTCTAACTGGACTAGCCGCATCTCCAGGGATAGGTTTTGGAAAAATAAAGATTGTTCTGTCACTTAACGATTTAAATAAGATTGAGAAAGGAGACATCTTAGTCACAAAAATGACTGACCCTGACATGGTTGTTACAATGCAAAAATGCGCTGCAATAGTCACTGATGAAGGTGGTTTAACAGCACACGCAGCAATAGTCTCTAGAGAAATGGGAATACCTGCTATCGTGGGAACTCAAGAGGCAACAACCAAATTAAAAGATGGAGAAATGATGACTGTTGATGGGTTCACAGGAAAAATTTACAGAGGAAAGGTTTCAGAATTCGTTCAGAAAGAAATAAAACCAGTTGTTTCAAAAACAAGAACAAAAATAAAAGTTATGGTTGATTTGCCAAGTTTTGCAAGTCGCGCTGCTAAAACAGGAATCAAGGAAGTTGGTTTAGCAAGAATAGAAGGAATCATTGCTGAATCTGGAAAACATCCATTATACTTTGTTAAGAAAAATAAAATAAAAGACTATGAAGAGTTGATTTTCAAAGGTTTAAACGAGATAGCAGAACACTTTGAAGAAATATGGGTAAGAACATCTGATATAAGAAGCGATGAATTCCAACACCTTGAAGGCGCTCCAGAAAAAGTAGAAGCAAATCCAATGTTAGGAATGCACGGAATTCGTTTTTCGCTTAAAAATCCAGATATTCTTCGTGCAGAGTTAAGAGCAATGAAACGTGTTTCAAAACAAGGGAGAAAGATTGGAGTAATGGCACCTCAAATAATTTCGGTAGAAGAAGTAAGGAGTTTAAAGAAATTCTTAAAAGAAACAAATTTCCCCGAGGCAAAAGTAGGGATTATGGTAGAAACTTCCGCTGCAGTTCAGTTGATAGAAGATTTTTGTGAGGAAGGTATAGAGTTCATTTCTTTCGGGACAAATGACCTTACTCAGTACACTCTTGCTGTAGACAGAGGTAACGAAGAAGTTCAGGACCTTTATGACGAAATGCACCCAGCAGTTCTAAGACAAATGGCTTACGTGATAAAAACTTGTAAAGAAAAAGGTGTTGAAACAAGCATTTGCGGACAAGCGGGAAGTAAAAAAGAAATGGCTAAGTTCCTCGTACAAACAGGAATTGACAGTATAAGTGTAAATGCAGATGTGGCTTCAGAAATTGCAGAGTATGTTGCAGAACTTGAAGGGGGAATCAATAATAACCAAGACGAAGAACCATCACACAATCAATCTAACAAAACGAATACCCTAAAACATGAAAATAATCACAATAAAGAGTTTCACAAAGAGCCAGCTAAAGAAAGTTATGATGAATTTGTAAACGCAGCAATCAAGGAAGAGATTATTAGCGAAGTAAGAATTAATGCTAACAAGAAACAATTTGAACCAGAAGAACTTCCAGTGATAAACGGGGCTAAGGAGATTCAGAGGATACAAGAGGAATCTGGCGAGGATGAGATTCTAGACATTTTCTAAATATTTATAAATAAAAAACTCGTTAATAAAATATGAAAAAGAGTTCTAAAAAGAGGGCTTCTAAAAAAGGCAGTTCAAAGGAAAAAGTTACAAGAATTATTCACGAATCTACAAGAGAAACAAAAGTCGACAAAGCTCTCGTCGAGAATTTTATTGCTTTACAAAAAGTTATGGTGAATTTGTCAGCAAAATTCGACCACCTATCCGGAGAGATATCAAAGCTTCTTGAGTTATTTGAAATTTCTGCTAAGTCTTTGGCAAGAAAAGATTTTGAAGAAAGCGGAAAAAGCAGTCAAGAGACTGAAAAGATACTTGAAAAACTCAACAACATTTCTCAGCAAGCCGGATTAATAGGAAAGGGCTTGGCATTAATTCATGAAACAAGATCTGAAAGAGCTGAAACCAGTTTCCAAGGAGCACCTGTTCAGAGAGTCATGCCTACAATTCCCGTAAGACCTATATCCCAAATAAACAAACCCATGCCTTCAGCACAAGACTATCAAAAATCAATACAGCCAAAAGCTTCTGAAACTGGTGCATAAAACATCAGGAAATCCCGAGTAATCTAAAATGTCAGAACAAACTTCAAATTTTCACAAAAATTTTAGGACACGTTTTTTGTTGAACTTTACAAGAGAGTTAATAAGAAACACAGAGACGTACAAGAAGTCTGCAGTAGAAGTAAGTGTTAAGAACTTTATTCTTGAGAAAAAAGAAGTCCAGAAGTTACAAGAAAGAAAGATTAATGTGAGTATTCAAAAAGTAAGTCATGGAAGAAATTTACCATTAGGTGCTAAACCATCTCGCAATCCTAATTCTGCTAATCCTTTCCAATCTTTTTTTGCACAGAGGGTCAGTTCACAAAGAGCAAATTCTTCAAGAGTGCAGATTGTAGAATCAAAACTTCCACCAACAGTTCAACACATAAAACCCATCCCCATGCAAGTCGAGATTAATCTAAAAAAACTCAGTCCTTTGATAAAAGACCCTCTTGTGGGAATAATGGAATGTAATGGTCCTGGAGAAAACATTTTCGTAACGGGAACAATGGGAAGAAAAAGAACAGGAATAATTCTTAATAAAGAAGAGGTGGATGAGATAATAAAAATATTTTCAGAAAGCACAAAGATCCCTATTGAAGAAGGTATGAACAAATTTGTTTTTGGAAAATTAGTTCTTTCTGCAATCGTCTCGGAGGTTATAGGCTCTAAGTTTATAATAAAAAAGATGGGGAACCCGGGATTTCCATCACGAAGTTCTTAATTTGTTAAATTAGAATTATTTCCTTCTAGCCAATCAATACTCAGTTCAGGAACTGCGGGGGAAAAAGACTTTGCAATATCTTTAAGCCACTTGATTTTATCTGCTTCCATAGAAGAATAAAGTGTTTGATTACTCAACGCAGAACTGTAAGAATTCTCAATCCAACGATTTCCATAGGTATATCTTATAACTATAAAACCATTTTTCAATTTTGCTTCGGGAACTTGAACAGATATGTTGCCGAATTCTTTTGTTAAGATTGCTTTTTCAGATTCTGTTAATGTGACATTCTCAACAGGGAGAACGAGGGTTCCATTCAATAGAGGTTGTTCGCTAATAATCGATGATTGGTTATCTTGAATTGTTGGTTTTTGCACAATAGTCTCTTTTATGCTTACAGCCCCTCCTGCTTTTATAGTAGTTGTCAAAGAGAGTAATTTCTGTCCTTGACTAACAATACTAACTTTCAAATCACCATCTGTTAAAATAAGATTTAGTTTAGAGATATCCAAAACTATATCTTTTCCTTCGTTTCCGGTGTAATCATTTCCAAAACCAGTTTCTTTCTCGAAGTAACTTGTTGTGACAACTAATTCATTTGCATTATTTGTTAAGGTGATTTCCCCATCATCTAACTGTTTTGAATTTGTTTTTACACTTCTAGGTTTAATTTCTGCCTTTTGTCCTTCTCGTAAGGTGTATGTAAAAGATTTCCCTGATGAAACTTTACCATTAACTTCACTTTCAAATTCTGCAACAGCATGACCTGTGGGAGTTAATCCAAGGAAGAAATTAGAAACACTTGCAAGTAATCCAGAAACAACCTCAGATGTAACGGAAGGATCTGTTGTAGTTGTAGTTGGAGAATTTTCTGAAGTTGTAGTTGTAGTTGGAGAATTTTCTGAAGTTGTAGTTGTAGTTGGAGAATTTT
>ERZ1292625.4361-Hain-H41-01um-R1-4361-length-10655-cov-4_pt1 | contig 10655 bp, 16 predicted proteins | sample MGYA00564400_ERZ1292625 | MGnify/ENA primary metagenome ERZ1292625 (study PRJEB36523, sample SAMEA6512639) | groundwater metagenome | collected 2019-01-08 | study: AquaDiva: Metagenomics assemblies of 32 groundwater samples
AATTGGTCGGGCCGCCGAGAATCGAACTCGGTCTATATGCACCCCATGCATACGTACTACCGGTATACTACGGCCCGATGCTGGAATCCTAGCATAGTATACTTTTAGAGTGAAAAAGGATCGACCGTATCGAAAGAGTACGATACCTGATAACGCGCGGTGTGTGTTTGAAGGCGTGATTTTTGACGTGTATCAGTGGGAGCAGGTACTGTATGATGGGACGTTTGCTACGTTTGAAAAGGCGGTGCGACCGGACACGGTGGTTATTTTTCCTGTTTTAGAAGATGGGCGGATTTTGCTTATCGACGACGAGCAGCCAGGTCGAGGATCCCTCCTCGGTGCGCCGGCGGGAAGGCTCGAGGCGGGCGAGACGCCAGAAGAATGTGCAGCGAGAGAGTTAAAAGAAGAGACTGGCCTCGTTGCAAAAGAAATAATTTTGTTCAGCGAGGTGCATCCCGTTATGAAACTCGACTGGTGTGTGTACACGTTTATCGCACGCGGGTGCACCAAGGTTTCTGATCCCCACCTTGATGCAGGAGAAAAAATAAAGGAGCACCCCGTAAGCTTTGAAGAACTTATCGCACTTCCATACGATGAAAGAAATTTGGACGGTTCTATTTTTCGCCAGCGCGCGCTTGAGGCGAGACTCGATGCAGAAAAAATGGCAGAACTCAGAAACGCGTTTTTTGGTTGAGTGGGGCCACCACTCGTCAACCATGTACCCATTTGCTATACTCGCGGGGTATGCCAGCGAAGAATGAAAAATCAAAACGAATAGTCGCTCGCGATAGTCGTGGAGGCATTATATCCATGCATGACCTACCTGATGCATCAAGGCGTTACACCCGCGCGCGAAAGCGCACCATCGCAGAAGCAGTTCGAGCGCAACTTCTTACAGAGCAAGAAGCGATGAGTCGTTACAATCTCACCGCAGCTGAGCTTGGTTCGTGGATGCGGGCGCTTGACCCTATGACAGATAAATTTCGAGTAAAGGATCTCGTTAAGTCGCCACTCCGTGTACCACTTGCCGAGGTGCCCGTGCAGTCAAATGTAGTGCATGTTGGTGGCATCGGTTTTGATCGTGCACGCGGCACCATTATAAAAGATGGTAGGGCAGCGCATCTCTCGGAGAGACAAACGCGCGTTATGGGTGTATTAGTCGAGAGCAAAGGCAGGCGTGTGCCGGCCAAGGATCTCTTGCTTGCAGCAGGGTATCGCGAGGAGGTTGAAAAACCAAGCGAGTTGCTCGGCTCAGTGATTAAAGAAATACAAAAAAAGCTCGTCTCCATTGGAGCACCCACTATTGGGTTTGAGCGTGACGGTCGCAAAACCTTCCGCTCTCTCAAAGCATAATTACAAGAGTTTCGGCGGGTGGATAAAAATTGCGGTATGCTTGAATAGTGAAGCGGTATACCGTCGGGTTTATTTTTAATTCAGATTTATCTCGCGTGGCACTCGAGACAAAGTCTCATCCCGACTGGCAGAAGGGTAAGCAAAATGGTATCGGCGGAAAAATAGAAGAAAATGAAACCCCAATCGCGTGCATGGTGCGTGAAGCGCATGAAGAAGCGGGGATAGAAACGAAAGAATCAGATTGGTTATACTTCATCAATCTTGAACGAAAATCGAATGATGCGAGTGTAGATTTTTTTGCATATCGTCATACTGGTGACGGGGGTGATGTAAAAACAATGACCGACGAAGTCGTCAGTTGGTACGACGTTAAAGAGTTGCCGACGACTGTCGTATCCAATCTTCGGTTTATGATACCGATGGCGATTGAAAAATTAAACGACCCGAACCTCGAGTCAGGCACCGTGCACTATGCCTGATTTTCAGTACGCATATCTTGTGGGCAGTCTTGCGTTTGGAGCGATTTTTTGGCTGCCCATCTATGTATGGCGAAAGAATCTACGGCATGAAATGCTCGTTGTCTCTTTGATGTGCGCACCGGTGGGTCCTCTATCAGAATACTTTTATCGTTACGACTATTGGAGACCAGAACTCTTTAACGGCTGGTCTGCCGGATTTGAAGATGTGCTGTTTGCGTTTTTTATTGGCGGCGTGGCCGCGGTCGCGTATGAAGCAGTTTTTCAAAATACAAAGCACATCGTACGTGGGTACCCGCGACGGTTCTGGCTGTACGCGGTTGTACCGCTCAGTATTGTCTGGCATGGTGTGGGAGTTTTTGCGTTAGGTATCAACTCAATGCATGCATCAATCGTTCTTTTTTTGGTCGCTGGCGCGTACATTGTCTACAAGCGTCCGGACTTGTTGCGGGGTGCCCTTCTCGGCGGGGTACTCGTTGCTTTCGTGGGGCTTATCTTTTATCTGGGATGGATTGGTGCATACCCGGGCATTATCGAGCGCTGGTGGCTCTTAGAAAATATTTCTGGCATTTTCATACAGGGGATACCACTTGAAGAGTTGGCGTGGGGGTTCAGTTGGGGCTTTGTCGCGGGGCCGATGTATGAATTTATAACGGGCACACGCTACGCGGTCACAAAATTGCAAAAATAAAATCCTGTGCTATGGTAAGAAATCATGACTGCCGAGAACAGACATTCGTGGAGTACGAGGGCCCTGCTCATGCCACCCATTCCACAGAAGGGCAAAAAAATGGCCGTGAATGGGCGAAGGATAGGTGCGCTCATGCGAGCCGTCGATGAGGGTGTCGTCGGCCATGATGAGATAACCTCGCTCTACGGCGTGCCCATTGATGTTTTTAATTACTGGCGAGGAAATTTTTTTTGTCGTGAGCGGCAGAAAAAGTAATACAATAGCTGTATGACAGAAACTCCAACGCCTACTGAACAGTGGGTAGAAAAACTCACGACCTGGCTTGGCTCAATCCCGTCACTCCTTGCCCACACCGTTGTATTCATTATCGCTTTTTCGATCGCGGCGCTTGGGTATGCGGCATGGGATATCGTGCTTCTGGTCGTGACGACGGTGGTGTCCTTAGAAGCGATTTACCTCGCACTGTTTATCCAGATGACCGTTAATCGGCAGACTCGTGAGCTCCACGCGGTGTCCGTCGACGTTGAAGACATCCAAGAGGATATTGAAGAAATCAGCGAAGACGTGGAGGGAATTCAGGAAGACGTTGAAGAAATCAGCGAAGACGTTGAAGGGATTCAAGAGGACGTTGAAGAGATGAGTGAAACAGAAGACTGGGATTTAGAGACAGGGAAGGTGATGAGTCCGGATACACCAGTGTCTGTCGAGCATCTCACCGAGGACGTTAAGCGTATACTTATAAATTTAGAGCGTTTGAAGCATAAATAGACCCATGCCTGAGAACAAGCCACTCGGTACGCATGTGCGTATTAACGACATCCCCATTATTCCTCGTTCTTTTCTCGAGGAAGCGATTGTGGGGGCACGCACTCTAGCTAAATCCGCACCGGATTTGAGGCACGTTACACCAGCGACAGATCCGCGCATACTGCGATCAATAGATACAGATTGTGGAGTTATCTATTCTGCAGAACAGGACGTAGATGTAGAGACGGTGAGGGGGAGAAAAGCGCGTGTGACCCTAAACTCATATTTGTTACACCGACAGGCTAAGAATGGCAGATCAGAGCACGCCACCTTTAAATCTGGAGTGTTCGTCGGTGCACGCCGCTATCGCGATTAGGGGTCGTTGACTCCACAGGGAGATGCGACGTATAGTGTCTGTATGGCAGGGCACGAGGCTCGAACAGGTCTTCCGCTCCAAAAGGATGCGGTCCCAAGGTCTGTTTCTTTTGAATCAATACCTAGTAGCGTGCGAGCGGGACTAAAGGCTTCTCTTGAAGCTGGCTATAATTTCATTAATAATTGTGATGTGCGTGCTATCTTTGGCGAGTCACCGCGATACACCGTGTCAGAAATGGCTGATGGTTCAAAAGTGTACTACGCGAGTGAGCAGTACAATATAAGTACATTTGCGGGTGTTCAAAAGTCTAAACGAATTATCGCGTGGTCTAGTCACACAGAACATAGTATTCCTAACTGTGCTGGCTCGACCAGCTGGAACGGTTTTCGCATAGAAGGGGTGTAGGACACTCAAGCCTCTTTTTTCTTGTCGAGCTTGTCGAGGCCGAGCATTTTAAAACCGTAGTAGACGATCGCGGCGATAATAACGAAGTTGATAAGGATAGAAATAAAATGCCCCACGCCGATCTTGGCGGTAATGATAGTAAAACTCATTGTTTCAAGGCCCGATGCTGAGCCCAAGACAAGTCCGACAAGCGGGTTGATGAGGTCATCAATAAGTGCCTTCACAAGCCCCGACACCGCGCCGCCTAAAATAAAGCCGATCGCGAGGCCGACGACCCCCTGCTCTCGAATAAAATTTAAAAAGTTTTTCATACCCTAAGCATACTATCACGACGATGGAGTCTTTATTAAAAGAGGGTTCTTTTCAATTAATTTTTTTATTTCTTCGCGAGCTCTTTTTGAACCAAGTATTTTGCGATACTTTTCATGGAGTTTCTCGTAACCAAGTGGAACGTGCCATTTTGGTTTTTTCTGTGATCGAGCTTTTGCTGGATCAACTGTTGGGTCTCCCTTCGCGTGTCGCTCACGCATGCGTGCGCTTGAAGCAGTTCTAAACTCGGGATCAGCATTCAGCGTCTGCATCATTTGTTGTGAGCGTTTACTATGCTCCGCTGCACGGGCGGGCCCACTGCTGAGCTTTCTCATAATTTCTCCAGCTTTGGCTTTTCGCTTCGGACCCTGCTCAGCGTCGGCATACAGGGACTCCATTTGTGTCTTAACACGTGCACGATGAGTCTCTGCAAAACCTGGACGCTCGAAGAGCGCTCTCATGCGCTCACTTGCCGCACGTCTGTGCTTTGGGTTGCTCATCGTCCGCAGAGCTCTTAGGCGGGATGCTTCAGCAAATTCTGGAGTCTTTCTTCGATCAATCTTTTCTGTCATTGTGCTGAATGTAGCATAGATGCATCGAAGAATAAATAATGATAGAATACGCCAGTCATGGCTTCAGAAGGTATTCATATTGCATTGGCTCCGTACCACATAACCGATATCGCGGGTTTTCCTATAACCTCAACTTTAGTGACCAGCTGGCTTGTCGTCATTGTTCTCGCCGTTTTCGCGGTGGTTTTGTCGCGTCGTTTGAAACTCGTCCCGAGTAGGGGGCAGGTGGTCGTCGAATCCGTGATCTCGTTTGTCTATGGGTATGTTGAAGAAACGCTTGATGATGCAAAATTAGCCCGACGCTATTTTCCGCTCATCATGACCATCTTTTTGTTCATTTTTTGTGCAAACATAGTTGGCCTTCTCCCGTTTGTTGGTGCCGTTGGCATCCACAATACAACGGGAGAGCATGGCGGATTGACCCCACTTTTCTATCCCGTCAATACTGACTTGAACGTGACCCTGGCGTTAGCCATTATCGCGTTCGTTGCTATAGAATTTGCAGGAATTACGGTTTTAGGAGCCTTGAGATATGGCTCAAAATTTGTTAATATACACTCGGTCCTCGGCTTTGTGGTGGGACTCATAGAGTTCATAAGCGAGATTGCAAGACTCATTACATTCTCGTTTCGTCTCTTTGGCAACATCTTTGCAGGCAAGGTACTGATACTGCTCGCGCTTGCGTTCATGCCGTATCTTGTCCCCGTGCCCCTTTTGGTGTACGAGGTGTTTGTTGGGGTGATTCAGGCGGCGATATTTGCTCTCCTGACGCTCTTCTTTATTAAAATTGCGGTCTCAGAACCGCATTAATTGTTCACTTATGGATGCAGAATCAGCAAAAGCTTTAGGCATGGCGGTAGTCGTTGGACTGGGTATGATTGGGCCGGGTATCGGTATCGGTATTTTGGTCAGTCGCGCGCTTGAAGCCATTGGTAGAAACCCAGACGCAACAGGGAAAATTATTCCGAACATGTTTATCGGTATCGTGTTCACCGAGGCACTCGCGATCTTTGCGCTCGTGGTTGGATTTATCATCAAGTTCACCTAGAGGATGGAACAGCTCATCGATGTTTTCGGTATTGATTGGAAGCTCCTGATCGCACAGGTAGTTAACTTTCTCATACTTCTCGGTGTGCTGTCGTACTTCTTATATCGCCCGGTGATGAAGGTGTTGAGTGAGCGTCGTGATTTCATAGAAAAGGGCGTACGCGACGCGGAAGCGGCGAGTCACCAGTTGACGACTGCAAGCGCAGAAGCGACGACGATAGTATCTGGTGCAAACAAAGACGCCGATGCAATTGTCGCTCGTGCAAAAGAGGAGGCTGCAAAAGAGCGTGCCGCGGAGCTCCGCATTGCGGGAGAGCGCGCTGAGGCATTAGTGCGTGAAGCACAGATGGAGGCAGACGAAGCAAAACGCCGCGCGCTTAAAGATGCAGAAAAAGAGATAGCACAGTCAGCCGTTCTTGCAGCAGAAAGGATTCTTCGTTCAAAATAAATATATGTCACTTGCGTCACGCTATGCAAAAGTCATTAGAGCGCTCAACCAAGAGGGTGTGGGTGCAGATGGCGCGCACAAGCTCGTGGCATATATGAAAAACCGTGGACATCTTTCATACCTACCACAGGCGCTTCGCATGGCTGAAGCAGACATAGCTCAGGATACTGCGATCGTGGTGACCGTGGCAAAAACAGAGGATGCATCGCGCTATGCAGATCAGATAGCCAGCGCGCTTAAAGAACTTGGCGCGGGAAGTGACGAGTATTCAATTGTTGTTGATGAAAAAATTGTCGGTGGCACGCTCGTCGTTGGTCGAGGCCGAGTCATTGATAACAGCCATCGAACACGCCTGGTCAGTATCTATCAGTCCGTCATTTAACATTTACCTATACCAGTATGAGCACCATCATCGAGCGCCTGAAAAAAGAGATTGAGTCATTTGGCGGAGATGTACTTTCGCGTGAGGCAGGACTCGTCACAACGGTGGGCGATGGCATCGTTGAGATTCAGGGCCTCGCGGGCGCGCGTATGGCTGAAATGGTGATTTTTGATGAAGCATCCACATCGAGTGTCGCCGAGGCTTTGAAAAAAGATGGTGCGCTCTACGGACTTGTTTTGAACCTTGAAGAAGAGTCAGTCAAAGTGATTGTCCTTGGTGACTCGGCGCGCATCCGCGAAGGCATGCACGTGTTTGGTACGGGTAAACTATTGTCCATCCCCGTCGGTGATAATTTTATTGGTCGTGTGGTGAATCCGCTCGCAGAACCTGTCGATGGTAAGGGTCCGATTAAGGGCGATGCAGTCTATCCTATTGAGCGCGAGGCGTACGGCGTTATGGATCGCGCATCAGTAAATGTGCCGCTCCACACGGGTGTTAAGTCGATTGATGCGCTGACCCCGATAGGTCGCGGTCAACGCGAGCTTATCATTGGAGACCGTGGCACCGGTAAAACAGCGGTTGCGCTCGATGCCATTTTGTATCAAAAGAATGAGCCAGAGGAGTCGCGTCCCATTTGTATATATGTGGCGATTGGCCAAAAAGAGTCAAAGACTGCACGCGTGCAGGGTCTACTCGCTGAGCATGGCGCGATGGACTATTCGATTATAGTGACGGCTCCAGCGTCTGCCCCAGCTGCGTTTCAGTTCTTGGCACCCTATGCGGGTGTGACGCTCGCAGAGTACTTTATGGAGAAAGGTAAGGATGTATTGATTATTTATGACGACCTCTCAAAACAGGCAGTCGCATACCGACAACTTTCGCTCTTGCTCCGACGTCCACCCGGACGTGAGGCGTACCCAGGCGACATTTTCTATCTTCACTCACGTCTCCTCGAACGTGCGGCAAAGTTGAACAAAGAAAAAGGTGGTGGTTCTATTACAGCGCTTCCCATCATCGAGACTCAAGAAGGTGACATCTCGGCGTACATTCCAACCAACGTCATCTCCATTACTGACGGACAAATGTTTCTCGAGGCTGACCTCTTTAACAAGGGGACACGTCCTGCAATTAACGACGGCATCTCAGTCTCACGCGTGGGTGGCGCTGCACAGACTAAGGCGATGAAAAAAGTGGCAGGGCGCATCAAGCTCGACCTTGCGCAGTTCCGCGAGCTCGAGGCGTTTATGCAGTTTGCACAAGATCTCGACGCTGATACAAAGAAACGCATCGACAGCGGTCGTCGGCTCAAGGCAGTCTTGAACCAAGATAAATACTCTCCGATACCGTTTGAGCGGCAGGTGGTGGTGATTTTTGCGACGACCCAAGGTTATTTTGATGCATTCGATGCGTCCCGCATGACTGAGATTGAAAAGAAGTTTCTTTCCTACCTCGATCGTGAGGCGCCACACGTGCTTGAATCAATTCGAACTGAACGCGTCATGAGCGACGAAACAGAAGCATCACTCAGAAAGGCCGCAGAATCGTTTGCTAAATCTGTATGATGCATCGGGACTCACACAGACACTCGAAGGATACGCGTCGATTTCTGCTGAAATCGCGCTCTGCTCTCGCCTCCATCGGCTCCGAGAGATCCTTCTCGGTCTCTATGAGTCCCGCCACCAACTAATCTATGGCACTTCGAGACATTAAATCAAAAATAAAAGCGGTCGACAGGACGCGCAAAGTCACCAAGGCGATGGAGTCGGTGTCGGCAGTTAAGATGCGCAAAAGTCAGGTTAAAGCGCTTTCTGGCAGGCCCTACGCTCGCGCCGCTCTTTCAATTCTTGAGCGCGTGTCGCCTGCACTCAAAACAGCAAAGCACCCCCTCACTGAGACGCGACCAATAAAACGCGCAGCGCTCATTGTGGTGACAAGTGATAAAGGGTTGTGTGGCGTACTCAATGCCGCAGTGCTGAAAGAGTTTGAACGTCGCGTATCTGAGCTTGGACTTCAACGAAGTGATATCGATGTCTTTGCGTTTGGAAGAAAGGGCGCAGAGTACAGCGCTCGCCGCGGCCACACGCTCTGCACTCGCTACGAAAACGTAAGTGACTCAATTTCAGTGGATGATCTTGAAAGCACGGTGCGAGAAGTCACGAGCGAATACGAAAAGGGTACATATGACCGCGTCGAAGTGGTCTATACCAATTTTTATTCAACATTTGAGCAGCGCCCTGCGTCAGAAGTAATTCTCCCACTTGCGGTTGAATCGTTTAGAAACATTGTGAAAGGTATCGCACCAACGAAGGGCGCGTTTCAAGATGTAGCGCCCGATACCGCGACTGTCCCGTTTTATACTATCGAGCCATCGCCTGAAGAGGTGATTGCAGTCTTATTGCCACAGCTCGTATCAGTTTTTGTGTACCACATGCTCATGGAGGGTAAGGCGAGTGAGCATTCTGCGCGCATGGTGGCGATGAAGAACGCATCAGATAAAAGCAAAGAGGTATCCAAGCTACTCACACGAACGTACAACAAGCTCCGACAGGCGGCGATTACACGCGAGGTATCAGAGATTGTGGGCGGCATCGAGGCGATGGCAAAAAGTTAACAATAAGTGTATAGTCTAAAAGTATGAAAGGCACCATCACACAAATCATCGGTCCGGTCGCAGACATCCGTTTTGATGGAGGTGTGCCAGCACTTCGAAACGCACTCACCTATATAGAAGGCGACAGGAAAGTTGTCTTTGAGGTCGCCGCCCACATCGGTTCAAATCGTGTTCGCGCTATCGCGCTTCAAGATACGTCGGGCCTAGCCCGTGGTGCTGAAGTGACTGATACGGGGTCTACCGTGATGGTACCGGTTGGTGAGAATGTCCTCGGGAGACTTTTTAATGTGATTGGTGAGCCCATTGATGGAAAGGGTCCGGTGCCAAAAGGTACTCCGCTTTCCTCTATTCATCGTGATGCGCCAGCATTTAAAGATCAAAAAACAAAAGCAGAAGTCTTTGAAACAGGATTGAAGGCAATTGACCTCCTTGCGCCATTTATTAAGGGAGGTAAGGTCGGTCTTTTTGGAGGAGCAGGCGTGGGAAAGACCGTGCTCATCACAGAGCTCATCCATAACGTGGCTACTGCACACAGCGGCTACTCGGTGTTTGCTGGCGTGGGCGAGCGCGTGCGTGAGGGTAATGACCTTCTCCACGAAATGACCGAGTCAGGCGTTATCGACAAGCTCGCGATGGTGTTTGGTCAGATGAACGAGGTGCCTGGTGCTCGTGCGCGTATTGCACTCACGGGGCTCTCTATCGCGGAGCATTTTCGTGATCAGATGGGTAAGGACATTCTATTTTTCATGGATAACGTCTTTCGTTTCGTGCAGGCAGGCTCTGAAGTGTCGTCACTCTTGGGTCGTGTGCCGAGTGCCGTGGGCTATCAGCCGACATTGGCTGAGGAGATGGGCCAACTCCAAGAGCGTATCGCATCCACCAAGACCGGCTCCATCACCTCGGTACAAGCGATTTATGTCCCAGCCGACGACCTGACTGACCCGGCACCTGCGACCACGTTTACTCACCTTGATTCAAAAATTGTGTTGTCGCGTGCACTCGCGTCGATTGGTATTTTCCCCGCGATAGATCCACTCGACTCGAGCTCAGGCGCACTTGACCCAGACATTGTTGGTGAGGAGCACTACGCGGTCGCGACTGAGGTAAAGCGCATTTTACAGCGTTATAAAGACCTTCAGGACATCATCGCAATCCTCGGTATCGAAGAGCTTTCGGAAGAAGACAAGAAGCTCGTGTACCGCGCACGCAAACTCCAGAAGTTCTTGTCGCAGCCGATG
>ERZ1292625.4364-Hain-H41-01um-R1-4364-length-10650-cov-4_pt1 | contig 10650 bp, 9 predicted proteins | sample MGYA00564400_ERZ1292625 | MGnify/ENA primary metagenome ERZ1292625 (study PRJEB36523, sample SAMEA6512639) | groundwater metagenome | collected 2019-01-08 | study: AquaDiva: Metagenomics assemblies of 32 groundwater samples
GGGAAAAGAAAACAATGACCGAGGAATCCGCGCAAACTCCTGAATTGCAGCAAAAAGAGGCGGCGGTAAAGGAAGTCGCAGAGATTAAACGATTGGGCGCGGTGCTGAAGATGCTGATGGAAAAAACCGGCGCCAAAAGCACGCGGGCGGTGGCGAGCATTCCTATCTCGGCAGTGTTCAGCGCCGTGGTGACGATTACGAAAACGGAGGATAAAGCGCAAGAGGCCGCGATTGTGCAGCAAGAAGCGAAGAAATTATTGCCGGTGGCGATTGAGGACGTTGTGTTGGATTATCAGGAGCTGCCGGAAATTTTTACGGATGTTGAAACGGCGCGCAAAACGCGGAGTAAGATGATTGTCACGGCCGCGCCGCGCACGGTAGTCGCGCGGTACACAGCGATTTTCAAAGAGGCGGGGATTTCCTTGAAAAGTTTGGAAACGGAATCGTTTGCGCTCGTGCGCGCGTTGGTGGGCAATGACCCGGCCGCGGTTATGATTTTAGACATGGGCATGGCGCGCACGAATGTGTATTTGATTCGCGGCGGCGTGCCGTTGATGCATCGGAGCATCAATATCGGCGGGCGAGATTTCACGAAGGCGTTAGTGGAAAAATTGCACGTCACGGCCGAAGAAGCGGAGCAGATTAAGATTGATTTGGCGATGCGTCGCGAGGGAGAGACATTGCTAGATGCGTTCAAGCCGGCCGCCGACCCCATCGTGCAAGAAATTAAATACCACATGCAGCTGTTTGAGAAACAGCTCGGCGGTGCCGCCGCGCGGCCGGAAAAAATCATTTTGACCGGCGGTTCGTCGCTTCTGCCCAATTTGGACAAGTATTTGGAGGACTATTTCCAGATGCGCGTATATGTCGGCGACCCGTGGGCCCGCGTGGTGTATCCCGAGGCGCTCAAAATGGCGCTTGACCAGATTGGGCCGCGGTTCGGCATTTCAATCGGGCTGGCGCTGTTGGAGGTGTTGCCGAAAAAAGAGGAAGCGCCCGTGAAAAAATAATCCACTGGTCAATTTTTACGGGTCGTGTATACTAATGGGACTATGCTAGAAGGAACTGCCCAAGCGGCAACTAAACGATTTTCGTTGTTTGAGCTTTTGTTGGTCATCGCGGTGCTGGGGCTTTTGTCCACCATTGCGATTATTGCAATCGGCAATGCGCGGCAGAAGGCGCGCGATGCGGCGCGATTGGAGGATATGCGCGAAGTTGAGGTGGCGTTGCAGTTGTATTTTAATGACCGCAATCGGTATCCGGAAGCGAAAGAGGCGGTTGTGCTGGGACAGGGTAATTTTGATTGTCTTGCCGAGGGCGGCTGGGCGGCCGGCGGTTGCGAATCTATTTATTTGAGCGATGCGCCGTCAAATCCCACGCCAAACGGGGCGCCCTATAAATATACTTCTGACGGGTCATCATACCGCGTTGAGTTTGAGCTGGAGACCGCGGTGGGTGACCGCTCCGTCGGCCCGCATTCTCTGACGCCGGAAGGGATTAAGTGACCCGTCACAGGCGGGTCATCCCGAGCCCTTCGACTTCGCTCAGGGTAGACTGAGTCGAGGGATCGAATATACCAAAAGCTCTCCACAAAAGGGCTTTTCTGGTATATAATAGGCCTATGAACAAGGCCGAAGCCAAAGCGCGCATTGAAAAATTGCGCACCGAAGTGGAGCGGTATCGTTACCTTTATCACGTGCTTGACCGTCAGGAGATTTCTGACGCCGCTTTGGATTCTTTGAAACACGAACTGGCGCAACTGGAAGAGCAATTTCCGGAACTCATAACGTCGGATTCACCGACACAGCGCGTGGCGGGGGAACCGCTGCCGGCATTCAAGAAAGTAAAACACGCCGTGGCGCAGTGGTCGTTTAACGATGCGTTTTCCGAAGAGGAAATTCGCGCATGGGATAAACGAGTGCGCGAAGGACTGGAGAAAGCGGATGTGCGTGGGCCGGTGCGCTACGTGTGCGAATTAAAAATTGACGGACTGCATACGGTGTGCACGTATGAAAATGGATTATTGAAGGTTGCGGCAACGCGCGGCGACGGCGCCGTGGGCGAGAATGTCACGCATAACGTCAAAACCATTGAAAGCGTGCCGTTGCGGTTGCGCGAACCGGCAAGCGTTATTGTTGAAGGCGAGGTCTGGATGTCTAAAGATGCGCTTTTGGAGTTAAATAAAAAGCGAAAGAAGGCGGGCGAGCCGGCATTTGCAAATCCGCGCAACGCCGCGGCGGGCGCCATTCGGCAGCTAGACCCAAAAATTGCCGCGGCGCGCAAGTTGGACATGATTTTTTATGAACTTTCGGATGGTGAGCAGGTAAAAACGCAAGCGGAAGAATTGGAGCGCTTGCATGCGTTGGGATTCAAAACCGACCGACACTGGAAACGCGCTGATTCCATTGACGATGTGATACATTTTTGGAAACACTGGCAGGAAAAACGGGATACGTTGCCGTTTTGGTTGGATGGCGTGGTGGTAAAAGTTGATGGACGCGCGCAGCAGCAGGCGCTCGGATACACCGGCAAGGCGCCGAGGTTTACGCTCGCGCTCAAATTTGCCACCGAGCAGGCAACCACGGTGATTCGCGAAGTGAACTGGTTTGTGGGCCGCACGGGCGCGTTGACGCCGGTTGCAACACTGGACCCGGTATCGCTGGTGGGTACCACCGTCACGCACGCAACGCTGCATAATCTTGATGAGATAAAACGGCTTGATGCGCGTGTGGGCGATACGGTGATTGTGGAAAAGGCCGGGGATATTATCCCGAAAGTGCTGCAAGTGTTGCCGCGTCTCCGTCCGCGCGATGCAAAAGAAATCCGCGCGCCGCGACAGTGTCCGGTATGCGGTTCGCCGGTTGAACGGCGCGAAGGGCAAGTAGCGCTTTATTGCACGCGTAAGCAGTGCGGCGCGCAGCAACAGCGGCAACTGGAGCACTTCGTCTCAAAGACCGCGTTTGATATCCAAGGTCTCGGCGAAAAAATTGTGTTGCAGTTGATGGAAGTGGGTCTCGTGAAAACGCCGGCGGATTTTTTCCGTTTGCAACCGGAGCAGTTGTTGGAGCTGGAAGGGTTTGCGGACATTTCGTCAAAAAAACTTGTGGATGCGATTCAAGCAAAAAAACGCATCGCGTTCGGACGGTTCATTAATGCGCTCGGCATTCGGCATGTTGGCGAGGAAACAGCGCATCTGCTGGCGCGCGAATTTGGCGCGTTGGAAAAATTGCAACAAGCCGGCACGGAGGATTTGCAGAACATCCACGGCATTGGCCCCGAAGCCGCTGAAAGCATTCACGAATTTTTCTGTGATGCGGACGCAAGACGACTGCTTGATGATTTGCGTGATGCCGGTGTGCGGCCGGAACGGGAAGAAAAAGTGGTGCAGAGTGGAAAGCTGGCCGGTAAAAAAGTGGCCGTCACCGGCACGCTCTCCGGATTCTCCCGTGAAGAGGCAAAAGCCGCCATCCGCCGCGCCGGCGGCGACTGGGTGTCATCGGTCAGCAAAAACACGGATTTTGTGGTGATAGGGGAGAACCCGGGGTCAAAATATGATGATGCCAAAAAGTTCGGCGTGCGGGCCGTTGATGAGAAAGAGTTTTTGAATCTTGTGCGTTGACCGTCGGCTTGTTATTATGAGCGAGTATGAAATTGACTCGTGATGAGGTGGAACATCTGGGGCGGCTGGCGCGCTTGTCTTTGACGGAAGAAGAGAAGGCGCAGTACGCGGCGGAGTTGTCCGACATTTTGGAATTTGTGGAACAGTTGCAGGAAGTTGACACCACCGATGTTGAACCCACCTCACAGGTGACTGGTTTGGAGGACGTGTATCGCGAGGATGCGGTGCGTGCGTGCGATGAGGAAACGCGCAAGAAAATCATTGCGCAGTTTCCGGAACGGGAAGGGGATTTGTTGAAAGTGCCGGGGGTGTTTGAATGATATGAATACCATCACCGACATACGCAAGGCTCTGGATAATCGCGACATATCTTCGCAAGAATTGACGCGGCAGTATTTGTCGCGCGCGAAAGAAAAGAATCCAGAACTCAATGCATTTATCACCATCTGCGAAGACGAAGCCATGCGCATGGCGGAAGATGCGGATATTCGCATGCAGAAGGGCGTGGTGGGGCCGTTGACCGGCATTCCGTTCGGCATCAAAGACGCCATCTGCACGCGTGACATCCGTTCTACTGCAAGCGCGAAAGTGCTGGATACCTATGTGCCGCCGTTTGACGCAACCGTAATCAAAAAAATCCGCGCGCAGGGAGGCGTGATTATCGGCAAACAAAATTGCGATGCGTTCGGCCACGGCGCTTCCAATGAAAACAGCATGTACGGCCCGGTGAAAAATCCATGGGATACAGAACGCGTGCCGGGCGGCTCATCCGGCGGGTCGGCCGCCGCCGTTGCCGCAGATATGTGCGTGTACTCCATTGCGGAAGATACGGGCGGTTCCATCAGGCAGCCCGCTGCTTTTTGTAATCTGGTGGGGCTTCGTCCCAGTTATGGTCGCAATTCTCGCTATGGCATTATGCCGATGGCGTCATCACTGGATACGGTGGGGCCAATAACGAAAACTGTGGAAGATTGTGCCATCGTGATGGAAGCCATCGCGGGCAGGGACCCGTTTGACGCCACCACGGTTTCGGATTCGGTGCCGGCATACACTCAACTGTTGCACGAGGACATACGCGGTGTGCGTATCGGCATTCCGCGCGAATACATCGTTAATGCACGGGAAGAAGTGCTGCAAATTATAGAAAAAGCGGCGGACCGATTGCGCGGATTAGGGTGTGAGGTGATGGACGTAAGTTTGCCGCACACGAAATACGCGATTGCCGTGTACTATGTAGTGGTGCCGTGTGAGGACAGTTCCAATCAGGCTCGGATGGACGGCATGCGGTTCGGGCCGCGCGGCCGCGGCGCCAATTTGGAAGAAACGTACCTGCAGGCGCGCGTTGTCGGATTTCCGCCTGAAGTTAAACGGCGCATGATGATAGGTACGTTTGCGCTTTCGCACGGGTACTATGATGCCTACTACAAAAAAGCGCAGCAGGTGCGCACGCGCATGATGCGGGATTTTGAGGATGCATTTAACAAGGTGGATGTGTTACTTGCGCCTACAACGCCCGGTCCCGCGTTCAAAATAGGGGAAAAGGTAGCCGACCCGCTTGCTATGTATAAGGAGGACGTGTTTGTGATTCCCGCGGCGGTTGCCGGACTGCCCGCCATTTCGGTTCCGGGCGGGTTTATCAACAATCTCCCGTTTGGCGTTCAATTCATCGGGCCGCGGCTCACCGAGGAGCTCATTCTGCGCGTCGCGCACCATTTTGTGCTATAATAGCCACATGCCGCTTGTCTATATCAAGGACGGCAAAGTTGAGTATCGCAGTGTTGCGGTTTCAACGCCGGAGAAAACGGAAAATGAGAAAAAGGAGGCGCAACCTCCATCTTTTGCATTTTCATTCGGCAGCGGTAACGCCGGCGAATATCGCGACACGTGGCGCGTGTTTCGCATCATGTCGGAATTTGTGGAGGGGTATCAGTTTTTGGCGGATTTTCATCGCGAGGTGACGGTGTTCGGCAGCGCGCGATTAAAACCGGCCAATACATATTATAAAAAAGCGCGCGCGTTGGGGAAGTTTTTGGGCGAAGGCGGCTACACCACGATTACCGGCGGCGGGCCCGGTATTATGGAGGCCGCAAATCGCGGCGCAACGGAGGGCGGGGGAGAGTCCCTCGGTATCAACATCAGGTTGCCGCATGAACAGCGCGTGAATGAGTATGTGAAAAAATACATCGCCATGCACTATTTTTTCACACGAAAAGTAATGTTCGCCACGCCGGCGCAGGCGTTTGTGTTTTTTCCCGGCGGTTTCGGCACCATGGATGAGTTTTGGGAAATTGTTGACCTCATGGACAATGAGTATCTGACGCAATCGCCGCTCATTCTCATCGGCAAAAAATTCTGGAAGCCGCTCCTTGATTGGCTGCCGCACAACTCCGTGCACATTCTGACGCCGAGTGAAAAAAAAATACTTGCGTCGTGCCATCTTGTTGAGGATGCCGAGGAAGCGCAAGAGATTATCAAGCAAACCAGAGATGTGCCGAATGTTTGTGAACTCGCGCCGGACCGATTTACCTGCGAACAGCAATTGAACTGGCGCATTTTTCGCATCATGGCGGAGGTGGTGGAAGGTTTTGACTTTCTCACCGGATTGGTGAAAGATGTAACCGTATTCGGAACCAAAGGCATTTCAAAATTGAGTCCGTATTATAAAGCGGCGGAACGGTTCGGCACGCTGGCGGCGAAAGCGGGTTTTTCGGTGGTGACCGGCGGCTATAGCGGTATTCCGGAGGCGGCGAACAAGGGCGCATTTGAGCACGGCGGCGACAGTGTCGGATTGTATATGCGCGAGGACCGCAATAACGGAAAGCCCAATGCGTATCTCTCGCGGTCGCTTTCATTTTTCTTTCCCTTCACGCGCAAATTGGTGCTCACGGCGCCGTCAAAGGGTTTTGTGATGTTTCCGGGCGGGCTCGGGACGATGCATCAGACCATGGAAGTGCTGGAATTGATTCAGACGCATAAGACACCGCGCGTGCCGGTGGTGTTGTATGGAAGCGCGTTTTGGAATCCGTTTGTTTCCTTCGTGCGTGAAGTATTGGATAAAAAATTCAAAGTGATTCATACGGATGATGCGCAGTTGTTTACGGTGGTGGACGACCCAGAGGAGGCAATGCGCGTGATTGAACAATCCTACCAATGATTCCCTATACCGGTTTTTCCATTATCAACCTCGGCCCCATTCCTATTCGCGTGTGGGGATTGTTGGTTGCGCTGGGACTGGTGGCCGGGATTATTGCGGCGCGATGGTTTGCGAAAAAACAAAAACTGAATCCTGATACGGTAAGTAATTTGGTGATATGGGCTACCATCGGCGGTTTCATCGGCGCGCGGTTGGGGCATATTTTTTTGTACAATTTTCCGTATTACCGCGCGCATCCGGTTGAGATGCTGTTTGTATGGCAAGGCGGACTCTCGTCGTTCGGAGGATTTATCGGCGCGTTTGTTGTGCTCGGTCTGTGGTTTTGGAAACATCGCAAACAGGCGTGGCAGTACGCCGAGGTACTAGCTTTTTCATTTCCGCTTGCGTGGGGAATCGGGCGGCTCGGCTGTTTTTTGACCCACATGCATCCGGGCGTGTGCACGAATTCTTTTTTGGGAATGAATGAACCAAGCGATGTGTGTGCGCGATTTGACTTAGGGCTTCTGGAAAGCATCCAGAATTTTTTGATTTTTGTATTTTTCGTCGGGCTTCTCAAACTAAAAAAACCGTTTCCGCGCGGCATGTTTGCGGCGCTACTTGCCGTGCTCTACGCTGTGCCGCGGTTCTTTTTTGACTTTCTCCGCATCTACGAAGGCCCGCAGGCTGACGCGCGCTATTTTGGATTGACACCGGCGCAATACGGCAGTATAGTGGTGGCGGCTGTTGGCGTGTGGTTGTTTATTCGTTTGCATAAACGTCAGGGAGAGGTCGCATAGTGGCCGATTGCGCGCGCTTGGAAAGCGCGTATACCGAAAGGTATCGCGAGTTCGAATCTCGCCCTCTCCGCATGTTCGCTGCTGGTCTTCACCGTTTCGCTTACCGGCATATCGCAAAACCGATTTTTTTTCGTCGCGACCCAGAGACAGTGCATGATGCGGTAGTGCGCTTTGGTAAAACACTTGGCCGCGCGTCGTTGGCGCGGCGCATTACGGCGCTCCTTTTTCAGTATGCGCATCCCATGCTGGAACAGGAAATTCTCGGTATTCATTTTCCAAATCCCGTGGGTCTTACGGCCGGTTTTGACAAAAACGCCGAACTCACGCGCATCGTGCCTTCAGTGGGGTTTGGATTCGCGGAGGTCGGCTCCATCACCGGCGAACCGTGCGAAGGCAATCCGAAACCGCGGCTCTGGCGCTTGCCGAAGTCGCAGGGACTCATGGTGTATTACGGTTTGAAAAATGACGGCTGCGAGGCGATTGCGCGGCGTTTGGCAGAGGAGCGCTTTGAAATTCCCATCGGCATCAGCGTGGCTAAAACCAATTCTGCGGAAACGATTGACACGCAAGCCGGCATCGCCGATTATCGCAAGGCCTTTCAGACGCTTGAGCCGCTCGCCGATTATCTTACCGTCAACATCAGCTGTCCGAACGCATTTGGCGGAGAACCGTTTACCGCGCCCGAGCGGCTGGAATTGCTGTTGCGTGAACTGGAAACCGTTCCCACCGCAAAACCCGTATTTCTCAAAATGCCGGTTGATTTGGGAACGGAGGCGGTTGATGCCTTGGTCGCGGTTGCGGCGCGCCATCGCGTTCACGGTTTGATTCTGGCCAACCTGACAAAGCGCCGCGACCATCCCGCTATTCATCAGACCGAGATACAAGGGCTTGATAAAGGCGGCATCAGCGGCAAGCCGATGTATGACCCGTCAAACGAACTGCTCGCGCATCTATTTCAGACAGTCGGTTCGCGTTTCGTGCTCATTGGTTCCGGCGGTGTTTTTTCGGCGGAGGATGCGTATGAAAAAATTCGGCGTGGCGCATCGCTCATCCAACTTGCTACCGGCATGATTTTTCAAGGGCCGCAACTCATTGGGGAAATCAACCGCGGACTGGTGGCGCTGCTGTGCCGTGACGGTTTTTTCCATATACGCGAAGCAGTGGGTTCTGGATGCAAAAAGGGTGTATACTAGATGTATGCTGCTCAACAACAAAACCGTAGTGATTACCGGCGGTTCCGGCGGCATTGGGTTCGCGCTTGCGAAAGCGCTCATCGCGAAAGGCGCGCGTGTGTTTTCATTTGATAAAGTCAAACCGAAAGAGCGCATTGCGAATTTTACGCATATCACCGTTGACATCACCAAACCGGCGACAATCAAGCGCGGGTTTAAAAAGATATCGCCGCCGATAGATATTCTTATCAACAACGCGGGTGTGATGCGGCGCGGCAAGATACTTGAGGCGAGCGAGGATGATTTTGATTTGTTGTTTGGCATCAATCTTCGCGGTTCGTGGCTGGTGTTGAAATACGCGCAGCCCTACCTGCGCAAACGGCCGGTGGTGGTGCAGATGTCCTCGCGACACGGACTGGCGCTTCCGCAGGACCCGGCGCTCTACGGTCTCACTAAACGATGCGTCAAGGACTTGGCGGACGTGGTGCAGGCGACGCATCCCGCGTGGAACATCAAAGTGGTTTGTCCGGGTCCAATAGACACGCCGCTCACATGGACTGGCGTCGGCGCTGCCGAGCGGCCCAAGAAACGGAAACTCGTGCGCCCGCCCGAGCATATAGCGGCAAAAATTGTTGCGCTTCTGGAGTCAGATAAAAAAACGATTCTGTTTGATGCCAAAAAATGGGACGAGGTGATTCTTGATTAGAGTCGCCGAAAACCAAAAACGGCCCGAGGGCCGTTTTTGGTTTAGTGGCATTAGAATCCGCCGCGGTTGCGAATACGGTTCTTGTTGCATTGGTAGCAGAACAATTTACCGTAGGTGCCGTCTTCTTTCTGTGTCGGTTGGAACGGCAGTTTGTCGATCGCGGTGCCGCATTCGGAACACGTGAGGTTGAGTGCGGTTACGTCGAACAGTTGTCGCATCGGACGATTGCCATCGCTTTGAAACGCCATGAGTATCACCTCGCTTTCTTATTAGAATTCGGTGGACTCGATAGCGTATCGCACGTTGGCATCGCCTCGGAGGATAGATATCGGAAGTTATTCACCGTGACGGCAGTATAGCACAGCTGGTTGCGGCTGTCAAGCCGTGGTACCATAGCCCCATTATGAGCTGGTGGTATGAGCATCACAAATACCCGTCAGAGAAAAATGGCCTCATTCAGTGCACACGGTGGTTTGGGCGGTGGGAAGTGACGGCAGGTGGATGTGGCCAGACCACACCCTATGTACGTGCACTGTGGAAGAAGGCGCTACGGCGTATACCGGAACGCAGGTCAATCAAACAGGTACTCTCCTTGGGGCTCGGTGCCGGTGGACAGCTGCCGCTGCTGCGGCGACGATTCCCCGGTGCGTTCATCACCGTCATTGAGTGGGATCCCGTGATGATTCATCTTGCTCGAACACTGCGCATCTACACACCCGATGAACGTATCAGTATTAAGGAGGGTGATGCACGTGAGCTCGTGCCCACATTGGCGCAGACGTATGACCTCATCACGGTTGACCTGTTCCGCGGTTCTGATCCGTCACCAGTGCTTGTGGATGCGTCTTTTATTTGGGCCCTCGCATCCAAGCTGGCACCACGCGGGTATCTATTGCTGAACGTGTATCAAACAAACGCAGTGTTGCCATTTTTTGATCACGCGTTATCACGACAGGCGACCTGGCGGTATTGGTATAATACCGTTGCACTGTATCGTCCGCGAGGATGTGGGATGGTGGGCGACCCGTTGCCAGATGGTTACACAACGGTGAAGCAATCGCCATCCTATGTACGCGGCGATTGCGATCCACGCACCCGCGCGTATCTCGTGGGAAGCGAGGAGCGCTGGGGCGCGCGGTGGTGGCACGGGCCGCTGTGTTTTGAAGGCTATGAAACGGATGTTGAACCGCAAATTGAACCCGGCCCGCGGCGGATGGTCATCT
>ERZ1292625.4366-Hain-H41-01um-R1-4366-length-10647-cov-3_pt1 | contig 10647 bp, 8 predicted proteins | sample MGYA00564400_ERZ1292625 | MGnify/ENA primary metagenome ERZ1292625 (study PRJEB36523, sample SAMEA6512639) | groundwater metagenome | collected 2019-01-08 | study: AquaDiva: Metagenomics assemblies of 32 groundwater samples
ATATCAAGCTTTATGATCTGCCGGAGGGGCCGCACACGGTTACTGCCGTATCCCTTGTTTTCTACGATTCTGTGCTCATGTCAAATACTTTCACGGTGACCGCGAATGAACGCGGCCAGGCACTGCAGTCTGTACCGCTGCCTTCTTCTGTGCGGGGAAGTGTACGCGTTTCCGCCGAGCTTCGCCGCGATAGAAAAGTGGTTCCCCTGTAGATGGGGAACAAGAAAATAGTACTTCGCTGCGGAGCCGTCCGCCGCATCGCCCCGATCACCGAATATGAAAAAGACATCGCTCTATTCGGCTTCTGCGGGATAGGAGCGTATCTTACGTATGATCCGAACGATGATCCCGTTTCCACGGATGAGCAGATAGCGGATTACCGCGCCTATCGCCGGATACTGCAGGTATATCATGAACGGATACATTCCATGCGCTGGCCGTATCTCGAGAAGGAGCCGGGCGTGTATCGCTGGGATTTCTTGGACAGGCTTCTCAACGGCGAAAAAGAGGACGGTATACGCGTACAGCTTGCTTTGCTCGGAACGCCGGAGTGGATGGCGAAGAAGATGTATCCCGACCGGACATTCGTATGGGATTGGCAATACAGCATGCCGGAGATGAACGAATGGAAGCGGGTTTGCGCCGATGTCGCAACGCGGTATCGCGACCGCATTCACGAATTCGAGGTGTGGAATGAGCCCTCGGAACATTCGCTGTTCTGGCATAAGGGCACGGCACGGGACTATTTCGATATGGTAAAGAACGCATGGGAAGCCGTGAAGTCGGTTGATACGAACATCGCCATTGTTGCGCAGACGGTGTGGGCGCATCAGCAGGCGTTCATCGATGAACTCTATCGCCTCGGTATCGGCTCCTATATCGACTATCCCGCCGACCATCGATGGACGGAGGAAAGCCTGGCACAGCGCATGAAATTCCTTGAACGCGTCGGCAGTAACCGCGGGCTTCAGGCGAATGAGACGAAATCGGCCAATTATAACAGCGTCGAGCGTACGGAGGCGCTGCGGAAAACGGCCGCAGCGGATTTCATGCGCAACACATTGTACGGAAATGTGAACGGTTTTATCCGCAGTTATGAATTCCCCCTGCGTTTCTACACCGAACGTGATTACGGAGTGGTCAATCCCGACGGTACGCCGAAGTACACGTTTTTCAGCTGTAAGACACTGATCAACAGGACCACCGGTGCGCGCGCGGTACGATCGATACCGTTGGGGCGGGGTTGTGAATCGTTCCTGTACCGATATATGGTGCCTGAGCGTGTACGGGAGAATGGAGGGGAATACGCCCTTTTCATCTTCAACAGGGACTTAAACGACGCTGTGGTTCATCTGTACACAGGCGTTCCGAAGGTGAAGATCGTCGACCTCATGGATAATGAAAGTATGCGGGAAACCCCCGGAGGCATGCTGGAACTCACCGTGCGGCATCCGGTAATGGTGATCGGCGCTGATCCGGAAGCATTGGCGCTTGCCGATGCGGTGCGCGTTTCCCCCGAGACGCTTGATATACGGCCCGGCGGCGAACTTTCATTCAGTATAAACATCGCAGCCGATACAATAAAAAGCGGCACGGTGAACATCGAAAGCCCGCTTTTCACTGCACGCCGACTTCCGTTCACGGCAGGGAAGGATGGTGCTCTGCTTACGGTACGTGAACACTGTGCCGTTAATCCCGGTGTGTATGTCATGAAGATACGAACGGAGCTTGAGACGACGAAGGGCAGAGGGTTCGCGTTCCGCGAAATTCCGGTGACCGTAAGCAGTACCTCGCTCTTCGAGAACATATTCGGGCAGGACCCGCTCGGTACTTCATCGGGGAATTTTGATTCCTGGGGCAATGGAAAGCTGGAACGCAGCATGGACGGTGAAAAGAACAGCATGCGGCTTTCGTTCGCATCGGAGGGAAGCGGCGGCATACGCACGGCAAAGCCTGTCGAGATAATCCCCGGCATGTTCTACAGCCTGCGGCTGAAGGCGAAGGGCGAGGGTACTCTGTCCACCCATTTCAATTATGTGAAAACGTCCGGCCAGAAAGATGCTCTTGATAAGGGTTATTTGCGTGAGAAACTCTCTTCCAGCGGCGGGGTGTTCGTGAAAAGTTTCACCGCGCCCCTTGATGTATCCGCATGCGAGTTCAATTTCCTCCTGTTCAAGACGAAAGGCTTTCTTGAGATCAATGACATTGCACTTATGCGTTCCGACCCGCGTACCCCGCTCAATCGCGTCATGTATCAGGCCGTATCCATGCCGTGCACACCGGTGATCGATGGCGATCTTTCCGATTGGCCGCGGGACGGATTTCAGGTCATCGGGAGCGAGGGGCTTATGATAAAAGATCACCGCGGCGGTGACGACCTCTCAGGTCGTTTCTGTGTATCGCGAGACAGCGAGAATCTGTACATTGCCGTCGAGGTCAGGGACGATATCGACAATGCAGCCGGTGCGGATGCCCGCAGGATGTTCATGGACGACAGCGTACAGCTCAGTTTCGAGATAGAGGATAAGAACGAGGATACGGGCAAGGTGACGTTCGCCGTGGGCCGTATGCAGGGAAAGGCTATGGCGTATCGCAGCGCGGTCATACCGAGTACGGATATAGTCCCGTCATACACTATCGGACAGGACCCGGAGGGCGTGCGCGCAGAAGTACGACGTACAGGGAATAGAACGATGTATGAGATAGCCATTCGTCAGGACGCGCTTGAACCGAGCTTCAGGACAGATGCTGTGAAGAAGATAGCCTTTTCCCTGCTCGTGAATGACAATGACGGCGCCGGGAGGAAGGGTTATCTCGAATGGTCGAGCGGCATCGGCAATAGTCTCGGGTCATATTACTTCGGGACGCTTTTTCTTAAAAAATGAATTGACATGGCCGCGGCTGAGGCTATACTGACGCGATACCGCCCGGAGTAAGTCCATGCGTATTCGCGTCATACTGCTGTCCATGATATCTGCAGCGGCATCCTTCGCGATAACAGCGGTCCCCCGGACGAATTCCATTATCATCGACGGCGATATTTCGGATATGGACCGCTCAGCGACGTTCATGATGAACGATACGACGAATGTCGCCTTCGAAACGAAATCCGGGACATGGCGCGGGACGAACGATCTGTCCGCGGCGGTCTCATTCAATTATGATGATGAGTACCTGTACATCGGCTGCATCGTTCGGGATGAGAACCGTATGCACAGGAACCGCACCGGCGCGTATTTTGACGGGGACGGCGTGGAGCTTTTCCTTTCATCGCGTTTCTCCGAGAATCGGACGAATGAAACGTCGGGGGACGGTGATTTTCAGATCTATCTGCTTCCGCCTGTCACGGCGGGGGAAAAACTTCTCGTCTATAAGGCCAAAGGCGAGAGCATCGGCAGCCCGGTACTGTCACTCTACGGTATTACCGCGGCGTCCAGGGAATTCGGCGACCGCTATACCATGGAAATACGCGTTCCGCTGCATCTAATCGCTGAAAAAGGTTCGCGTGACATTGGCATCAATATCGCTGTCGACGATGCTGACATAGGCGGCCCCCGTACAAGGCAGATGTCGCTCAACGGAAGTCCGCTCGCATATCGTTCGCCGAAATATCTTGTCCCCCTGGAATTTCGCGGTTCTTTCAGGAAGGCACTGCGGATGAAACTGCCGCTTCCCATTATTGCGGCGTTCATTATCGGCGGTATTATTTTTGCGGGCTATTGCTTCGCGTTGCGCCGGCTCGTCGTTATGCCGCTTACGTTAAAACTGCGAATGACCGGTGTGTTCACAGGTGCGCTCATTGTATTTGCCGCGGTCTTCGGTGCCCTTTTCATGGTGTTCGAGGTGCGCACGTCAAGGCTCGTTGCGAGTATTGCCGCGATTGATAAAAAGATCATTCTCGATGCGGTGCGCTATGCGGGAAGGATGGACAGCGTCGATCTGGCCCGGCGGCTCTATGACGCTGTCTGCGGGGACCAAGCCCCGGACGCCGTTCCTTATTCGTCCGCGATACTGGAACCGAATATGCCGGTTATTAAGAGCGTTCAGAACACGCCGATACGCTTTGAGCCGTTCTATTCCAATGCGTCAGTGCCGTTCACGCAGGGCATTGCGCCGGTCAGGGCAACGGGGGTTCGATTGATACTGCACTGTACCGCGGGGTATCCGACCATTGATACGAAAGCACCCGCCTACCGGTTTACCTTTGCAGGGTCGGCCGGCGAGCGATACGATCACATACTGACCAACGGAGTGAATTTGTTCACCGGAACATATCTGGCAAAGGTCAGTTCTGCCCTTCCCGGCACTATCCGTGCAGGGGTGCGCTACAGCAGCATGCCGGGGGTCGTGACGACGGTGCAGGACGAACATGCTGTCGAATTTTCCGCTCCGGCGGATATCGTGCGGATAGAAGGATCGAATATGATCCCGAACGTGACCGTACTTCTCCGTGCCGTTACCTTTGTCGATGCGCGCCGCCGCAGCGTTACCCCGGGCCCCCATTTGCCTGCGCCGCTGATACAGAATTGGCAGGGCACGGTATACCGGCGTTATAATGCCATGGTGTGGAACGTGCTCGGGCATGAAGATGCGATGATGACCGCACGCTATCCTCTGGACGGGATTGCGGACGAAGTGCGTGTGCAGTTTTCCGGGGGGCGCGACAGCGTATCGTTCGGGAAGATACGCTTCGGGAGCACCGTCGCGCGTATCGAGGTTCGGTATGCGGACGGTTCCGCTGATATGCATCCTATCATAGACGGCCTTTCCTACAGCACGATGTCCGAGGTGTTCGGGCTGGGCCATCCGCCGCATTTTGTTTCGAAGGTGTCGCGGCGCTGGAATGATACGATCGGCAAGATATCCCATGAAAAAGAGATGGTCATTGCCGCCCGCGCCAAACGCATTGCGTATATCGCTGTTACGGTACTTGATCCGGAGACGCAGTTCATTTCCTTCGGGGTAACGGCGATACGCCGCTCCCCGGGGACGGTGTCGAACATTACGCTCAATGCGGATGAACGTCGTATACTATCGCATGCGGTACCCCTCGTGTATGTGAACGGGGAATTCATGGGCGCGGATGACGCCCCCTTAAGCGCGCGTGACGCAGCGCGTGTTTTCAGCAAAAGGCATCGCCCGTATGACAAGGATTTCAGGAATCCGCGTGTATTGAATTCTAAACTCGGTGATATCATTGTTTCCCCATTCTCCAACGGAGAGACTGTCGTTCCGATCGCTCTCGTGCATGTACTGCCGCGGCATGAGAGCCTCATCCTTGCCGTCCTCCGCATACTCATGGCCATTGCCGTGTTTTTCGTGTTGGTGTCGCTCTGTCTCGTCGCTGCGGACCGTGTGGTGGACGCCCGGAGGCTGTCGTTCAAGCTGCTCGCGGTGACCGTATCGCTTGCCTTCATACCGCTTCTTGCTGCGGTGCTGCTGTTCCTTTCCGTATACAATCGCGGCGCGGTGGCCGATGTGCTGCAGGCGAGGAGCAGTGCGGCGGAGGAATTCATCCGCACCGATCTGCGTACGCGCCTTGCGGCCCTGGCGGATGCTTCTCGTGTCCGCTGTAATGCCGTCATCGAAGGCGGCGCTGACAGCCGTGATGATAATCATTATCTCATCCACGATGTCCGCCCGCCGAACATACAGTCGATACGGTATTCCGCCGGCACCCCCGCACGGTTCATGATACCGGAAAGTATTCGATTCCTGAAACGCTCCGGGCCGGTGATGAACTCTGCGTATGGTTTCTGCCTTGCCTGGACCACCGTGCGCACTGTCGGAGATCGGGTGGTAAGCGTAACAGCATTTCGTGAGGTCGATACGTACACGCTTCAGTACTGGCGGGAACGGACCCAAACCGAGATCAGCATCCACTACCGCAACGGTTATCAGTCCGCATCGCTGAAAGCGCCGTATCACTTCCGCGTGCGATCCGAGGCGGGGAGTGTCGCGAGCGAAAGCGGCGAGCGCGTCATCGGCGGTGCGCGGTACTTTGTCCGCGCCTTCCCGCGCGGGCACGAGCTGCAGGATCAATTGCTCCTTATCGGTATTGCCGTGAACGCGGAAATGCTGTCGTCGACTCGGTTCTTCATCATGACGGGCGGCATTCTCTTTGCCTGTATCATCGGGGCACTCGCGTTCGCCGTCGCCTGGTGGTTCTCGCGGCGCATCGCCGGAGCGGTGCTCACGGTCGCCGATGGCATGAAGCGTGTCGACGCGGGCGATCTTGCCGTGGAGGTGGCCGTTGATTCGCGCGATGAGACGGCGGAACTGGCCGCCGGGTTCAATACCATGGCGAAGAACCTTTCACAACTGCGCAACACCGACCTGAAGATGGCGGCGAAAGTGCAGCGCGGACTTCTGCCGCAATTGCCTGCGGCCGGCCGGTTCGATGTCGCCGTCCATTACGAAGCGTTCTCTTATGTCTCGGGCGATTTTTACGATTTTTATACCGATGCGGACGGCGCGCTTACCGGACTTGTGCTGTTCGATGTTTCCGGCCACGGCGTGTCATCCGGCCTTATCACCACGCTGATACGGCCGATACTGTTCCGCTCGTTCACCCCCGATGCGGCAGTGCCGCTTTCGGATATCATCGCAAAAGCGAACCGCGGCATCATTCGGGAAAAAGGCGAGGTCGATAATTATCTGACCTGTATCATGCTCCGATTCTCCGGCAGCGAGATACACTACGTCAATGCAGGGCACCCTGACATCATCAGGAAGGGCATGAACGCGGATGTCTCGCCGGTGCGGCCGGACGGGAACGCCGTGCAGGGCGCTTTCATGGGCCATGAAGGCATGATAGAATTCTTTGAAGAAACGAACCGTGAGTAACATATTGCCTTGGAGGCCGGTGATACGTTCGTGCTTTTTACCGACTGCCTTATCGAAACGAAGTCCGCCGACGGGAAGGAATTCGGCATCGACGGTATATCGCAGGTGATGTGCGATGCGCCCGCTTCCGAACCCGCGAGCGATATTGTCAAACGTATCGTGGCGGCGCATACCGCACACCGCGGCGGCGCGCCGCTTTCCGACGATCTCACCGTCGTCGTCGTTACGGTGCATAGCGACGTCCCCTGACCGCGGACTATCGGCCCCGATAATGCGTGTATTCTCCAGCTGTGCTATCGCCGATAGTCGAGCGGGGGCGTGCCTGCTGCACATGAGTATTTCAGTGAGGTGCGTATGCGGCACGGCATCCGGAGATCCGACGCGTACGATATCCTACGACGATGACCTCTCCGATACGCCCATTTTGAGATACGCGTATATGAATTCCTCTATCTTCCCGTCCATTACCGACTGTATATTGCCCACTTCGTGGTCGGTGCGCAGGTCCTTTACCATCTGATACGGCTGGAACACATAGCTTCGTATCTGATGCCCCCAGGCGATATCCTTTTTTTCGCCGCCAATGGCCGCTTTTTACATATCCTGTTTTTCTTTTGCCGCCTGATAGAGCTTTGCCTTCAACATGCTCATCGCGCGGTCCTTGTTCTGGTACTGACTGCGTTCGTTCTGGCAGGTAACGACGATATTCGTCGGTATATGCGTGATGCGTATCGCCGAGGATGTTTTATTCACTTTCTGTCCGCCGGCACCCGATGCGCGGTAGGTGTCCACCCGTATGTCAGCAGGGTTTATCTCTATGTCGATGCTGTCGTCGAGTTCCGGCATGGCGGCAACCGCGGCGAACGATGTGTGGCGGCGCGCATTGGAATCGAACGGTGATATGCGCACAAGGCGGTGCACGCCTATCTCCGCGCGCAGATACCCGTACGCATAGGGGCCCGCGATGTAGAGCTCGACCTTGCGTATACCCGCTTCGTCGCCCGGCATCTCGTCGACCAATTCGATGGAGAAGCCCTTTGATTCGCAGAAGCGCATGTACATGCGGAGCAGCATCGATACCCAGTCGCACGATTCGGTACCGCCGGCGCCGGCGTTTATCGAGAAGTACGCATTGTTGCGGTCGAATTCCCCTGAGAAGAGATTGCGCGTCTCGATGACCTTGTATGCGGCGCGTATCGTGAGGAATTCCTTCTCTATCTCCGCTTCCATCGATGCGTCGTTCTCCGCTTTCGCGAGCGTCATGAGCTCGGTGAGGTTGCCGATGTCGGTGAACACCGCATCAACAGGCGCTATCGAATCGATGAGGGTGGTGCGCTCCTGCATGAGCTTCTGCGCCCTGGCGTTATCGTTCCAGAAGTCGGCCGTTTCTGAGAGCGTATCTATCTCGCGTACGCGCGCATGTATGCGGTCCGGGTCAAAGATACCCCCGGAGCACGGTCAATTCATTTTTTATCTGTGCGAGTTGTTCAGTTATCTCATTGACGGTCATTGGTTCTTCCTTGGCGGGGATTACGGTCCTTCAGCGGATGACTTTCTGCGGGCGTTTCATCGAGCCGTGCTGCTCGACTATCTGTGTTATGAATTCGGCCTCATCGCTCGTGAGCTGTCCGAATTTGATGTACAGTTCCTTGCCGGTCACGCGTTTCACTTCGCCGGAGAGATGAAAGTGATGGTCGAACGCATCGAAGCTGATATCGACCTTGTCGCCTTCGAAATATCCTGCGGACGATACAACGCCGATGCCGAGGACGGAGAGGTCCATGAGCTGCGCAGCGCTCTTATGCCAGGAGTCGGTCTCGATCTGCACTTCCTTGCCGTTGAAATACACGCGCGGACGCTGGCGCCGCGGATCGACGTTAAACGGCATGGGGGGCTCCCGCTACCTGCACATAGACGGTGCGGCTGCGCGGTCCGTCGAATTCGCAGAAATAGATGCCCTGCCAGGTGCCGAGCGCCATCGTGCCGTCCTCGATGATCACCTGTTCGCTCGCGCCGATAAGCGATGACATGATGTGTGCCTGGGAATTCCCCTCGCTGTGGCGATAGGCGTTGTCCCGCGGGGCTACCCTGTCCACCGTCCGCACGATGTCGGAGACGACGTCGGGGTCGGCATTCTCGTTTATCGTTATCGCGGCGGTGGTGTGCGGTGCGAAGACGAGGGCGATGCCGTTCCTGACCGTGCTCTTCGCTATCGCATCGCGTACGGCGCTCGTGATATCGATCATCGCAACGCGTGCATTCGTTTTTACCGGGAAGGCGATCATGCAGTTACGCCGCCTTCTGCCAGGGGTTGCGGTGATAATTGAGCGCGACCTGCTTGAGGAATTCCATCGTCTGCGTATGGTCGATGTTCACCGCGAGCATGAAACGCGCGTAGCTGTCAAAGCGTTTTATCTCACCCAATGCCTTCTTGTATTCGGGGGAAAGCGCCTCGCCGACGACGACGAGACGGGTATCGGATCCCTTGTACGTGCGGACAAGCTCCTCGTGGCTGTCGACGACATGGACATCGGAGGCTGACATGTCGGGGGAGACGACGAGGCGGTTCGCATCGCGCCGGCCGACGAGCGTGGTGACGAGGTCGGAGTTCTTGTAAAATCGCTTGAGATAATCGTCGCCGCGGGGGCGAAGATCGATGAGCACGATGATGCCCACTTCGTTGGGGCGGTACGCGTAGGGGCGACGCTGATCGAGCTCTCGGGATATGTTCGCCCATGTCTCGCGCGTTATCGTTTCGCCGTAGGGGATGAGCACTTCTTTGCCTTTCGCGTCGGTGATGTCCTCGGCCGCGATGAGATACCGTTTGCGTTCGCATACGGATGATACGCGTTCGAGTATATCGCACATATGGTCGATGACGGCGGGTGTTTCCACGGCATAGGGCTTTCGGTACGCGGCGGGGTTGACGCGTGAGAGCGCCGCTATCCCTTCGGCCGACGAGAGGACATCGATGGTCACCGCACCGCTTGCGGCGAACGATCCGGCTATCGACGGATTCACCTTCGTCCCGGCGGGGGCCAGCGCCCTGCCGTCGCCGCTTACCGCCTGCGCACGGAGCGTGAAGGACGCGCCCGAGGAGATGATATCGCTTACCGCCGCTTTCATACGTTCACGCTGATGCCTATTATCGTGTATTTCTTCTCGCCGGCGGGCACGCGTATGACCACGGTGTCGCCCTGCTTTCTTGTGAGGAGGCCCTTTGCTATCGGCGTCGTCACGGTTATCTCGTTCTTCGAAATATCGGCTTCCGATTCCCCAACGATATGATAGGTTATTTCCTCGCCGTTCTCCGTGTTCCTGAGCTTCACGGTCTTGCCGAACGTGATGATATCCTTGGGGAGCGTTGCCGGGTCGATGATCTGCATGTTCGTCAGGTCCGTCTCTATCTTCGCGATATGTGCCTGGAGCATGCCCTGCCGTTCGCGTGCGGCATGATATTCCGCGTTCTCCGAGAGGTCGCCGCGTGCGCGCGCCTCGGCGATTATCGCCGGCATGCGGGCGAATTCATCCTTGAGGCTTTTGAGCTTTTCCTTAAGCCGCTGGTACCCGTCTTTTGTGATCGGCAGCATACGTCCCGTCCTTACCTTCGATCGATGTGCGCGTTACTGTTTCTTATTGCGTTTCATGTCGATCATGCGCTGGAATTCATTGAGATTCTTCACCACGATGCGCTTCTCGAATATCTCGAGCTTGCCGGTCTTCAGGAAATTCGCGAGGAGCTTCTGCGCCTCGGCCGGGGCAAGCCCGGGCTCGCCGAGTGCATGTGGGCGTCGCTGCTGC
>ERZ1292625.4367-Hain-H41-01um-R1-4367-length-10646-cov-6_pt1 | contig 10646 bp, 19 predicted proteins | sample MGYA00564400_ERZ1292625 | MGnify/ENA primary metagenome ERZ1292625 (study PRJEB36523, sample SAMEA6512639) | groundwater metagenome | collected 2019-01-08 | study: AquaDiva: Metagenomics assemblies of 32 groundwater samples
CACCACTTTTCGAAGGGGGGGCACCATGGGCACTGTCGCACTGAACGAGAAGGAAGCCGAAGCCGACCGACTGAACCGCGAGATGTGCGTCGTCGAACAAGCGCGACTGCGGATGCTGCTCCAGATCGTGCGTCACGGCGTCGGACCGAACAAGGGCAAGCTCGTGTTCGACACACACCCGAAGCTCCGAGAAGTGTTCGCCGACACGCTAGACTGAACACGTCTAGGTCCGGCATAGAAGGGCTCCCACCTACGGGTGGGGGCTTTTCTGTATCAGGGCGTCGATCACACCCTGTACGACCGAGAAATCGCTCACACCATCGACCCCATCGGTCGCGGCATTCACCACCGCGCGCTTGTCCTGCACGAGCCCGAAGATATCGAGGTCGACCGTTCCCCGCGTCAACAGGTAGGTCGCGAGCACCGAGCCACGCTGCCCAATCCGGTGAGCCCGAGCGATCGTCTGGTCCAGGTCGCCGGGACTCCACGGGAGTTCGACGAACACCACATCCTGGGCTGCCGTCAACGTATGCCCCGTCTTGCCCGCCTCGATCGAGAGAACGATCGCGGGTGCCGACTCGTACGGCGCGTGCTGGAACTGGTACTTCGCTTCTTCCACGTCAGCGACACTCATCCCGCCCTGGATCTTCAACCCTCCGTACTTCCCGGCGAGTTCGTCGACCACATCACGATGGTGCGCTGCGATGATGACCTTCTGCTCGGCGTCGATCCGGGACTCCATCCACTCCTGGAGCGCCCCGAACTTCGTGCGCGCCGCGAGCCGCCGGAGAGTCATCAGCCGCACGAGCGTCTCTGCCTTCTCGGCTGCCAACCTCGCTCGGACTGCCGCTGACGAAGGGTTCGTCCCCATCTCCAACGCCAATTGACGTGCCCGTTCGACCAAGTAGGCGATGATGTCCGCCTCAGCCTTGCAATAGACCGAGTAGGCGTGCGCGTCGCCCTCGACGGTGATGGGCTGGTGCAACACCTCGGGGAGTTCCGACATGACCTGATCTTTGGTCCGCCGGATGTAGCCGATACCCCGGAGCCGATGGTTCAACTCCACGAGATGTGATGCCCCTGCCGTGTTCCAGCGACCCCACTTATCTGTGAACGCACCGCAGTAACGCTCAGCGAACGCTCGCCGACCACCGAAGTCCCGGAGACGGTTGATGATGTCTAACTGGGATGCGAACTCGATCGGACGGTTGATGATCGGAGTGCCGGTGAGCAACAGCACGAACCCGTCGGACGGGACTCGCTTGGCGAGCTTCACCGCAGCCTTCGTCCGGTTCGCCTGAGGGTTCTTCGCGTAATGACTCTCATCGAACACGAGCGACCGTGGGTTGAACGATGATTGCCAGTCCGAGAGGACAGACCAACCGACGATCGTGATGTCGGCTTCCGGGATCTCGTAGGTGGTTCTCCCCGAGACCGTGAGCGTGCTCAGGTGGGGGGCGAACTTGCGGACCTCGTTCTCCCAGTTGATCGTGAGTGTCGCCGGGCAGACCACCACGGCTGGGAACGCGTCAGCGTGCATGAGCGTCGCGATCGCCTGCGCCGTTTTTCCGGTGCCCATCTCATCTGCGATGAAGCACCGTCGAGCCTTCGTCGCGTACGCCACGCCAGCCAGTTGGTAATGCTTCAGCGGCATCGCAGTCCGGACCTCGATGTCCGCGTCGAGCGCCTCCGACAAGTACCGCAGTTCGGTGTTCGACGAGTCGAGCCGATCGGCGTAGTCCCGGAGTTCGTCAGGGACAGGGAACTTCGCGTGGATCGCCCAACTCAACAACATCGGTGCTGATGCACCCGGGACTCGCCAACGCAACACCTTCTTGTCCCATCTTGCTGATGGGACGCCCGACTTGAACTCGGTGACCATCACCGGGTCGTACTTGAACGCGACCGACCAACCATCACCGTCGCGTTCGATCACCCGATCGGCGACCGGCGCGGCGACGCGCATCGTGAGGATCTCGGGGGACAGGTCATGCCCGAACTTCGTGGCGAACTCGCGCACCTGGTCAAGTGAGGTGAGGGGGACACGCCAGACTCGCTGAACCCGATCCCAACGCGCGCCAGTGAGCCGCTTCGTCGCGGCTACTTCGTCGGCGTCATAAGGGGTGTCGATCACGATGCCCGAGTCATCTAAAGACACCGGGTATCGAACGCGTGTTGCCATACGCCAATCCTAAACGTTGGAACGTCCTAGATCATTCCGGGCGCGAGGAATCCCCCCAAGACGCCATTGTCTCAGGGGGACTCCGCTGGGGAGATCAGTGGACCGGGTGCGAATGCGGGTTCCGGGTGACGGTCACATCATCACCGTTCTCGGCGATCTGTCGCAGTGCCGAAACCAGATCGGACGCCGCTTCCCCTGCCGCATCGAACCGAATCTGAACCCAGGGGTTCAAACCTTGCTCAGCAGCGGAAAGACGCCACTCTTCAAGATCGGTCCAGATCCGGATGATCTCTCGGCGCATTTGCTCCAAGCGACTCATGCCGTCGGTGTCGTCGATCATGTTCGCCCTCCTTTGGTCTAGTGAATCTAGAATACCATACGTCGGGGAGATGTCAAGATCATTTCAACTGAACGGACGAAGTGTCCGACTTGACTGCCCGAGGCGATGTGTGGTACGATCCCTGGGAACACCCGAGGGCATCGCGCTGTTGGTGCCCGCGAAGCATGTTCCCCCGGCACCCCCGGTGACTTTCGTCGGAAGGGGGGAGTGAACGACTTTCGTCGGAGTAACTCAGCCGGGGGGATGTGCTTCACTCACGAAAGGACCGAACTCATGCGAGTGCAACTCTCATTCGATGGGATGACCGAACCTCAGCTACGCCAGACCCTCGCCCAGATCGCCCACGAGAACAAAATCCACGGTCGTGGGGAAGTGCGATGCACCATCGGTATCGAGGGGACGATGTTCTACAAGTTGCACATGGAACATCTCACCCCACAACAGGCGCTTGAAGTGCTCGAAGCACCGAAGCGAACGTGGCGCGCCGGTTAATCTCAGCCCGGAACTCCCAATGGGGGGTTGCAGAAATGCGACCCCCCGAAAACCAGAGGACACCAGCCCATGTCCCACACGAATCACCGTCGGAAGAAGTACAAAACGCCCGCACGTCCCGGAATCCGGATAGCCCAGACGGACTCGAAGTCGACGAAACCCGTCGCGCTCTCGCGTTTGGTGCCCGGGACTGTCGTCTATGCCCGCATCCCCTACCGGGATGGGACCGGGGAAAAAGTGCGTCCCGCTGTCGTCATCCGCAAAGAAGGACAGAAGATCTTCGTCACGACGACGTCCTCGGGACTGCGCGGTCCGGAGATCATCGAACATGCCGGGACCGGGCTGAGCCGCCGGTCGCATCTGCGTCTCGATCTCGTCGAGGTCGCGCGCGTTGACGTACTTGACATCATCGGCGAAGTCAGTTCAGATGATTGGGCGCGCATAGTTCTAGCGTTTCCCTCTTGACAGTGTTCCATCGAGTGTGGTAGTCTCACTCCATCACCTACTACTCCCCTGGAGGGATCATGACTCGGAACATGTACGAACTGTACGAACTCGGCGGCGAGCGCGGACGCGCGGCTGCGGCATTCACGACGTTCGACACCGAGGACGACGCGCTCGCTCTTTTGGTGGGTCGGCACGAAGGCGACCCGGAAGTGTGCGACATCGAACCCAGTTGGCTTTCTGGCGAGTGGGCTGGAGAGTCGCTCACCGAACTCGGGCTCGCTGACGCCACCGACGACGAGTTGAACGAATACGAGAACGGCGCACACGATGCGTTCTGGGACACCGTGTTCGATGCTGCGTACGCCAAGCTCAGCGACGAGAACCGGGCACGGTTCGGCGGTTACCCGGTGAACTGAACACTTGACACACTCCATCGAGTGTGGTACTATCAGTTCATCAAGCACCTACTACCTGGAGGGTAGCCATGCACTACCACGAGATCGAAGACCTCAACGGAGACCTCATCGACCTGGAGTACTACTGCTCCGACCTCTGTCACCAGGACAGTCAGGGAGTGGCGTACGCAGGCTGGAACGGCGCACACGAAGGACCCGACTACGTGGTCTACTGCGCCAACTGTGGCGTGCGGCTCAACGTGGGCGACAACGATCAATGCGACGCTACGTGCGTCCCCTTGGTCGTCCAGCACGACTACGGCACCGAGACCTGCGAACACGGCATCCGCCTGTCGTATGTCTGAAACCAAGTTTGGACCACCGGAGATGCTCAGTCTCCGGTGGTTCGACACCATCATGGGAGACATTGTGAACGAACAACTCAACATCAACTTCGACGAGTATTTCTCCGAGTTCGTCACGGGATACGCCCAGTGCGAACTGTGGTCGCATCACCAGACCAACGAAGACCTCACCATGGGCGAGAATTTCGAAGGTTACTTGTGGGACGACCTCACCATCGAGGCGCGCGCGAGCATGATCGCCGACTGCGCCGGGTTCGTCGGTGAAACCCACGAAGCACTCATTGCATCCGGGCTCAGCGCCGAAAGTGCTGGACACGACTTCAGTCTGACGCGCAACGGTCACGGTACTGGATTCTGGGACCGTGGAATCGGCGACATCGGCGAGGCGCTCAGCAAGATCGCCAGGGTCTACGGTGACACGGACTACTGGGTCAATGTTGACAACAAGGTGGACATCGGATGAAGCGCTCAGAGTTCTACATCGAGTTGGGAGAACGCCTTTTGCATCGAGACATGGCGGACGGTCACGGTGGGCTCTGTCAGCGCCCTGGACAAGCCGCGTTCGGGATCGCCCGGACGTGTGCGCCAACGAGTGACATCCTGAACACCGACATCGACCCCTTCTACAAAGACGAGAACCTCCCAGGGTTTTTCTTCTGGCTGGACCAGTATCTCGAAGAGGGTTGACACCCTTCCATCGAGTGTGGTACGATGCACTCATCACCTACTACCTGGAGGACCGAAATGGTCAAAGGCATCAGCATCACGCCCACCAAAGTCGTCACCGAAGTCGAAGTCGACGGTCTCAAGGACTACCAACAGATCGTCCAAGGGCTCATACAGCCCTGTACCCTCGCTGACGGCTCCACCATGTACGTCAACGAAGAGTTTCTCTTCCAATTCACTCGCGATGACTTCAACTCCATCGCCACCGACGTCGCCCTACTCGGGCGGCACCACGTCGGAACCACCGGAATCCTCGGACCGGTCCTGATCGTTGGACCACTCGACGCCGATGGGTACGACACCGACATCACCGACCAGGCGCGCCGATGGGTACGGCGAGTCGCAAGGGAGGCATGATGCAACACTTCAAAGCAGAACTCTCACTCGGACGCTGGAACGGCGGAGGAGAAAAGGGATTCCATCTGGAGATCCGCGACCGGATCTCCGGGACTGTCGTCCTGACCGCCGACTTCGACGACGCCACATACGTCGACCTCGTCACGTCGCTCAACGGCGGGAACACGGCAAGCGCCACGCTCCACACCGACCAGTTCGAACGGATCGGCAAGGTCTACCAACGGCGAGTCGAGACCATCCCTGGGATCACGCCCGGCACCTTCGGTGCTGCGTCAACCCTCGTGGAAGGGTACCGACTCAAGCACAGCGAACTGCTCGGATGGTCCTACACCCTCGACAAGAAATGGAACCATCACAACCAAGACAAGGACGGCTACCGCGTCACGTTCTACCGGTACGTCGAACCCGACTTCCTCGTGGAAGGGGACATCTCATGAGACCGCCGACCGAAGGGATCGCCGTCAGTCTCCACTTGTGGGACAAGCCGGGGAGACTGGACACCTCCACCTTCGAGTTGCGCGTCTACCGTGATGGAAAGATCATCGACTCGTGGTGCGCCACCAGGCTCCTACCGGACGACATAACCAGAGTCCAGTTCCTACTCGACGCGACCCAGACTCTCTTCCCGAGGCACTTCGCCGCCCACGTATGGCGCGCCGTCGAACCGATCGACAGTGCGATCGCGAGCGCCGTACTCGTCACCTGACGGTGGCAAGATTGACGGCTTCGAACCATTCACGCGTCTCGCCCGGCTCGAACAGGTACGCCTGATTCGCTAACGCGTCAGCCGCGTCGTTCAACTCACGTGGGATGTGAGCGATGTCGAACTCGGCGGGAGAAATCACCGCCAGAAGATCACGAACGCGATCGTGGTGAAGACGCAAGTGAAGTGCTTTCACCTTCCAGGCTCCCTTCACCTGCTCTACGACCAAGTTCGAATCCATCCGAACGCGGAGAGTGGTCACCCTTCCGGAAAGAACAGTGAGACGCTCCAACGCGACGATTAGACCCGCGTACTCGGCAACGTTGTTCGTGGCATCGGGAATCCGGCGGGCGAGCGTCAGTCTTCCCGTGGGCAAGTCGATGGTGACACCGCAGACGGCTGCGCCCGGCACTTCGTGGGTGCCTCGCGAACCGCCATCGGTGTGGACGATAACTTCCATTTGTCCACTCCTTTTTGTCCGAAACGGGCATTTTTCCGTTCAATTTTGACAATTCGCCCTAGATCCGAATCATTCACCTGAATCTTCGCGAATCTGATTCAAAATCTAGAAATCGGACTTTTGGTTGCTCCGTGATTCCAGGGCGTATGGTACCTTTTTCTAGAACCAGAGTCCTGAAGACTCTCGCTTGAAAGGTTCAAACCCCCCGTCCAGTTGCCACCACCTGGACTCCCTTGTGAATTGTTTTTCGTCGTTCACAACCGCACGACTAGTCGGGGACTGTAGTTTTGAGCGTTTCTCGGGGCGCGAGCAATAAGCTCGGACTCGCCGAGGGTGAACTCACTCCCGTTCCGCAACATGCCCGCAGGCATCCGCAACCCATGCCCTTTGGGCGATGGGGACGAGGTGGCTGGGATCGAAGCTCCCCAGCAAGCATTAGCTCGCGCTCCAAAAAACAAAACCTGTGAACCACTCCTGCCGCAGCTAATGCAAGTGGCTCCCAGAACCCGACAAACGCAGGGTTCAGAAGAGGATTGGGATTGCTCCCAGACCTTTTTCCGTCGCCGTCGTCCGTCGACCTCGATTCAAACGGTATCTCACTCTTTCGCGATCGCCAAGCCACCCGCGCAAACTTCTCGCTGACCGGGGATTTCAGAACAGCGAGTCACCTTCGCCCGGGGTCCCGTGCTTGAGTTCGGATTGCATCGCCTTGACGCAGATCCGGTGCGCCCAGCCCATCGGCGGTCCCGGTAGCCGGATGGCTCCTTGTCCTTTGGCGGGACTCCACGCGAGCACCTTGTGATAGGTGTCGGGACTCCCGGGGGTGATGGGCTTGCCGCAGAACTCGCATTTGTACACCCCGGGAACAACCAGTCCCGGGTGGGGGTTGTTCCCTGCGGGACCGCGGGCGTCACCTGTCTGGGTGGCTCGGCGTCGACTCCCGTGGGCGTCGAGTCCTATGGCGTCTGCGGTCCCCTCCTAGCCCATTGGACGTTTCGCCCTGGTTGACGCGTGTCCCAGACGTGTGGTACGATGCACTCATCACCTACTGAGAACGGAGAACGATCATGGGTTGGACATTCACTCACCGGAACAAGGGTCAAACGACCCGCCAGTTCTTCCAGAACGAATGCTTCGGCAGTTCGTGGGAGATCGTCACCGATGGCTTCGGTGCATACGACTACGACGGCAAGCCCTGGTATGGGCTCGCCCGCAAGGTCGAGACCGGCGAGCACGTCGCCTTCGTCTTCCTGACGAAGACCTCCAGCGCGTACATGAACTTCGGCTGGAAGGAAATGGACGAGTCCATGGGACCGAACGCCGACGACTGTCCGGCGCGGGTCTTCGCCGCGATCGAGAAGCACATCCCGGTACCGCCGAACGACTGGGCGGCATCGTGGCGTGAGCGTGTCCGGGCGACCCTCGCCCGGAAGACCCAGGCGAAGGCACTCGTCCCTGAGATGGTGGTCGAATTCGCCGAACCCATCTCGTTCACCAACGGCGACAAGCTCTCGCGGTTCGTCTACATGGGAGGCAACTGTTTCGTTGGGGTCGATACCAAGATCCCCTACACCATCCGCCAGTGGAAGAACAATCACTTCACCGTGGTCGAGAAGGAGATGGCACGATGACCCTGAACACGTCCATGGCGTTCTTCGCACCGGTAAACGCCCGCGAACTGTTCGATGAGGCACGACGGTTACTCGGTCGACCGCTCGATGAGCAGTACGAGGTACCGGTCGAGCCCCACACGATCGACCGAGGCTCCCTTCGCTACGCGAATCACGGAGGTCAGGGGCTCCCCGCGATCGTGAGGCTCGTCTTCGCCGTAGAGCGCCCTATCGCCTTCTTCACCGAGGGTTGGAACCCCGGGCGGGACACCTTCGCTCTGCTCGACTGGGACACCTCCTACGAGCACGTGGACGAACGTGGGCTGCGCTGCGACGAACTGCACACCTTCTACATCCTCAAGATGGCGGAGTGGGCGGACGAGCGCGGGATCGAGTGGCGTTGGTTCGATGAGTTCAACGGCACCTGGAAGGACCGCGATGATCTGAAGTCGTGGGGCGACGTCGACTTCTCCAAGGTTCAGAACGCCCTTGACGGAATAATCTGATCTGTGGTAGTGTTACAGCTACCAACTACTACCGGAGGCACCATGACCACAACCCTGCTCCAACCCACCACCGAGGCAATCGTCGCAGCGAACGCAGTAGCGTTGCTCACCTCGCAGGCGAAGCTCATCGCCGACCGTCTCGCCCTGGCAAAGAACGACTTCCTCGCCAGTGGCGTCTCCGAGGTCATCCTCGCCGACGGCACGAAGGTCGCTGCGATCGACTCGCCGACCCGCGAATTCGACTTCGACATGCTCCGTTCGCTGCTCAGCGTCGAGGCATGGGAGATGGTCACCAAGGTCTCCATCAGCGCCGCCCAGTTCGACGCAGCGTCGAAGCTCGGCAAGGTCCCTGCGGAGGCAGAGACCGCCATCACCATGGTCGAGCGGACCATCGTGAAGGTCACGAACCCACGCGCCTGAGGGGTAATCCCCCTCGGTGCCCCCACAATCGAGTGAAAGGAGGGAAAGCCCGCCAAGCGCGGGCACTTTCCCGTATCTGAATGACGAACACAATGGAGACCTACGCACAATGGCACAGGACGCCATGCGAAATCACCGACTGGCTTGTGGTCAGCGGTGACCTCCACCCTGACGTTGACGTTGCGGTGGAGCAATTGCGCGCCTGGCAAGCCCTCGGCATCACCGACGTCATCGACGTGAGGCTCGAATACTCCGACGAGAAGTACGTCCGCGAGCACGCGCCCGAGATGCGCTACCACTACCTTCCGACTGACGATCGTGGTCAGAAACAGCAGGACGAGTGGTTCGACCGGGCTCTGGAGATCGCCCAGGACGTGCGCGAACGAGAGGGACGGTGTATGGTACACTGCCATCTCGGTGTCCAGCGCGCCCCTTCTCTCGCCTTCCGACTTCTGATCGAAGAAGGTATGGAACCCATCGAGGCACTGAACCTGATCCGGAAACGACGACCTGTCGCTGGGATCGGTTACGCTCACGACGCCATCGAGCACTTCCTGAAGGCTCGGAAGGCATCGAGAAGGGAGATTGACTCATGGCTGGACCGAATTCGCAGATGGTACGCCTCGGAGGACATCGACCTGAGAACAGTGATTCGGGCAATGAGGGTAAGTCGAGACTACGGAAACTGAGGAAACCATGGCAAAGAACGATCACGGTTCGCCGTCTACTTATAACAACCACAAGTGTCGTTGTAGTCGCTGCCGTTCGGCGTGGGCTGACTACCAGTACGAACTCAGGGAGCAGCGGGAGTCCCGGTTGGATTCCCCCGCAGTCGTTCACGGGCGACCTACGACGTACTCCAACTGGCGTTGTAGGTGCCGGGACTGCACCACAGCGTGGGCAGATTACCAGTCAGACTTGCGGTCCCGCCGGGCGAAGCAACCCGCCGGGACTGGCGGCTGAGGGGTCGTCAACTTCACCCCCGGGACGGGTGGTGTCGTTCGAGTTGGCACGGGCGCGCCGTCGGCATCCGTCGCGCCCGAGGTGAGTGGGGAGTCCCTCCGAAGTTTTACATGATCTACTCTTGACGTCCTTGGACAAGGTGTGGTACGATTCCATCATCACCTACTGAGAGGACGCCCCATGTTCACCCCCAAGAACTTCCCTTGTCAGGTCTGTGGAACCACGATCACGATCTGGACCCCGGGCTCGGACGAGAACTGCCCGCGTTGCGGACAGTGGCACAACTCGTCGGGGCAGCCCGTCAGGTTCCCGCTCTACGACGGTCCCTGTGCTCCGGCTGGGTTCGACCCGATGGACGCCGGGGAGCGCTGGGATTACGACGATTGACACGTGTCCCACCCGTGTGGTATGCTTCTATCATCACCTACTGAAAGAGAGGGTCCCCATGGACTTCACCCCGCGTGACTTCGACGACGCCGACCGCTTCCTGGCGGCAGGGCGCACCGCTCCATCGCGTGAGCGTCGCAAGATCGGTAACAACACCTGGCTGGAGCGTCGCGGCACCGACATCGCCGTTCGCTACCACGCCACCGACATCATCACCCTTCATTCGGCAGGCACCGTCACGCTGGCGACCGGGGGATGGTCGGCCTCCGACTTGGCGCAGATGCCCTTCACCC
>ERZ1292625.4368-Hain-H41-01um-R1-4368-length-10642-cov-18_pt1 | contig 10642 bp, 19 predicted proteins | sample MGYA00564400_ERZ1292625 | MGnify/ENA primary metagenome ERZ1292625 (study PRJEB36523, sample SAMEA6512639) | groundwater metagenome | collected 2019-01-08 | study: AquaDiva: Metagenomics assemblies of 32 groundwater samples
TGCGGAAAACATCATAACCGTTGTGTTGTGGTACTATCAAAAATCCAAAATATTTTGATTTTATGTGTACCAATTCTGATTTATTCATTTTCTTTGCTCCTTGTTAAATGATTTAAAATTAACACTCAAAAAATCCTCTAAGTTGCGAACTTTTACTCGAAGTTCTTGAGTTATTCCTTTTAAATCAAAGTTTGAAATATTAAGTGCTGTAAGCTGGGCCATAATAGCCCAGAATTGCCACTGGCTCACTTGCTGGCCTGACTGTAGCTCTGACATATCGTATCTCGTAACTCTTTAGGCTGCATATCTAGTGCTGCTGCTGCAACCGCAATTGCAACTCCTACACCGTAACCTATCATTTTTTCCTTTGTGAAAAAAACACCGACTATTTTTTTGATAATTGTTTCCATGACTACCCCTTTCGTGAGGTTTAATAATAAATTTATCATACAACTGCATTCTGGTATTTTACCCAGTAATTATCAGCGCCGTTTGACACTTCTTTTATATTAAGTTCATATTTGGAAGTTCCAACGCCTTGATTATACGTTTTAATTAAAAACTCTAAAAATCTAAAATCAGATTCTTTAAGCTTTGTATATTTTAATAAATAACTTTTGCTCCAGGTAATATACTGTGCTGCAATTTTTATAGAGTACTCAGGGTCATTTAATTTCTGAATCGTAGCGCTAGGATCAAAGTCCTGGGCCGTTGAAAGTCTTAGCTGCATGAGCCCATAGCTTTTGCCGTCTTCGCTTACTGCGCCCGCTATTACGCGCGGATTAAGACCGATATTTGATTCTATTTTTGCAATACGTTTTAAAACCCGCCAATCAATACCGACCGGCGCATACTTTTTAAAATATCCGTCATAGCTTGGATTATTTGCCAAAGTTGAAACTCCTTCTGTAAAAAATAAAATTGCAAGCGGTATTAAAACGAACCACATTAAGCCTTTACCTTTGTTATTTTAAGTTTTGGGGCCGCTTTGACATTCGAATAAATGTATAAGGCCGCGCCCCCTAATAATAAATATGGTGCAAAATTTAAAAGTGTCTTGCTTGTGTCAATTACTTTATCACCGACATACTGAGCGCCGTTTAATAAATCATCAGCGATGCCAGCCGCAACATATACTATCGAGCTGTCCGTCGAGTTTTGAATATCAACAAAGCTAAAAGTCTTTGTTGCTTCGTCTCTTAAAGCAGCATCAAAGCTGGCCTTTGTCGGGATTTTACCGCCGGAGGCTTTGGCTAAGTTTTCCATAGCTGTGTTTAAATCTGAGTAATTCTCGCCCAGGATTCTAAATTGAGAGCCAATGCCTTCAACAAGTATTGCAGTGTTTTTAAAACCCATGGCGCGCGCAATCTGGTCATAGGAATACGTTACAAAAGAAAATCTTTGCTGATAAAAATTAAATTTATCTAGAACAATTTGTCCTAGTTCAAAATCTGTTTTTTCATCTTCAAAAAAGTTAAATATACTCATCAATAATACTCAGTAACGCTACAGCCGCCAAGACCGCCAATGTTGCCAGCATAACCGTTAGTTCCAGCGCCGCCACCAGCGCCGTAATTTCCAATTGAAATTACATACGTGCTAGCTGGGTTATTAATTATTACAGTAGCACTTCCAGCACCGCCGCCACCAGCGCCACCAGAGACGCCAGCAGCTAGAGCGCCGCCAGCGCCGCCGCCGCCGCCGTTTGTTCCAGCGCCGCCGACTGATCCAAAACCGCCGCCGCCGCCGCGTCCTAAGTGAGAACTTCCACCGTTACCACCACCCGCGCCGCTACCGGCTATATCAGTAGCCGGATTAGGGCCTCCATCTGATCCATCATGTTTAATACCGTTTGTAAGCGCTGTACCACTAGAGCTACCGCCTGTGCCGCCGTTGCCTGTGGCAACATTGCCGCCGCCGCCGCCTGCTGCTGTTAAAAAAGCCCCGCCGCCGAAAGTTGACGAGCCTCCGGCTGCGCCGCTTGTTGGTGCTCCATTTCCGCCGCCAGAACCGCCGCCGCCGCCGCCCCACAGTTTAACCTCAATATATAAAGGTTTCCGCCCTGTCGGAAGAGTATACAAAACGTCTCCATAAATAAAATTTTGCACCGTCGGAGCTTTTGCAGCTATAGAAATTATCATGTATAGCTCACAACCGTTAATAAGCCAGCAGCTCGCGCCGTTGCTGAATAACAATAAATTGCGCCGGTGCAATCATCTACTGCTGTGGCTCCTGACAGTAGCTCTAAACCTTTATTTGCTCCAGCATCATCAATCCCAGCTTCACCCAGGTAGACTGTGGCAGGAGTATTATTTTGAATAGTCGCTTTTTTTCTTGAAGTGTCTGCGGCTAAAATTAAATCAGCAGCGCCGCCGGTCAATGCCGGATTAGTTGTAGTTCTTGTGCTAGATAAGTTTACGGAGACGGTTCCTCTAAATTTAGTTGAACCGTTTTTAAATTTCATATCACGATAAGATCTGAAACTTAAAACTTTTCCAGCTTGAGCCGTATTATAAATAGTTGCGCCGGAAAACATTTCATCATCAGAAGACTCATAGCTGTCATTGTCGAAAAGTGTATCTTGTTTTTTTCCGTTGATATTCTCATCGTACACAACTGTTATTTTTACGGTTTCATCGGTGCCTGCAAAAGTTCTAAAGCTATGATGCGCCGGTATTTTTAAACCGTTTCCAAGCTCAGGCGTGCGCAAAGTAGCTAGGTCTATTTCATAGCCGTAAGGCTCAATTCTGTTTATTCGTTTCGCGTACTCAATCTGACCAGACCTGATCAAATTACGCTTTTTTAACGCATCTACAATTTGATCTAAAATGTCTATCATGTTATTTACCTTTTTTTCTAAATAATAAAAAAGCCGCAACTATTGCCACAACTCCAAAGCCCGCAAACATTAGACCAGAGTAGTCTTTCGCTGGCTGATTGTTTTCTATCATCGTTTGAATTGGTGCAGTTGATGTTACTGGCTCGTTACCGTATTTTATACCGTCAATTACGTTGTCTAAGTATTCTGTCGATGCATCAACCGCCGCGCGGCCTACATTATTAAAAATTTCATCTAAATATTTCACTTGGTTAAATTCCTTTTCATATAAAAGCCAATACTCCAGCGATAGCCGTTAAGGCTAAACCGATTTTGTCTTTGTTGTTGTTTAAAAAATCATTAATATTTTCTATTGGTGTTGTAATACTAATACTAGGGGCCGTAGTAGGTTGCTGTGAAGCCGGAGCCGCTGGTTGTTTTTTTGGATCTACAATGTTTCTAACTTCTTTTATAATTTGAGAAGTAACAACATCTTTTATTACTTCTGCGCCTGCATTTAAAATATTTTCTAATATCACCGTTGCTGCTGTCGCTTGTACTCCTGCTACAGTGCCGCCCAGGGAACCTGCGCCGCCAATAACACCAGCCGATGACCCAGCCTCAAGTCCTATGGTTCCATACGCCGCCGGAGCTGTTTCAGTAAGCGTAACGCCCGCAAGTGTTGTGCCCTCAGTTGCAGTGCCAACGCTTGCCGCCGTCTGGGTACTAGATACAGCTGCACCAGGTGCGAACAAAACCACGCCGCCAACAACCGTTACAATTATTAAAATAGTAGTTAAATCTCTTTGACTATCAGCGATTGCATCACGCTCAAGTTGTTTTCTATTGTGACCTAAAAGTAGTAAGTTTTGATCTGCAATTTCGCGCAAGATTAAATATTCAGAATTATTAAACATATTATATAGGGCCGCAATACTGAGCCACGATTTTAATCGAACATGATATGACCTATTAACATCAGTCATTCTAGGCGCATCTATCAACGACCTATGTAGATACATTTTTTCAATCAATGGTATTATTTTTGTTCTATATTGAGAAAGTAAAAACTCGAAGTTATCTACGCCTTTTGAGTAATCTTTAGTAGTTAAAAAAAGAGGTCTGTTATCTCTTATTTTTATTAAAAAAGCAGTTTCTGCACGATTAAGATTAAAATAATCTGATCCAGAAATACCAGTGACAGCAATTTTAAATTCATTAAAAATATTGTCGATTTTTTCTTGAGTTTGTGGAGTTGATAAATTTATTTGCTCTTTGTAAAGTCTTTCTTGCTCTGCTATCTGTGCAGTTCTTACTAAGTCAAAATCTTCCAGCGCCCGCCGAAGATATTCAGCTTTCGCAGCATCTTGCTGAAGCCTGGCTGTTTCATCGTCTACAGGATAAAAGCTGATCTTACTCAAAAATACCCCTTATATTACCGGCTTGTACTATTACAAGCCGGTCGTCAATTAATTATCTTGTTGTGATATAATCTGTAAGAATTTTTAAAACCGCGCCCTCAGTACCATAGTCGGTCGCTGTGGCTTGCGCTTCTGATTTAAAAACTAATTGCAAAGTCTTATGCTTTCGCACGTCGATTGCTTCGCCTTTATTTTTATTAACCCAGAAAATACCGCTAACTCCAGTATCTTCACCAACGCCATTTGTAAGCGGAGCTGAGTATCCTTTAAGTTGCTTCATTACGCCTTTAAAACCACGCCATGAGCTGTCTGCGTAGCGCTCGCTATCGTCGCCCCATACGTCCATTTTTGTAATGATCGCATCATTAGCAAGTTTTGAAGTTGCAGTTGTTGCTGAGCCCGCCGCACCGTCTCGCAATTTGAAAATTTGACACATAATTCGACCAGTACGACCATTAAGGTCAACTGTATTAGTGTCATTTTCCCCTGAAAAAGTGTGAGATTGCTGAATCTGCCTGTATGTCTCAAGAGATTTATAAAAGGATTCGTTATCAAGTTCGCCTTTTGCGTCCTCTTTAAGTTCCTCATAATCTACAACAAATTTTAAAGCAGAAAGACCAGAATAAACAACCGGCGCGGTGTTAGCACCGTCACGAATTGTAAGCGCAGCTTGCTGCACTAATTCAAGTTTACATTCTGTAAGCCCTTTTGTGCGAACTGCTGTCGAGTATTGCTCTGACAACTTTTCAACCCAAGGAATCATACAAAAAAGCGTTAAATGCTCTTCAAAATTTTGGTATTGTCCGGTCGTGCCGTAACTTACTGAGGCGCCACCCGCTATATCAGTAGCAGCATTATTTGTCGCACTCGCCCCAGCAGTGGCTCTTAACATCGGCGCAAACTTATTAACTAATAAGTTTTGAATGCGGAACATTTCAGGAGAGGCCGACTTAATAACGTCACCGCCGATTGATAATCGGATCGAGCTTAAAACACTGTTCATAACTGAGCCTTGACGGGCAACCGGCGTGCCTGACGCAAAGGTAGCAATCAAATTTCCGTACATACGAATAAAAATTTTAATAAGCGCTAGAAAATCTAAAGGCAAGTCAAATTCTACGGAACCGTCTCCGGTGTACGGCTTGACTTCTTTGCCGTCTCTCATTTTTGCATACATATATTATAACCACTTACCTAAGTAGTCTTTTACTATTGGAGCATTTTTTGCCAGTGCAATTGCTACTAGAGCGATAAGAGCGATTTTTAAATTCTGATTCATTTTGATTTTCCTTTCGAGAAAATATTTTTTGTTCGCACAATCAGAATTTATAAAATAAAAGTGTTTTGCAAAGAATAATAAAAGTCTAAATTAACGTGTAGACATTAGCTTAGTCAGATTAGGATTTTAGTATTGAAACTTGAAAATTCATTATTATACTTGTGTAAAAAATTGTAACGTGTTAGCGCGCGCACATCATTATCATTAAAATATTCTGCCGCCGCTTTAAAGTCCCTGTGATTATCTAGTTGACCGATAAACTTATGATGCGCTTGAGACGTTACGTTATTGTGAACCATTGCAAGCCGCTGGCTAGAGCTATATATAGATACGTTCTCATGCCTGCCGCCGGTGTTTAATAGCGAAAACCAATAACCGATATTTGCCGGACTACAATAGTTATGCACTTCTTCAATGTTTAAATGAACATTCCCCAGGTAATAAATAATTTCACAAAGCTTATCAAATTGCTCTTTAGTATCTGATTTTCCAAGCGGAAAAGAATAAATAATTCTAAATTCGTGCTGATCTTTAACTTTTTTGATTGCATCCACAAAATTTAAAAGGCCACTGACTCGCTTTTCGTTTTTATACTCGTTTAAAGTATCAATGACCACAACGCGCGGATAAAGCTTTTGAACAAAGCGGCCAATCGTTGATTTTCCGCACTCACTCATTCCAGCGGTGAAAGCTTTTGAAGTCGGGCCGAACATTGAAAAAATATGAGCCGGATTATTAACCGGCCTGATTTGTTGCATCTTTTAATACTTTATCTTTTGAGCCGTTTTTAACTTCAATTAAATGAGTTACATATTCTTTAGTTGCGCCAATTGCCGCAAAGCCTGCAAACATCATCATTTTTTCTTTTGGGCTCATGCCGGACACGTCAGGCCACAAGATCGCTGCAAAAACCGATAAACTTTCTTTGTAAGCTACCTTTACCGGCTCGGGCATTTTTGCGCGCTGATCTTTTAAATAAAAAATTGCAGCTTCATCCACTACGCCTAAAGCAATTTCAATTACCGTCTCATAATCTTTGGCTCTTTTGGTTGTTTCTTCTTCACTGAATGGCTTTTCAATTTCATTATTTGAATCAATTTTTTGAATTAAATCAGCTTTGGGAGGGGCTATCAATTCAGGTTTTGACTCTTTTAGTTCAATTTCGGCCTTTTCATTGAGGTTTTTTGTTGTTTGAGCTGCAATTTCGGCCTGTATTCTATCAATATTTGAATCAAAATCAGTGCTTTGATCACTCTCAATAGCTTTAAGCTGTTCAATAGTTTCAATTTTTGACTCTGGTTTTGGTTTTTGCGGCTTAATTTTCAGTATTGAGCGCTTTTTTTCATTTTTTTTGCCGCTGCCTTTAGGATATCGTGCCATTTACGACCTCACTTCTGGTAAACCGCTATAAGCATATGCTTCAATCAGAGTATTACCTTCAAAAATAATAATAAAATTGCCTTTTTCTCTAATATTACGACTTAAAGTACTATCAAAATAGTCGATACTATTTTTCAAAGTTTTATAAATATCTTGTAATTCGTCTTTATAAACTATATTTAATCTTGAATGGCCGCATTGAAAAATAGCTTTGAATCTCATTAAACCGCCCGAACTTCAATTATTTTCCAGTCGTAATAATCAACTGGTCGTTTTAATCCCGAACTTAATCTTTTTTCTGCACTTTTTTTGTCAGTATAAACCCAACATCGCGTATTTGACGGATGCATTACAATCCAAAATTTCATAAATTATTCCAAACTTTCTTTAATTGCTAGAGGTATGACAATAGGCCAGGCGGCGCCCGCTATAACACCATTAAGAGTAATACATTCTCCGGTAGATAAAACTTTCGGTGGTGGTGTGCAATTGACTACAGTCGCAGCCGATCCAGTTATTAACCAACCTATTAACCATATTTCAAAAAGCGTCATAATTTCACCTCGACAAATTCTTGGGAAAATTCAATTTCCATAAAATCGTCAATCAAATCATTATCAGGCGCACATAATATACACTCTATACGCTCAGACTTTGAAAACATTTTTTCTACCCATGCGCTAGAATATAAAGTGTTATCCTTTATAAAAAGATAATCAGTTTCCGGCCAGGTTGTCGCTCTGATTTTTTTTCCAGCTAATAAAAATCTCATAGCTGAAATAAAATTCATGCTTTTAGAGCCCATGAATTACCCCAAAACTCCGCGCTCTGAAAGCGTCCATACAAGCCCGTAGCTCATCGGGTTTAGTTATTAATATGCGTTTGCATTTCTCAATAAATCGCATCGAAGGACGCAAAATACCGCGCTCGTACCGGCTAATAGTCTGTACATTTCGCTCCATAAATGTTGCAAATTCACTTTGTGACATTCCGGTCTTGTTTCTGGTTTCTCGAACTATTCCGGCAAGATTAATTATGGTCAACCGATACTCCTTTATTTAATTTCTAATTGAGAATCATTCTCATTTAGACTAATTGAATACCTAGACGAATGCCTATGTCAATATTTTTTAACTTAATAAATTACTTTAAGTATTTAAGATAAGTGTCTCAATTTAGGTCAAATTAGTTAAAGCATCACTTTAAGTATTATTTTGTTTTGCTTTTTTGTTGATTCTTTCAAATCGAATGTGCAGGCTTTAAGGACAGTTAATCTAATTTTTAGTGATTTTTCTCCACTAGTCGTAAGACGGGGAGGGGAGTCCGGCTCATTCTACCGATGCCAAAGCGTAAAACCCGCACTAAAAAATAAATTTTTACAAAAAAAAAGGCCACGTGATTTTAATCATGTGACCCTCAAAAACACTTTACGTGTTTTCACTCATTGTAACGAGTAAAACCAACGTATTATTTTGAGTCGATTTTTGCAATTAAAATCGGGTTTTTTGATGACTGTTTTCAACTCTGGACTTGGACTGTTAAAAATACGCATTTTCAGCGGAGCAGCCGAAGCCCTTATCTGACGAACCTCGGACTAAAAACTCAGTCAAAAGCAATACGTTTGACTGGGGCTACTGACACAGGGACATAGTAGCTAGCAGAAGGCCAATTTCAGAGTGAAAACATAGAATCCGGCGAAACTTAAAAATAAACCGGATTTAAAAGTGTAAAATTAATGTACAATTTTCAAAATCATAAATGAAAATTTGTAAATTTTTTTTATTCAATCATTCCAGCATGTTACATTCGGTTTCTCCGATAAGTTATATTATGTTGGTCAAAAGCCTAGTCACTGGCCGCAAACTCAATCTGGTAGCGGCTTTCAGGACATTCACGAATGAAAAATAGCAAGGCCAATTTCAAATAAAATTTGAACAAATTTCAATAAAAAAATCATTAAAAAGCAGTAGTCAGCCGCCGTTTATTTTGGCCCGCCTTGCATAAGTTTTACTTCTTTTTTATTCCCAGCGCTCCGCTTCGCTCGCTAGTCTGGCGCATATTGAGTACAATATTTTGCACTGAAATTCTGCTTGCAGCGGCTTCGCCTCGCCTGAGTTTTTCAAACTTTTTTAAGTCGGGCACAATTCTTGATCTTTATATTTCAAAACCTCTCCTCGTGCGCTAGCACGAAACTTCTGAAGCTAAAAAGTTCTGGCCGCGATTAACGACACGTCCCCAGACACTCTACATCGGCACAAGTTCTTATAGATCGTAGCGCACTGGGTGCGCGTAGATCTCCTTAAAGGAGCCCGCTCTCGTGCGCGTAAGCGCACAAGGGGCCCCTAGCCCGAATGGGCGTAGGGGAAAATAAGGATCAATTCAATAAAATATTTTTGGGCGGGAGGTCTGCCCAAAATTTGACAACAATTTAACAAAAGGATTTTTTCATGGTCGTATTCAAATTATTTATCAGCGCAATTCAGCTATTAGGGAGCGCTTGTAGCCTCGCTGCAAGGATTAAAGTAGGCCAGGCCTATAGATGGATCAAAAGCCCGCGATTAGGTCCGCAGTTAAGCGCTAGGGATTACTCACTAGATCACTTGCGAGGACGCTATTATATTAATACCGGCAAAAATATTATTAATATTACGCCGGATCTGGCTTTTGCTGATGATTTAAAAGCGGGCGGCCAGGAAATGGTCCAAAAAATTAGTTTGCCGCCTGGTAGCCATTTTTGGTCTAAAAATAATTATATTGTAATTGCCACAAGTGACGGCAAACCGGCAGAGACTCGCATCTGCTTTGACCATGCAGAGCTTAAAAAAGTAAAAAGGCAATTGCGCATTGATAAAAAGCGGGTAGGCTAAAGCCCTGCTGTTCACCTAGCCCGCCTTTATCGGCGGGTTTTTTTTTGCTTAATTTTCTCGTAAATTTTGAGTCGCATATTCTCCGGTTCTTTTTTTACCGGAGTTCCTATCAAGCTTATATTCCCGCACTTGATTAGCTTAGCCATAAATGGCCAGCCAAAGTTTGGGCTTTCATTATCAATGAAAAATTTTAAGTCAGCATGATTTTGCTCGGGCCAATGTGACCTATCTCGATAAATTTTTCTCATTTTTTACTCGCTTTCTTTTTTTCTGGTATGTACCTAGCTGGCATTTCAGAACCACTCACCCAGGCTTTTAAAATTCGGTTCATTAACTTCTGATACTTGCCTTTTTCAAACATATCGTGCATCGATTCTTTTTTTAAGTCGTCAATGATACGTTTCTCAACTCTAACTGTAATCGGTATTAAGTTCTCATTATTCCACGCCATTTTTTACTCCTGCAGAGGTTTTGTATGTACAAAATAATTTACCAGGTTATTGCCGACTTTGTACATACAAAAAATAATTATTTTGAAAAAATGTAGAAAGCTTGATTTTTTAAGAAAATTCTCATTCGAGAGCGCTCTGCCTGGCGGCCGGCGGTCTGCAGATCCGCGGAATCCGCGTTTGTACATACAAATAAAAAACCAGAGGTTTCTAGCCTCTGGCAAAATCTAACGGGCAAACGTTATATATTTTATTTAAGCTGGTTTTGCAGCTTGCGCAAATTCGACTTGTTTTTCGTCAAACATGGCACCCATTCGGGCGCGTATTTGACCTTGAACTGCTTTGCTTGACGTTCTCACGTCAAGGCCAGCGGCTTTTGCTGCTAATTCTTCACAAGACGGCACGTGGCCATCTTCGCTTACGAATTT
>ERZ1292625.2185-Hain-H41-01um-R1-2185-length-19084-cov-12_pt3 | contig 10639 bp, 5 predicted proteins | sample MGYA00564400_ERZ1292625 | MGnify/ENA primary metagenome ERZ1292625 (study PRJEB36523, sample SAMEA6512639) | groundwater metagenome | collected 2019-01-08 | study: AquaDiva: Metagenomics assemblies of 32 groundwater samples
TGATTTCTTTCGGCCAAGCTATCAAAGGCACCAGCTTTTATTAAAGCTTCCATTGATTTTTTATTTAAATCTTTTGATTGTACTCTATATACAAAGTCGCCAATAGAAGTAAAGGGACCCGAGGCTTTTCTTTCTTGGACTATTGCATCAATTATATTTGTGCCAACATTTTTAATTGCCAAAAAACCAAATCTGATTTTGTTGTTGTCTGGAACAACCGTGAAATTTTTTAAACTTTCATTTATATTTGGCGGTAAAACTTCAACATCCATTTTTTTACACTCATCAATCAAAAAGGAAATTCTTTCAACGTCGGCTTTTTCAGAAGTTAAAACTGAAGCCATAAACTCAACGGGGTAGTGAGCTTTTAAATAAGCGGTTTGATAGGCGATAGTGGCATAGGCAGTTGAGTGTGCTTTTGGAAAACCATAATTAGCAAAAGGCAAAATCCACTGCCATAATTCTTCGGCTATTTTTTTACTGGTGCCATTTTTTACAGTTCCATCAATGAATTTTTTTTCTTGTGCATCCAATAATTCTTTAATTTTTTTACCAACCGCTTTTCTTAATACATCAGCTTCACCCAAAGTAAACCCCGCAACAACCTGGGCAATTTTCATAAGCTGTTCTTGATAAATCATAATCCCTTGAGTTTCTTTTAAAATTGGCTCTAGTGCTGGGTGAATGTACTCAATTTTTTGCTTGCCGTGTTTTCTTTTAATATAATCCGGGATAAATTGCATTGGCCCTGGTCTATATAGAGCATTTAAGGCAATAATGTCTTCAAAAACAGTTGGTTTTAAATCTTTTAAATATCTTTTCATGCCATCTGATTCTAATTGGAAAATTGATGTACTTAGCGCTTTTTGCAAAAGTTGGTAGGTTTTTTGGTCGTCAAATGAGATTTTATCTATGTCAATTTTTTCATTTCTTATCACATATATTCTTGCCAGAGTATCTTCAATGATAGTCAGGTTTTTTAATCCCAAAAAGTCCATTTTCAAAAGACCCAAATCTTCAATGCTATGCATTTCATATTGAGTGATAATATTTCCGTTTTCTTGAGTTGGCCTTTGCAATGGCACAGAATCTGTTAGGGGATTAGCCGCTATTACAACGCCACAGGCATGGGTTGAAGCATGACGGGCAACTCCTTCAAGTTTTTTACCCAAGTCAATTAGTTTTTTTGCTTGGATATCAGATTGGTACAAATCACTAAATTCAGACACTTTTTCAAGAGTTTCTGCCAGGTCCATTCCAAGCGGTATCATTTTTGCCGCTGCATCGCAATAGCTATATGTATACCCCAAAGCCCGGCCCACATCTCTTATTACTGCCCTGGCGGCCATTGTTCCAAAAGTTATAATTTGAGCAACATGGTCTGAGCCGTATTTTTGAGCCACATATTTTATAACCTCGTCTCGTCGTCTATCTGCAAAATCTAAGTCAATATCGGGCATTGATATTCTTTCTGGATTTAAAAAGCGCTCAAAAAGCAGATTATGTTTTAAGGGGTCAACATTAGTAATATTAGTAAGATATGCAACGAAAGAACCACCAGCGCTTCCACGACCAGGTCCTACAACTATTCGGTTTTGTTTTGCCCAATTTACAAAGTCTTGTACAATTAAAATATAAGAAGCAAACCCCATTTTATTTATCACTAATAGTTCGTAGTCCATTCTTTCTTGCATTTCTTTGGTTATGTTTCCATCAAATCTTTTTTTTAAACCCTCTTTACATAATTCCGTTAAATATTCTTCAGGCGTTTTACTATTAGGCACTTGAAAATTTGGCAATTGTATTTTACCTAACTCAAAATCAAAATTACATGCATCAGCAATTTTTTGTGTGTTTTCAATGGCTTCAGGGGTGTCTTTGAAAAGTTCTGTCATTCTTTCGGGGGTTATCATTGAAAAATCGTCAGATTTTAGAGAAAGTCTTTCTGGGTCTGCGGCATCGGCTCCGGTATTTATTAACATTAAAATATCTTGAGCATCTGCATCTTCTGGTCTTAAATAATGGGCATCATTAGTTGCCACAAGAGGAATACCGGTTTTTTTTGAAAGGGCGATTAGTTTTTTATTTACAGTTGCCTGTTCTGGAATATTTTGATGATGTTGAATTTCCAAATAAAAATTTCCTTTACCAAACCAGCTTTCATATTTTTTTGCTAATTTTTCCGCTTCATCATTTTTGTTTGCTAAAAGTAATCTTGGAATTTTCCCATTTAAGCAAGCCGAAGTGCCTATAAGGCCTTCTGAATGCTGTTGTAAAATTTCTTCATCAATTCTTGGTTTGTAATAAAATCCTTCTAATTGCGCCTTCGTTACAAGTTTTACAAGATTTTTATATCCTACTTCGTTTTTTACAAGCAAAATCATGTGATAGCTTTTTGAATCTATACCTGGACGCTTGTCTTGTCTGCCTTCAAAAGCAACATAAACTTCACAGCCAATTATTGGTTTTATTCCTTTTTCCTTAGCTTTTTTATAAAATTCAACTGCACCATACATAACTCCGTGGTCTGTTAAAGCTACAGAGTTCATGCCCAGCTCTTTTACGTAATCCAAAAGCTCGTCTATTTTGGGCAGGCCGTCGAGTAAAGAATAGTGGCTATGAACATGCAAATGAGTGAATTTCATATATGTTGGTTTGGTATATGTTATTTTACCTTTTGTGGTGGTAAAATCAAGCAATGAACAGCCTAAATTTTAACGAAGAAAAAAAATTATTGAAAAAGGGATTTAATTTTATTATAGGAATAGACGAAGCGGGTAGAGGGCCATTGGCCGGGCCAGTTGTGGCAGGAGCGGTTGTTTTTTTAAATCATAAATCAGAAGATTTAAGTTTGGGTGTAAATGATTCAAAAAAAATGACAGCAAAACAAAGAGAAAAAGTTTATAATTACTTTAAAAAAAGTTCCGATATAGAATGGGGGATAGGAATTGTTTCGGAAAAAATAATAGATAAAATAAATATTTTGGAATCAACCAAGCTGGCGATGACAAAAGCCGTAGAATGTTTAGAAAAAAAATTGGGAAAATCAAACACAAAGATAATTTTGATTATTGATGGAAATATAAAGCTAAATATTAATTTGACACAAAAATCAGTAATTAAAGCGGATCAAAAAGTTTTTTCTTGCGCTTTGGCTTCAATTTTTGCAAAAGTGACAAGAGACAAAATAATGCAAGAATATCATAAAAAATATCCGGAATACGGTTTTGATAAGCATAAAGGTTATGGCACAAGTTACCATTTTAAGATGCTTAAAAAGTACGGATATTGCAAAATTCACAGAAAAAGTTTTTATCCTGTTGGGAGTGTGGGATTCGAACGCGAATCAGCTTGAGAAGCGAAAAAATGAGATAATTTCAATGTTTCTTGCGACGAAATGTAACAATAGCTACATTGAGGAGCAAAAACGAAGAAATTAGCCATTTTTTCGCTTCCCTTCGGGCGAGTGAATTTTGGAAAGATTCTGCGTTTTCGGAGCTCACCGATGCTATTGCATCGCTTCGCTCCTCAGACCTTGAATCTTCCTCAAAATTCACTCGCTCAAGTGATTCTGTTCAAATCCCACACTCCTAGTCAGATGTGAATAAAAAAAAGAACCCCTCTTGTATCATACTTGAGGGGCTTGAGTTTTTTCCAGAGGGAAAGAACTATTTTTATTTATTAAGAGCTGTTTTTGAAATTTGTTTTGCCGGAAGAATTTCCGGCCAATATTTACATTCGTAGGTAACTACATTCTTATTATTTTTTAACGGTCGTATTAATATATATTTGGTACCTATTTTTAGTATCCATGTAGGAGTAGGAAGACCTTCAATATGGCCAAGGCCTCCGGTGTATGTTTTACTAAAATCATACTTTGAAGGATCCTGGATATCTCTATTATAATTATCATTAACAAATTGGAATGCTGTTTGGGATTTCAGGGTAAATTCAGTTGACGGATAATATGTTTTACCCATTACCATCTCTTTTACCGGCGGTAATTTCTGTTTTTTTTCGACATATTGCCAGCTAAACTTAACGCCCCCAATCTCAAATTCTTTTAAAATGGGTACTTCGGCGGTTTCCCATTCTTTTACTTCTAAGTAATATTCCTCATAATCATCAGGGACCGACGGCCAGAATTTCCATTCAAAGACCATCTGCCCCAGGTATGGGATAGGGCCTTTGCTCCAGTCCCATTTTCCCCATCTTTTTTGAAATGATTTTTCTTCTGGTAAATCATCCGGTGACTTAAATTGTGGTTCAAGCTCTATTGGCTTTATTGCCGCATAGTCGCTTGTTCTATCTTCATTCTTTAATTTCAAAATGATTATTTGGTTTAAGTCAATCGAACAATTCGGCCATAGACCTTCTTTACCACGACCATACTTGTTGTAGCCATATTTAGAAGGGTATTTGACATCATCAAGATTAAGATATCTATCTTTTAGTAAGACAAATTCTAAACATCTGCCTTCTTGATTTCGGCAATTGATAGGAATAGACTTAAAATTATCATTCTCAGAGATCATCGCATATAGGACTTGTATAGAACCTATAGTGAAAAAACGACGAGATTCTCCTCCGCCATTTTCTGACACTCCACAACCAAGTTCCCTTATATTGTCTTTACCCGATATTGCTGGCGAAATATTAGTTTCGTCAGAGGTATTTAAGGCAATAAAATCATAGGAGTCGGGATTAAAATCACTGGCGTTATAAAGCGGCGCCGAGTTGCAGTAAAAAAATATCTCTGGCACTGTTTTAAGTAACACCTTTAATTTGCCTCGGTCCCATAAGCACAAGGTATTGTTGACACTTCTGAAAATAAAAGCATCATCTGATATCCAGTAATAACGGCTGCCATTAACTTCTTTTGCGACCAATTGGGGCGGTATTGGAAAAACATTATCTGCGATAGATGAGCGAAGGCGCTTTGAGTCTTTTGCCATACTCTTGATCTTGTTAACGTCTATGGAAAAAATTTTTCCATCGCTCATATAAGTGAGAACTCCATTAGGCTTCCATGCAAGGCCTTCACATTTTTCTATTAAAACTGGTATTTTATAATCGTAGTAATTGTTTTTTTTACCTTCTTTAGTATGTTGAGAAAATCTAGCTGTATATTTTGAGTTTATAATTTTAATAGGCCCCCAGCCGTTTGGTGTTTTGTAAATAAAGGCAATTGTTTCTTCTATTTCCATTGTATCTTCTTTGAAAGGAGAGGTCTTGGCCCAAGAACCAAAATAAGCATTTTGTTCAAGGGAAAAATTCGTATAAGGGGTCTTATTCCATTCCCATATTAAGGACTGACTATTTAAACAAAAATTCAAAGTGACGGTTGAAACAGCAGTATTATTTGAATCGTTAATTTCTTCTGATTCATAATAAATATGCTTGGCTTTTGGGGAAAGCGTTAGATTTCTTAGTTCGGGTATTGTTAAAGTTTCTTCTCCTATATGGGTAGTTGTAAAACCATTTTTGCGTTGTTCGCGCTTTAAAATTGGAATTTTTAAAGTTCGAGGCTTTCCTCTAAGCAGTTTCATTTGCCATAATTTGGAATCTTGCGTCCAAATTAAGTATTGCCCATCTTCTGAAATTGAGAATTGGTCGGTTTCAAATTTGTCAATATCCTCGGTTAGATTTGTTACCTCATTTGTTGCGAGGCTATGATAAACAATATCTTTACCGTCATGGTAAGCAATTCCTCCAGGGATTTCCGCTTTGGCAAAAAAGCCAAACGACAAAAACAGAATAGACAGCACGACAGTTCTAGCGTTCATCGATAGGCTCCTTGTGGTAGGGTACAGAACATGATTGTCAAAGAACACTCAATTTAACGATATAATGCTAAGATAAGTCTGTCAAGGCTAAAATTAAGTTATTCACAGCTTGACATCTTTTTTAATAATTTAAGAAAGGTATAATAAATTAACATGCATAAATTTAATTATATAATATAAAAAAATTGCTTGATAATAAACTTTTAAAATTTATTATCTCGCTTTATTAAAATTTAAAAATATGAATAAAATAACACCAATAATCTTAATATCTGGATTATTATTTTTAGTTTTAGGCGGAGGCATAGGTTTTTTGTATAAAACATTGCAAATATCTCCCCAAATAAAAAAAACAACAGAAATAATAAAAGCTTTAAGTTCAAAAACAGTGCTTTCAACTGTTGCTTATGGCCAAGTTTCTAAAATAGAAGGCAAAGATATTTCATTGTCTTATAATGGCGACAGTATAAAAATTAGTATGGCAGAAAAAGCCCCAGTTTATTCATTTGTTGATAGCGCAGAAATACCTAATCAAAAAAAAGTTGATTTTAAAGAAATAAAAGTTGGGGATAATTTAAATATAACTATAAAACTTTTCCCAGATGGTCAAATACAGGGTCAGTCGGCTTTAATTCTTCTTTCAAATAAAGTAAATCCTAAGCCATAATTTTTATTTTAATGAAAAAATCTTTAATAATTTTTTTATTTATAATTTTAGCAAGCGCAATTTTTTTTACAGTTGCGAATGTTAAGTTGGATTTTCAATACGTTTTAGCGCAGATGCCACCGCCGCCGGTAGATGAACAAATACCTTGTGAGAACGACAATGATTGCCCAGGGGGAATAACTTGTGAAAATAACGATGTGGTAACAACATCTAGTAGTTGCGTTAATGGTTTTTGTGTTTGGAATGATTCTGTTACTGAGGATTGTGGGGTAAATTCTAGATATTGGCGATGTGAGTGTGCCGGATATGATTGTAAGACTGAAGTTAAGGATATACTGAGAGGATGTGATGATACTCTCATTCCCGCCGCTTGTTTTACTCGTCCAGGCCCTTTTGGGCTTGGGAGGTTTTGTGAACCGCGGCCGACACCACAAATAGGCGCCAACTATTGCAGTGGTAATAGCGTTTATAGGGATATAAACTTTGGGAATTGCTCTCCTACCACTGACGATCCAGATGTGACCCTAGAACCTGCATGTCGACCAGAAACAAGACTAGATAAAGTTAAGGATTGTGGAGGATGTACGACAAACGGTGAAACAATGTGTGAAGGTTCTAAGATAAAGAGAAAATATCAGTGTACCGCGTGTGGTGATACTGGCTCTGGAGCCGATTGTGTACCGCAAGATCCATACTGGGTAGATATATTTGATTGTGCTCCTGAACAAACTGTTACAGCCTCTTTTTGTTCGGGCGGTATTAAGTGCACTTTTACGGCATATTATCCCGGAGTATGTGCTCAGATTGGGCCTGTTGGCCCTGCGTGCGTGCCTCCAACAGTCAGTCTTGTTTGTGATGGTACATGTAGTGGTAGTGGCGATCCTGACGATCCAGGCCCCGATCCTGGTCCACCAGGTCCAGGGCCAGGTCCAGGGCCAAGGCCCCAACCAAGTCCAAGTCACAGTGCATGTAATATCCAACAACAATGCGTAGCTGTTGCAGGAAGTGGTGCTAATCAATGTCAAAACGACGGTGATTGTGTAGGCGACCCTGGCGGACCAGGTAGTCATAGTGTATGTAATCTCCAAAAACAATGCGTAGTTGCTTTCGGAGGTGGCACTAACCAGTGCGGTAACAATAATGATTGTGCTAACAATACTCATAATGCCTGCAACCCTCAACAACAATGCGTAGCTGTTGCTGGAGCTGGCTCTGACCAGTGTTCAGGTAATCAAGATTGTGTAAATGGCAGTCGCAATATATGTAATACTCAACAACAATGTATAACCGTTGCTCAAAGCGGTGCTAGTCAGTGTCAAAATGCGGCCGATTGCTCAAGTACTCACAACGCTTGTAATATTCAAAAACAATGCGTAGTTGTTACTGGAGCTGGTGCCGACCAGTGTAGTAACAATAATAGTTGCGTAAATAGTACCCATAATACCTGTAATGCTCAACAACAATGTGTAGTTACTGCTGGAGCTGGTGCTGATCAGTGCCTAAACGATCAAGATTGTACAAATACCACCACCCATAATATCTGCAACGGTCAACAATGCGTATCTGTTGCTGGACAAGGTGTTAGTCGTTGTCAAGCTAATAGTGATTGTAATAATATTTATAGTGCCTGTGATGCTACACAACAATGCATATCTAATAATGGAATAGGTGGTAGTTCATGTGAAAATAGAGATATGTGTCTTTTTGGTACTTATAATAAATGCAATACCTCAAAACAATGTGTAGCTGTTGTCGGAATAAGCGCCGACCAATGTCAAGATTCCATCGATTGTGTCAGTACCCACAACGAATGCAATCCTTCAAAACAATGCGTAGCTATTGATGGCATGGGCGTTGATAGGTGTAATAGAGACGGTGACTGCGCAGTCAATACTTACAAACAATGTAATGCTCAGCAACAATGTATACCTTTTCTTGGAATAGGTATTACCACATGTCAAAATACCAATGATTGCTTGGGTACGCATAACGAATGCAACCCTCAAAAACAATGTATAGTTGTTAGTGGAGTGGATTTTGACCAATGCCAAGATGCCACCGATTGCGTAAATGGTACTCATAATGCCTGTAACGCCCAACAGCAATGCGTGGCTTTAAATGGATTTGCTCCTGACAAGTGTTTAAACAATCAAGATTGTATAAATAGCCCTAGCAACATATGTAATACTAAAAAACAATGTATAACTGTTGCTGGAGGTGGCTTTATTCAGTGCCAAGACTCCACTAATTGCTCAAGCACTCACAATGTTTGTAATATTCAAAAACAATGCGTAGTTGTTGCTGGAGCTGGTGCCGACCAGTGTAGTAACAATAATAGTTGCGTAAATAGTACCCATAATACCTGTAATGCTCAACAACAATGTGTAGTTACTGCTGGAGCTGGTGCTGATCAGTGCCTAAACAATAATGATTGCGTAAATAGCACTCATAACACCTGTAACGCTCAACAGCAATGCATAGCTGTTGCTGGACAAGGTATTAGTCGTTGTCAAACCAATAGCGATTGTGTAAATAACACTTATACGCAGTGTCTTAGCCAGCAGTGCATATCTTATCTTGGATTAGGCCCTAAGCTATGTTTAGATAATAATAGTTGTACTGCAGGGCCGGGGCCGGATCCGGGGCCGGGTATACATAACGAATGCAACGCTCAAAAACAATGTATAGCTGTTAATGGCGCAGGCTTTGACCAGTGCCAAAATGCCACCGATTGTGCAAATAATACTCATAACGAATGCAATGCTCAGCAACAATGCGTGGTTTTAGATGGATTTGGTCAAAATCGCTGTCAAAGCGATAGTCAATGTATCATTACCCCTCCTCCAGCCGACTCCCATAAAGAATGTAATACCCAGCAACAATGTGTAGTTGTCGCTGGAATCGCCCCTGACCAGTGTCAAAGTGATAGTCAGTGCGTAGTCACTACTTGTCCAATTAATACCCATAAAGAATGTAGCGGAAATAGTTGTATATGTATTGCTGGAATCGCCCCTGACCAGTGTCAAAGTGATAGTCAATGCACAATACCGCCAAACTCACCGCCCTATGCAGATCAATTAGAATCAGGAGCTGGTAATCCTTGTACAGGAATAGTAGGCACAGGCATAGCTTATTTTCAATGGCGCTATCAAGACGCAGAAGGAGATAGACAGCAGAAATTTATTCTCCAAATAGATGATAATTCCGACTTTTCTTCTACTGAAGTTAGCAGAACATTTGGTAATCTTTCTTATCCTGCTGGGACATTAAATCAGCAAGTAGTTTTTGTTAAAACAGAGCCAACAAGACCTTTTGGTGATTTTATCGGATATAATATTGATTATTACTGGAGAGTAATGGTTCAAGAACATCCTACACAATCATCAGCCTGGATACAAGCTCCGCAAACATTTAAAATGACAGGTCATCCGGCTCCAGTTCCAGAGTTCACATTTACGCCAGCTAATCCCGTTCACCGTGCTATAGTTAACTTCGTTAATTTATCTACTTGTTATGATAATATTGGACCTGTCGCCTGCACGTCTTATTTGTGGGATTTTGGTAATGGCAAGACTAGTACACTTAAAAATCCAACCAATACTTACAATGCTAAAGGGCTATATACAGCCAATTTACAGGTTTGCGACCAAGTTAATTGTTGTGCTACACAACAATTAGTTCCAGTTAAAACTCCAACAATTAATTTACCTAGCTGGAAGGAGATATCACCATTTTAATTACGCTTTGTACAAGGACCGTCCTTACTCAAAAGCAAGGACGGTCCTTGTGGTATTGCAAAAATTGCAATATCTGTTAAACTAAAAAACATTATGGCAGTTCCAAAACATAGACATACAAAATCAAAAAGAAATAAGGTTAGAATGCATTTATATATAAGGCCGTCTATTTTAGCCTTGTGTAAAAAATGTAAACAAAAAGTTTTACCCTATACTGCGTGTCAAAACTGCGGTTATTACAAGAATCGTGAGATTATTAATGTTTTGGGTAAGCTTACGAAGAAAGAAAAAAAACAAAAAGAAAAAGAAATACAGGCAGTAGAAAAACAACAGAAAGCCGAAAATCCAATAACGATGGAAGAATTATCTAAAAAGTAATATGGCTTCAAGGCACCTTTCAAGGTCAATCGCAATGCAGAGTTTATATGAATGGGATTTTTACAATAAAA
>ERZ1292625.3057-Hain-H41-01um-R1-3057-length-14185-cov-7_pt2 | contig 10634 bp, 11 predicted proteins | sample MGYA00564400_ERZ1292625 | MGnify/ENA primary metagenome ERZ1292625 (study PRJEB36523, sample SAMEA6512639) | groundwater metagenome | collected 2019-01-08 | study: AquaDiva: Metagenomics assemblies of 32 groundwater samples
TGATTTAAGCTATTGTAATCTAGAAAATAGTAATTTAAGAAATAGTGATTTAAGAAATAGTGATTTAAGCTATTGTAATCTAGAAAATAGTAATTTAAGAAATAGTGATTTAAGAAATAGTGATTTAAGCAATTGTAATTTAAAACTTTCACAAAAAGATGAATTATTAAAAGCATTATTGATTGAAATAGAAAATTAAATAAAAGATTGTTATTAAAATTTAACAATAATTAATATTAATTTAAACATTTATTTTATGAGAAAAAGACAAATAAAATTTAGAGTGCGTAATGAAGAAACAAAAGAAATTATTGGATATGATTATTTAGGGGACAATAGTGAATGGTTGCATAAATATGTTAAAGATAAAAACGAATATCCCTCTTCAGGTGCTTGTCTTTATGGGGGTAAAATTTTAAAAGAACAATTTGCAGGGTTGTTGGATATGCGAGGCAGAGAAATTTATGAAGGAGACATCGTAACACAACATAAATTAAAAACTGAATATTTTGGAGAAATTAATGGAGAAATTATTTATTATCAACCAGAATGTAGCTTTGAGATAGCAATTTTAAGTGAGAATAAAGAAGAAAGATTTTTAACACCACTTCGCGAAACGATGACATTAGAAATAATAGGAAATATTTATGAAAAAGGATTTTAAAAATAAAGATTTATATTATAGTGAAGGGGATTTTTATTGGGTGAAACAAACCGATAAGACGATTTGTGTTGAATGGATACCGCATTACAACGTTGATAGCTCAGAATCGGACCAAAATGTTGATTATGAAAAATTGATAGTTAAAAAAGATAATTCTGGGAAACATAGTTTAAAAGAAATAGAAGAAAACAATATTTTAATTTACCCCTTCCGTAATGGTCAGCCGTTTTATTTAGAGCTTGCTGCACAAGAACATATAATAAAAGAAATAAAAGATTGTGAAAGGTGGGGAGTTTCAAGTCGATTTTATAAAGATTTAGAAAAGTTTATATAAAATAATAAAATTATTATTTTATGAATATTCACATTTATGACTAAAAAGAATAAAAACAATCCCAAGAGAGTAGTTGGTAAAGAACTAAAAAAAATACCATTAAAGGAGTTGATAAAGAAAGAAAAAGAAATACAGAAAGAAATAATGGAATGGTTGAATAATAATAATGTTTTTCATTATAGACAAAACAGTGGAGTATTTTTTATAAATGGTAGGATGATACGCGCGGGAGTTACAGGAATTAGCGATATTGTAGGGGTATTAAATGGTGGTGTTGCATTTTATATAGAAGTTAAAAAGTACGGAGGCAAGGTTTCAGAAAATCAAAAGAGTTTTTTAGAAAGAGCAAAAAATGCTGGAGCAATAACCGTTGTGGCTTATTGTTTAGATGATGTTAAGAAAGTTTTTAATAAGTATTGTATTTAGTTTATATTTTTTAAATTAATTTAATTATCGCGAAACGCAAAATATGATAATTAAAATAATTTTAGTGTAATAGATTATAGATAGATAAAAAGAAAATAATGTTTTAATTTTTATTTATTAATTTATATTTTATGATTAAACAAATGTTGTTAGAAGCAAAAGAAAAAAGGTTCACTAAAAACTTTTATAATCAGATACTAACAGAAACAAAAAAGGAACTTTTAGTTTTTAATTTAAGAATTTATTTAAGAAAAACAGAGATAAAGGACATTGAATCTTTTTTAAATAAAATAGATAATACTAAAGAACAGAATGAAGAGGCTAATAAACTATTAGAACAAAAGAAACAAGACTTAAAGAAAGACGAAGCAGAAAAGATAAATATTCAATTAAGGTATGTGAATATAAATAATTTTATTAACGAACTTTATGAAAAATAAAAATCAGACAGTTTGGGCTATATATAATAAGAAAGGTAACCTTGTTGTACTTTCAAAAAGTAGAAGAGAAGCACAAGAACAAGCATTAAAAAGTTCAAAATACAGATGGACATTTCAAACCTTTAAAAAAGACTGGGGTTATTTAGTTGAAGACGGATATAAATTAGCAAAAAGTGAAGTTGTTGCAATTTAAATATTAAAGTATATAAACTAACTTATAAAATAATATTTCATCTAATAATTTATTAATATAAGCTTATGAAAATTGAAGGAATTAAAATCAGTGAGTTGAAACCTTATAATAAAAACGCAAGGATACACAATGACAAACAAATTGATTTATTGTCAAAGAATATAGAAAAGTTTGGATTTACAACACCAGTTTTAATAGATAAAAATAATGAAATTATAGCTGGACACGGGAGAATTGAAGCTCTTAAAAAATTAAATTGGCAGAACGTCCCGTGCGTTAGAATGGAAGGTTTAACAGATGAAGAAGTCAGGACTTTAAGATTAGCGGATAATAAATTAGCAGAAATGGCAACTTGGGATATGGATTTAGCAATTCAAGAGTTGAAAGGATTAGATGATGAATTGATGGATTTAACGGGGTTTGATAAGGACTTATTGATTGAGGGGGACGAAAAAGATGATGTGATACCAGAAGAAGCACCAGCAACAGTAAAATTAGGTGATATTTGGCAATTAGGAAGGCATAGGGTTATGTGTGGAGATAGCACAAAGATTAAGGATGTGGAGAAATTGATGGATGGGAAAAAGGCGAAATTATGTTTTACTAGTCCTCCATACAATATGGCAAATAAAAAGTATTATGATAAATATGAAGATAACTTAGATAGTCAAGAATATATAGATTTTAATATAAAAGTAATTCAAAATATACAAGATTTTATAAATGGATTTTTGTTTTGGAATATTAGTTATAATAAAAATAGCCGAAAGGAATGGATAGAAGTTTATTATAATATAATGAAAGGAACTAATTTTAAATTTCTTGAAAGCATAGTATGGGATAAGGGACACGGAATGCCAATTATTCAAAAAGATGCACTAACCAGAAGATATGAATTAATAGTAGCTTTTGACGACAAAGAAGGAGAGAGGGAAATAAATAGATTTTGTTTAGGAAACAATGGTAAAAACATTGTATTTAATAAAAAAACACAGAAAGAATTAACAAATTACTGGTATATTGATACATTCAAAAGTCAGCACGGACTTAATCAAGCTTGTTTTCCAGTAGCATTATCAACCAAAGCAATTATAATAATGACACAAGATAAAGATATTATAATAGAGCCGTTTTGTGGAGTAGGAAGCACCCTAATCGCTTGTGAAAAAACAAATAGAATTTGTTATGGTATGGAGATTTCGGAGAATTACTGTTCGGTTATTTTGCAAAGATATTATGATTATACAAAAATTGACCCAATACGATTAAGTGATGGGAAGAAGTGGAGTGAATTGATTGCATAAAAATGTGGAGAGCAAGAATAGGAAATTGTTTATTATGCGATAAAGAATATCGTGCTATTAAAGATTTTACAAATAAGAAACAGAATTGAAAGCTGTTAAAATATAAAATAAGATTACACTAATTTAAAAGTAATTAAATTAAATTTTATTAAATTAAACTTATGGAAGAGAAAATAGAAAATCCTTTAGAAGTTGGATTTAAAAAGGAATATAAAGCAGTTGTAAGAGATGAAAAAGGTAGAATAGTAGGGGGTGTTCTTAATCCAATTGGTCATCCAAAGGGACAAAGGAATTTCGCCGCGGACTTTGATGAAGTTGTTAAAGAAATAGCAAAGTTAAATAAGATAACCATTAATGATGCAAGAAAGCAATTGTTAAAGGTTGCTTATGTAGAAGCAAAGAAAGGCAATTATTGTTATAGTAAAGACATCTTTGACAGATATTATGGAAAAGCAAAAGAAAACATAGAAATAGAAGCAAAGGTAGAAATGAAAGTTTTTAATTTAGTTAGTTTAATTAAGGACCACAGTGAAGACTGTGATAATGATTATGGAACTACCAACACCTCTTGAAATCCAGAATTTCCAGAAGAGAATAAGAGAAAATCCTATATGGTTTGTTAATACTGTTTTAAAAGAAATTTTATGGACAAAGCAAAAAGAAATAATGACTGCATTATTATCTAATAATGAGGTAGTCGTTAGAAGTTCTAACGCTATTGGTAAGTCGTATATAGCAGCAAGAATTGTTCATTGGTGGTTATTAGGAAATACAAATTCCGTAGTAGTTACTACTGCTCCAACATTCCGCCAGTGTAAAGAAATCTTATGGAGAGAAATAAAAGCAAGTTTAGCTGGTAAATCTCTATATCCAGACAGTGCAATAACAGATACGAAGATAGATATTGACAATAAATGGTTTGCTATAGGATTATCAAGTGATAAACCAGACCAATTTCAAGGGATACACGGAAAGAAGTTATTAGCTATAATTGATGAAGGTTCAGGGGTTAGCGATGTTATCTTCGAAGCTATTGACGGATTAAAGCCAGATAAACTATTAGTAATAGGTAATCCAATGAGAAATACAGGCAGGTTTGCCAAGATGTTTAAGGAGAAGAATATTAAAAAAATTCATATCTCTGCATTTGATGTTCCTAACGTTACAGAGAATAAAGTTATAATCCCTGGATTAATAACAAATGAGGACATACAGAAGTTTAAAGATAGGTATGGAGAAGATAGTGATGTTTATAGGGTTAGAGTATTAGGGGAGTTTCCACAAGCAGAAAGCGACAGTTATATTTCTATTAGTGAAATAGAACAAGCAATTAATAGAGAGGTTGAAGTTTTACCCCATTGGGAGAAGAAAATGGGAGTTGATGTTGCATTGTTTGGAGGGGATAGAACAGTGTTTATTATTAGACAAATGGAAAAGGTTTTAAAGAAGACTGTTTTAAATTGTCCTGATACTATGTCAATAGCAGGTGAAATAATCAAAACAATTAAAGAGGAACTTATAAAAGCAGAGAATGTTTATATAGATCAGATCGGGATTGGGATTGGTATAGCCCATAGGTTAAAAGAACAAGGCTATAATGTTAATGGGATTAATGTAGCAATGTCTGCTGATGATACAGAACATTATTTAAATCAAAGAGTAGAATTAGCAAGTAAGGTTAAGGATTGGCTAAAAACAGGTGTTTTATTAAAGGATGATGACTTTTATGAAATAGCTAATGTTAAATATAAATTTACTAGTAAAGGACAATTACAATTAGAAAGTAAACAAGATATGAAAGGTAGAGGATTGCCAAGTTGTGATATTTTTGATGCATTAGCTTTAACCTTTGCTAAGAACAATAATATTGTTAACTATCATACAGAACAATCTGAAGGAGTTAAAGTTTATTATGAGGAGTTTTATTACAGGAATGACTTTTCTTAGCATTCTAAGGGGTCAAATTTAAGTTTATATTTACTTTTAGTTATATTATATACCAAAATAATATTATGGAGATTAAAAGAAAGAAATGTCCTGATTGTTATAAGCGTTTGGGAGGAAAAACAATATGGATTGCAATATCCGGAATAATTCCTTGTAAAGACGGTTTAAGAGGTAGAAAGTATTTTAGATGCTTAAGATGTACGAAGAAAATTTCTTTATCGTTCCCTCTATGGATTAAGAGACATAAGGCTGAAGAGGCTGAAGAGGCTGAAACTGAAACAGAAGAAAAGTTATGCACAGTTGAAACACTTGACAAGAAATAAAAAGTAATTTATTATTTAATTGAATTAGATATAGAACCGTCAAATTCTATATTTAATTATCTTAAACTATTGAAAGGGCATACGGAATAACATCAATTGATAAGCAGGTAAGGGGTAATTCCATAATCCTCGTTTATCAAGCAGCCACCCCATTAAATTATGGATAAGGATTGTCTATATTCTTAATAACGAATAATACTATTTGTTATTTCTAAGAAGTTATATGCAAGACCTTGATAGCGTTGACAGCGTTATCTCGCTTCACTACATATAATCGTTACGCTTAATCGCTTTTGCGTATAGACTTAACGGGTTGCGTCTTATGGCAACTTAGAGTAAAGCGAGAACAGTTAGGGAGAGAAAACCCATAAAAAAAACTGTTTAGACCGATGGTTATTTAATAGAAATTTCGCGCGATATAATTTATCTTTTCTCTTTTAATTAAGGATATTTCTACTAAGTAAGCCAAAGTACGGAAGGGGTAGGGATAAATTCCTGAAAAATAATAATAATTATTTTTGATTCCGGAGCCCAAGAGATAGGTAAGATATTTTACGTAGCCATAATTCCCTGCTATAATATAAATACCTTAATAGAATATTCTAATTACATAGACAATCCTAGTTAGAGTATTCTATCAAGTTATTTAGATTATCCATACGAAAGTATGAGAAACTATAACAATAGTTTTCCCTTGGCACTTATAACCAAAGATTTAAAAGAATAATTTTATTCTATCTTTTAAATTGTTGGTTATTTTTTATTATATGGAATTAACAAATGAAGACATCATAAACAATTATGTTAAAGAAAAGGAAGTTGCTCTAAACTTCCAAAAGCGTAGACATTCCCAATGGAATGAAATCTATTTATTATACAGAAACTTTGTAGAAACAAACAGATTAACACAAAGACAAGCAGTAAACATTCCCATAATGAAAGAAACAGTAAAAACACTACTAAGTAAAATAGATGATGCTCCAGACATTAACTTTGAAAGCTTAGATAATGGAGTAGAAAAAGAATATATAATTCAAGAACTTTGGAATGATGATTACAATAGATTAAATTTTGAAGGTTTAGACATCATTGATAAAAAAAATGTAGTTCTCTATGGTAGAAGTTTTAAAAAATTAAACTTTGTTAATAAGAAGTTTGATGTTGATGTTTTAGACGTTTTTGATGTTTTAGTAGATCCAAAGACTTTACCTTTAGATTTAGAAACAGCAAGATATGTAATTCATCAGAATATTTTTAAAAGCTTAAATGAAATTTTAAGCAACGACAAATATGATAAAGAAGCAAAGGCAGAATTAAAAACATTTTTATTATCAGAACAAACGTTAATCGCTTCCAGTGAAAATAAAGACAGACTAAAAGAACGAGCAGAAAGATTAAAAACACTTGGAAGTGAAAACGAAACAACTTTAGAAGATTTAATATCAGGAGCAGATGTTATTGTCTCCTTAGACGAATATTACCCTCTATTATGGAATGAAAAAACAAAGAGAAATGAAAGATATGTCTTTGTTATAGCAAATGAAAAAATAATTCTATACAAAAAAACATTACAAGAAACTTTAGGAATAAATTTTTTACCATTCGTTAGTTGGGGAGACGATGTTGAAGTAAATGACTTCTGGAGTGATGGAACAGGCGACATAATTTGTACACCTAATAAAGTTTTAAATGTTTGGTTATCTCAGTTATTAGAAAACAGAACATATAGAAATTTTGGAATGTATTTTTATAACTCAAGCGTTCCAAACTTTAATCCCCAAAGCTTTGAACCAACACCCTTTGGAATGTACCCAGTCCCAGGTAATCCTAATGAATTAATGCAACCAATTAGAATAGAACCACTAACAGACACGGTTAATGAAATGAGCTTTATTACACAAATGATAGAGCGAAGCAGTGGAGCTTCAGCGATAGAAAAAGGAGTTGCTCAACAACAACAAACAACTTTAGGGGAAATACAAATATTAGCAGGCAAATCTCAAGAGAGAATAATGTCAATAGCTAAATTTTACCGCAGAGCTTGGAAAGAGTTTGCAGAAAAATGGTATGCTATATTAGAAGCGAATATGAATGATAAAGACATCGTAAAGCTTTATAAAAAGTCCTATAAAGGTAAAAACTTTAAAAAAGAAGTTATAAAAAGCGATTGGTATTCAGAGGCAGGCTATAGAGTAAAAATAACAAGCTCTTCAGAACAAGAAACAGCGACAGCTCAAACAGTTCAGAAGTTAATGGCAATTAAAAATATGTATCCAGAAAATCAAGCATTACAAGCTATAATTCAAAAAAGAATACTTGAAGTAGTAGATTTAACACCAGACGAGATAAAAGAGATAGGAGAAGAGGAAAAACAAAAACAAGAACTAATAAAACAACAACAAATGCAAATGCAACAAGTGCAAGAGCCTCAAATACCACAAGAGCAACCACAGCAAATACAAGAGCCAATTATTCAACAAGAACAAACACAACCACAGAATATTGGACCACAAGAGCAATTAACAGGATTAGAAGAACTCCCACCCGAACAACTTTTGCAGATGAGACAAGCATTGCAATAATTAATTTATTATTTTTTTATATGGATAAGAATAAAATTTTAAATCAGATAGACGACATTTTGAAGAAAAAAGGTATTACTGTTAGTCAAATAGATAAATTTAAAAGCAATTTGTTAAAAGAAACTGCAGATAAAGAAAAAGTTTTGATGGATGAAGTGTATAAAGCCGTACAAAAAAAGTCGGAAGAGTTTTTATTTGAAAAGTTAGACGAGATAGAGCAATTTTCTAAAAAGCAACAAGACAATATTATAAAAGCTTTAGAAAATATTAAGATAGAACCAAAGGTATCAGTCAATGTTGATAGAGTCAACATACCAGAGGTTAAAATACCAGAGATTAAATTGCCTATATTTAGAATGCCAGAGGTTAAAATTCCAATAATAAAGGTTCCAGATATAAAAATGCCAGATTCTATGAGAATAGAAGGATTAAAGGACTTTATACAGAATTTATTTAGTTATTTAAAACAAGAAGCATTATCAAATATAGATAGAGATAATCCTTTACCAGTTATCTTAACAGATGAAAAAGGTAAATTTTACAGAGCAGGTATAGCAATAGCTGGAGGCTCAGTAGGAACAGGTGGCGGAGGAGGTAATAGCGGGGAAATGTTAAGTGAAACAGCAGGAACATTAAAGCAACGAATATCATATATTACAGGAACATCAAACATTGAATATGTAGGCGAAGCACAATCAAACGTACAAACTTCAGAATTAAAATGGCGTATTAAAAAATTAGTTTATGATACAAGCAATAATTTATTAGAAATTAATTGGTGTAATGGTGAAACAGGATTTAAATATAGCTGGGATGAAAGATTAACATATAATTATATTTAATATTTTTAAATATGTTTAAATACAATCCTTTAAAAAAACTTGATTATTTTGAAAACAGTTTAACTTTAGACTCTTTTATTATTTTTAATGAGAACGATACAACTCCTTCTGTTTCAAATAGGAATCATTTCAAAACAAACAATACAATTTCTACACAAATTAGTAATTTTGACAATGGTAAAATAGGGCAAACAATTTGGATGATGGCTAATGATGTAAATACAACGATAGAACACGGACTTAATATAAATTTACAAGGTGGAACAAATTATGGAATGCAATTAAATGACATAATCTGTTTTGTAAATAATGGTTTAAAATGGCTTGAAACAGGCAGAGGTGGTACAGGTGGAGGCGGAACTCCAGGTGGGGGAAATACAATGGTTCAGTTTAACGATGAAGGTTTATTTAATGGGGACAGTGGTTTAGTTTATAACAAAACGACAAACACTTTAACAACTGATAATTTAGCGTCTGGTGGGGTAAAAGTAGGAACAATTAGTGGAGTTTTAAAAGGAACAACAGGCGTAATCTCAGCAGCAACGGCAGGGACTGATTATATTTCACCAAACACTCCAATAACAGGAGGTACTAAAACAAAAATAACTTATGATAGTAAAGGGTTAATAACTGCAGGTGTAGATGCTACACAAGATGATATTTCAGACGGAACAACAAACAGAAGTTATACAAATACAGAAAAAACAAAATTAGCAGGAATAGAGGCAAATGCCAATAATTATATTCATCCCAATCATACAGGCGAAATTACATCTACTGGAGATGGAGCAACTGTAATTGGTGCAAATGTGGTAACAAATAGCAAGTTAGCAACAATGACAACAAAGACATACAAAGGCAGAACTTCGGTAACAACAGGCAATCCAGAAGATATTGCAGTAGCGACATTAAAAGCAGATTTATTATTAACAAAAGCAGATGTCGGACTTGGAAGTGTAGACAACACTTCAGATATTAATAAACCTATATCGTCAGCAACACAAACAGCATTAAATTTAAAACAGAATACTTCTGAAAAGAATACAGCGAATGGTTATGCTGGATTAGATGCAGACAGTAAAATTAATCCATCACAATTACCAGCATTAGCAGTTACAGATACATTTGTAGTAGCTACAGAAGTAGCAATGCTTGCTTTAACAGCAGAGGTAGGCGATGTAGCGGTTAGAACAGACTTGAATAAAACCTTTATATTAAAAGTTAGTCCTCCAACAGTATTAGCTAATTGGCAAGAACTATTATCACCAACAGATAGCGTCCAGTCAGTTTTTGGTAGAACAGGAACTGTTACGGCTCAAGCAAATGATTATACTTGGGCACAGACAGACAAGACAGTCTCTAATATTTCAGACATAGCAACAAAATCACATACAAGTTTAACAGACATTGGAACAAATACACATAGTCAGATAGATACGCATATTGCGGATATTTCAGACCCTCACGGGGCAATAATGTCTGTGTCTACAAAAGTTCAAACGCCAAAGATTGAAAATGTTGGTGGAAATATTATTCTAGATACCAACAACGTCGGCATCGGGACGGCGGCACCGGGGGG
>ERZ1292625.3425-Hain-H41-01um-R1-3425-length-12960-cov-13_pt1 | contig 10633 bp, 14 predicted proteins | sample MGYA00564400_ERZ1292625 | MGnify/ENA primary metagenome ERZ1292625 (study PRJEB36523, sample SAMEA6512639) | groundwater metagenome | collected 2019-01-08 | study: AquaDiva: Metagenomics assemblies of 32 groundwater samples
CTGGCCCAGAGGTAACGACAAGCTAGGGAACGATGAGGACACCAAGTTTCGGCTAACTTTTCAATTTTCTTCAGGTTGTCCCGCTTGATGCCATAAAGTTTTTCTATGGCGGTGCGCAGGCCGAGATCCCCCACCGAAAAGACGTCGGGGCGTTTCAGGGAAAAAATCAAAAACATTTCAGCGGACCAGGGGCCGATGCCTTTGATTTTTAATAATTCTTTTTTAATTTCATCGTCGGACTGCTTTTCCAATAGGTTGAGGAGAAGTGTGCCGGAAGAGACTGCCTCGGCAACGTTATGAACGTAGCGGGCTTTTGAGTTTGAAAACCCAACCGAGCGGAGTTTCTCAACCGAGACCTTTAGGACGTCGTCAGGTTTTGGTTTATCGGGGAATAAGGCAAGGAAGCGCTTGAAAATGGTATCGGCGACTTTGATACTGAGTTGCTGGCTGGTGATGATCTCGATCAGGTCGAGAAAAAGATTCTTTTGGCTGCCCCAGTACGCCTTGATTTTGTGCTTGACGATCAGTTTCTTGAGAATAGGATCTTTTTGGAGGTGAATATGTCCGGAAGTTGACATTAGCGGGGAGGCTTGAGGAGTCTTAGATTTTTCATTTCTTGAAAATGCTTATTGTTTAGAGTGGCTAGACTGTATCCGCCCCTTATCGCTGTGGCCCCAATTAGGCAATCTAGAAGACCTGCGTTTGATTTGGCTTTCAGTCGTGCCCCCAAGATACTGATTGGCAGATCAAGAGCAATGATATTAAGCCTCGAGGTGATAGCGTCTAGATATCTTTTATTTTTCGGACTTTCATAGACACTTTTCCCCGAATAAAGCTCCGCATGGGTGAGAATTGAAATGGTTAGAGAACTATCCCCGAGTGAAAGTTTATAGAACCAGGAATCCGTTTTGTCTTTCCGCCGAAGGAAATCGATAATCACAGAAGTATCTATCAAAACGTCCATTCCTTTAGCCTTTGTTCAATTTGTTTTCTACTTTTGACGATTTCTGTTTCGGCCTGGACATCGAACCAGTCGGTGTTGCCATTGGCCAGAATCTCTGAAAGAGACTTGGTGGTCTTTTTTGTTTTGATTGTAAAGTCGAGTTTCTTCCTTAGTTCATCGGACATGGTGGTACTGTTTCTGCCAGCAAGAAGCTTTAGGTGCTCGATTTGGTATTGAGGTAGGTAAACCTGGGTTCTGATCATAAATACATATATACACCGTGGTGTATGTTGTTGTCAAGTAACGGGGTGCGAATGGTCTTTAGAGATTGGCTGATTCTTCCTCGTGTTTTTTCGCTTTCACTAATAAACTCGGGCCTTGTCTGTGTTGGCAAACCGGGGCCGCGCTGTTCCCCAGCTTAACTGAATGTATAGATTTTTCTTTGAACCTCTACCAACAAATCTTCAAAATCACCTTCTCCCTTATAGTTTGTTTTACTGAGCTTATCAAAAAAACCATTACCGATTTTTTCATCTATAATTCTTTTTATTCTAGTAAGGTGTTTGGGGTCAGCCTTAGCTTTTAGGACTAAATTCATAAATGGCATACCGTCAACATCCCCGCATAGATGATTAATATCATCTGCTAGCTGCATCATCATCGTCGCCCTTACATTAAATAGAATTTTTTCTTTGCTAGGGTGTAGCTTGTCTCTCCCAAACACTATGTGTACTTTTTTGCCAGATGCTAGGGTGATGACGGTGGATACGTGGATTCCATCTCCAAATTCCGCTCGCACCCGATCTTCTCGGTCGGACATTTCATTCTTAATCAGTGGATTCGTATCCCCAATCATTTCTCTCAAGAAGCATGCTTGAACGTAAAAATTTCCCAGTTCAGACAATAACTCTCTTTTCGTGTTACGGCTTTTGGCGTCCTTTATAACCAGACCACCGCGTACAAAATCAGTCTTCAACTCTTTTTGATTGGAGTTTCCAGGAATCTGTCTTTCTTGGTACATATTTACGTTCAAATCAATGAATCTATGTATTAATTCGTGGGCGGCAAGAGATGCAACCACATAACTTGGATAGTCACGCATTCGCACGATATCAGCAATCAATGCTGGGTCACTAACCCCGTCGGCATCATAGAACCCAAATATTAAGGCTGTTGTGAACATCTCCTGATCAAACTCGGTATCGGTATAGTAAACGCACATCATGTCATTTTTTTCTATCGCTGGCAAACCGATTTCTAACCTAATACGACTAATTAGATCCTTGGCTCGATCTTGTGCATATATAAGCCCCTCGGATAGATGTTGAGTTTCGGTTCTTTTTTTTAATTCCACATTGACATAGCTATTTAAACCATGTTTTTTCTTCAACAATTCACTTACATCTTTAGGTTTAACCTCTCTACCTTTATCAAGAATAATAGAGTAAGGATTGTCTATCGTGATATTCTTGCCTACTTGTAAGTTCAGATGAGTTTCGTCGATGCGTGCTGTTTCAGACATAGACTGTATTGCTCAATATTTTTGTTTTAACTTTAGGTGTATTTGATTATAGAACCTACTAAGGCCCCAATGCTGGGGCCTTTTTAATCGAGAAAGATTCCTCGACTGCGCTCGGAATGACGAGTAATTAGTGTCTCCCACGAGTCCGGGTAAATCGTCACATGTCCATGCCACCGCCCATGCCGGCACTACCGCGATCTTCTTTCTCTTCTTTTATGTCGCAGACCAGGCACTCGGTGGTCAGGATCATGCTGGCGACGGAAGCGGCGTTTTGAAGAGCGCTGCGGGTGACCTTGACGGGATCGAGAATGCCGGCGGCGAGCATGTCTTCAAACTCGAGGGTGAGGGCGTTGAAACCAAAGTTCTTGTCTGCGCTTTCTTCAACTTTTCGAACCACCCAGCCGTCGTCGGCGCCGGAGTTTTTGGCCAGCCAGCGGAGGGGCTGGGACAGCGACTCGCGGACGATATCGATGCCGATTTGCTCGTCGGCACTTTCGCCTTTGAGTTTCTCGAGAACTTTGGCGATCCGAAGGAGAGCGACGCCACCACCGGGAACGATACCCTCTTCGATAGCGGCTTTGGTCGCACCGACGGCGTCTTTGACTCTTTCTTTGAGTTCATTGAGCTCGACTTCGGTCGGAGCGCCGACCTTGATGACGGCGACGCCACCAGCCAATTTGGCCAGTCTTTCCTCGAGTTTTTCGCGGTCAAAGTCGGAGGTGATTTTGGCGGCTTCGGTCTTGAGTTGAGCAACGCGAGCCTTGATGGCCTTGGGATCACCCTTGCCACCAACGATTCTGGTGTTATCTTTATCGCTCCAGATACGGTCGGCCTGGCCCAGATCTTCGATGACGACAGAGTCGAGCTTTCTACCTGTGTCGGTGGAGATGACGGAACCACCGGTAAGAATGGCGATGTCTTCGAGCACGGCCTTGCGGCGATCACCGAAAGCGGGGGCCTTGACGGCGAGAACGTTGAAGGTGCCGCGCATTTTGTTGACGACTAGAGTCGCGAGGGCTTCCCCATCGATATCGTCGGCAATGATGACGAAATTCTTGCTGATCTTGATGACTTTTTCCAAGACGGGAAGGAAGTCGTTGACCGAGCTGATTTTCTGATCGGTGATGAGGATGTAAGGGTCCTCAACAGTGGCCTCCATCTTGGCCGGATCAGTGACGAAGTAAGCAGAGGCGTAACCCTTGTCGAAGGCCATACCTTCTTTGTGTTCGATCTCGAAATCGAGACCTTGGCTCTCCTCGACTTCGATGACACCATCACGACCGACGAGTTTTAGGGCCTGGGCTATTTTTTCGCCGATCTTTTGGTTTTGGGCGGAAATAGTGGCGACGGATTGCCAGTCGGCTTCCTTGAGGTCCTTTTTCAATTTGCCCAGGTGTTCGACGACAGCGGCGACCGCTTTGTCGATACCGAGCTTCATCTGCATCGGGTTGGCACCGGCGGTGATGTTTTTCATACCGGCAGTGACGATTTGCTGAGCCAGGAGAGTGGCGGTAGTGGTACCGTCCCCGGCAACATCGTTGGTCTTGCTGGCGGCTTCTTTCACCAACTGGGCACCCATGTTTTCAAAAGCGTCGGGAAGTTCGATCTCCTTGGCGACGGAAACACCATCGTGGAGAATAGTGGGGGCGCCCCATTTCTTGTCGATGGCCACATTGCGGCCTTTGGGACCGAGGGTGGTGACGACGGCTCTGGCTAATTTATTAACGCCGCTAATAAGTTTCTGACGGGCATCATCGGAAAAAAGAATTTGTTTGGCCATTTTTTCTAAAATTATTTAGTAACGATTGCTAAAATATCGTCGAATTTGAGGAATTGGTACTCGACGTGATCAATTTCGACTTCATTGCCGCCCCATTTCTTGTAGACGACGAGGTCGCCTTTTTTGGCGGGGGCTTTCAGTTTGGTGCTATCACTGGTAGTGAGATCATCCCCGACCGCGAGGACTTTGCCGTATTGAGGCTTGTCTTCGTGAGAGTCGGGTAAATAAATGCCGGAATCGGTTTTTTTATCCTGCTTGGCCGGTTCGACGAGGAGATAACCGGGAGCGGGCTGCAAAGATTTGGCGGCAAAGACTGTTGGCATATGGATTTAGTTTTTTAGAAAATGATAATTAGTAACTGACGATGTAGGGATTGTAGCACTTAAATGATTCGAGTGCTATTCTAGAAAGAGAAGGTTTTTTTGTCAAGCCCCAGAGCTAGAGCCCGGAAGCGTCTTTTTGGAGTTGGTTTAAGTCAGCCTGGCCGCCGTCATCAACGGTCGCATTCAACTCGGCGTTGAGATCGTTAACATTGGTCGAGGCAGTCGTCGGAGTGACGGAAATGGTGGTTGTGGGTGTAGCGGCGGTCGGGGGCGTAGTGGTGGTCGCGGCGGGGCCGGTGTAATTGCAGGCGGCCAGGAAAAGAGCCGAAACGGCTAGAAAGATGGCGGATTTGGTCTTCATGTTATTTTTCGGTCGTGTTTGTTAATTTCTCGCCGACAACCTTGGCGAGGGCGGTGAGGACTTCCCGAACGGACTTGCGGGCGGCAACGACGGCTTGGTGGGTCGCCTGGAGATCCCGGGCGAGAGTGGTTCTGGCCGCAGAAACGGCGGCGCCGAGCTTGTCTTCGGTGGTGATGTCGATGATGTAGGTTTTGGCGGCCTGGACGTTAACAGCGGTGCGGGCCGCGGCGATGGCGTCTTTGGCCTTTTGGACGGCGGTTTTGACCGAAGCGATATCCTTGCCGCCCTTCTCAACCTCGAGAGCGCGAGTTTCGATTCGGTTGAGGATTTCTTCGATTTTGTCGAGGTGGCGGAGCAGGATGGCGGTCCGCTTGGCGTTTAGTTCTTTCATCTTGGTATCCATCCGCTCGACAAGGGCCTTTTTCTTTTCATCGCGGATTGCAGACACTTTGGCCCGGAACTCTTCCCGATTCATTTTGCCCGAGCGGGTGGCGGTTTGGGCGTAAACCGGAGTGGCGACAATCAGGGCGAGGGCAAACAGGCAAGGGAGAGGGGTAAATTTCTTCATATAGCTATGATACCAGAAGGGTGCAAGTCAGCGGGTGAGAAATCCCTTCGCGATCGCTTGGTCGCGGACCTGGATGTAGATTTCGGTTAAGACCTGGCTAAATTGATGCCTCGGCAATTGCCTGTCATCAAGAGCCTTGAGCGTGGCGTGATCGTCTTCGACGTTTTCCCAGCCTAAATCAAATACCGTTCGATGAATTACCGGGTCAAGTCTATCCACGGACTTAACGACCATGGCCTCGAGCGAGTCTTTTCTCTCGCATTCTTCCCAGAGAGACATTATTTCTGCCCGTAAATCTTCCGGCAATTGATTGGCCATTTCGATGAGGGCTTTCCGTTCTCTTGCCGCTTTCCCCACTCTAGCCGACTCATCCCAAGTTTTAGTATCCCCGGTTTTTATTTCGGCCAAATCGTGAATGATGGCCATTTTGAACATTTTTAACTGATCCAGTTTTACTCCCAACTCCGCTTCAACCCGACTGGCGACCAAGAGACAAATTAAAGCCACTGACCAACTGTGTTCGGCATCGCTTTCGAAAACGATCGGGTTCTCCGGCTTTGGGGTATGGCGATAGGTTAACTCCAGCCTTCTGGCGATCTGCAAGAAGGACAAAATTTGACCTACTTCCACCGTCAAGCTCTCTTTCATGAGAGGGATTGTAACCCAAAATTATCTGGCCAGAGAAACGATGATGGTGCCGGCGAAGATGAGGGCGATGCCAAACTTTACTTCGGCATGGGGTCGAGCCACTCTCCGATTACCCTGACTTGGTTAATACCCTTTAGATATTCGTGATCGACGGCGCAAGCGTATCTTTGGGGGGGTTTGGTTTGTTGGTAGTCACAGTGAATTGGGACGATCCAACGCCAGGTATCAGCAGCCAGGTTGGCATTCTCTTTGTTGATATCGATATCGGTGACAATGGCAAAACCTCTTATTGCCCGATTATCGACGTAAAAGAACTTTGAACCAATTCTTAGATTTTTGGGATATGGCCAACAATCTCTGTAGTAATAATCAACTTCACCAGTTTTTTTATAGTAATTTATGGCGTCCTGGGCCTCTTGGACATGACTTTCAGCTTGGTCTAGTGGAGTAGTGACCAAAAAATCATATTCCCGAAGTTTTTGTTTTGAGCCTTTAGGATAATATAGAACCTCCAGATTTAGCGAGGCGCGAATTTCGGCCCACAATTTAATAAAAGTCTGGCCACGGCGGCTTTCGTGTCGTAAGTCGTGTGGATCAAAAACTGAAAGCCTGTCTTCCCAACGGAGGATCTTCTCCCACCCAGGTACATGGTCGGTTTTAGGAAAGCTTTTGGCGATAGATTTGAGAGTTTCGCCAACCTTTATCAGAAAAGCCGGATCCAGAGTATCTTCACTTATAAGTTCTGGCACGAACCATCTTTCGATAAACTGTTCGCCAAGCGTTTCTGAGGGAATTTTGATCTCGCGGGTGGCTTTCCGACCAAGTTCAACTGTCATTATGGGGTATTCTATCACTAGGAAAAACCGGCGGTCAAATCTAGCGGGCGAGAGAAACTACCAAGGTGCCGGCAAAAATGAGGGCGATACCGAGCCAACCGGCGGGGGCGACGCGTTCACGAAGAAAGACGACGGCCAGGAGGGTGGCAAGGACGAGACTGAAGCGATCGATGGGAACAATCTTATTCACCTCCCCTAGCTGGAGGGCCTTGAAGTAAAACAGCCAGGAGAGGCCGGTGGCCAAACCGGAGAGGACGAGGAAAAGTAAATCGGTGCGGTTGATCGATTTGAGTTGCGGGATAGTGCCCTGAAAGAAGACAATCCCCCAGGCGAAGAGAATGATGACGACGGTACGGATGGCGGTCGCCAAATTGCTGTCGATATCCTTGAGACCGATTTTAGCCAAAATGGAAACTAGGGCGGCAAAAAAGGCGGATAGAAGGGCGTAAATTAACCAGGCTGGCATATTATTGATTCCACTCTCTAATTAGTTTCTTATCGAAGGAGGCGAGATCATTTATCCCTTCGGCGGTGGCCCATTCCAGATTGAAACAATCTTCAAAACTAATCACGCCCTTTGATGCCCTATCGAGTGCATTGGCAAGTATTGTTTTTGATTCAAATTTTATGAATGCCATATTTAGTAGTTTTTTCATTATTTCAATCGCCGCCAAATCTGATTTTTGATAGAAACTAGTCAGATTCCAAAAAATTTCAAAAAATACTAATACCGATGTTGCGATTAATTTTTTCTTTTTTGAGTTAACTTCAAAGAATTCAATCGCTTTCAAATGCTGTTGTGAGTTATCGTCAATTAAATATCTTAGAAAATAGTTGGTATCGACAAAGATCATTCTATGTGAGCCAACTTCTCTAATCTCTTTTTCTTTGAGTCATTGATCATTTTTTCGAGTTGACTATCAGATATCCTTTTTGGCGCCTTAATAATTCCGGCCAGCTCCCGGACAATAGACTCGGATGGCGACATTACAATCTTACCCCGATCCTCGGTTATTAGGACCTTGGTTCCTGATTCCAGGTCGAGTTTGGAAAATAGTGCGGCCGGTAAGGTCACTTGTCTTTTGCTGGTGATGGTGGCTATGTAAGTCATGAATCAATGATACGGCAGAACAAGGCCGTTTGTCAATAACAAGGAAATGTCTTCTTGGCAAGGAAAGGTCGGTTAGCGAGCGGCGCCTTGGAAGCCGGGACAATTTTCCTCGGCCCAGTTTAAAAATTCGGCGGTACACTGGGGTTTGGGTTTCCCCGGGCCGGGCATGCAGTCGACCCAAGAAGTGGTTGGACAAACATGGCCACGGTTGGGGGTCGGCGTCGGCGTCGGGGTGGGGGTGGGAGTCGGGGTGGAAGTGATTGGAGGCTGTTCAAACGGTACTTTTTGTTTTTGTTGGGCCAGGATGGCGTAACTAACGAAGAGACCAAACAGAATTAAAACGAAAGGTAAAACCAAATAGCGGAGCCAGGGTTGCTCCTCTCTTTTGTGGGCGCGCATACCTTAATTCTACACCGGCTTGGTGGTGAGGTTTTTCCGATAGTAGCGTTCGGTGCTGGTGCGCATAACTTTGTCACGGTTTTGATTTTTGGAAAATGGCAGGGGCAGGGTATAAGCCGGGAAGGGATGAGAGATGGTTTCGTCGATGGCCAGCTTGAGGACGATTTGGTAGCGGACGAGGCTGACGAGGTCGTCCTGGGTATAGGTCGTGCCCATTTCGGCGATGAGGCGAGTAGCATCATCGGCGCCGACGACGAAACTGATGATGGTGCCGGCGTTACCGAAGATAGCTTTTTGGATTTCTTCCGGCAACTGGGCGGTATATTGATTGGTCAGGATGAGGTTGAGGCGGAATTTACGAGCCTCGGAAAGAATCTTGACAAAAGAAGTGGTAGCGAAGTTCTGAAATTCATCGACGTAGAGAAAGAAGTCTTTTCTCTCTTCTTTGGCGATATGGACACGGTTCATGGCGGCGATTTGGAGTTGGCTGATGATCATAGCGCCCAAGAGGGCGGCGTTGTCCTCCCCGATTTTGCCCTGGGCGAGATTCAGGATGATAATTTTGCCCTGGTTCATCATATCCTCCAGGTCGACGGAATTGGTCGGGTGGTTGATGATATTCCTGATGGTCGGACTGGTGACGAACTGGCCGACTTTGTTCAGGATGGGAGAGATGGCTTCATTGCGGAATTTCTCGGTATAGGCATCGTATTCAAGATACCAAAAGTCTTTTAAAACCTCGTCGTCAATTGATTCCAGAAATCGGTCTCGAAACTTCTTGTCTGTTAGGATACGAATGACGTCGACCAGGGTGCTGCCCTGCTTTTGGACCAGGGTGAGGACGGCATTTCTTAATAGATACTCGAGACGAGGCCCCCAGGAATTGCCGTAGAGTTTGTAAAAAATACCGACGATGCCGGAAGCGACGAGTTCGCGATGCTCGGGATTTTTGACATAAAGCGGGTTGAGATGAAAGGAAGAGTCTCTGGTAGAGGGGTCGAGATAGGCGACGTCATTGACGCGGTAACTGGGGATAAAGTCGAGAAGAATATCGGAAAGATCGCCGTGGGGGTCGATGACGGTGACACCGGCGCGATTTCTAATATCGGCGATGGCCATGTTGGCGATGAGAGTGGATTTGCCGGTACCGGATTTACCCAAGATATAGACGTGACGGCGGCGGTCTTCCCCGTTCTTGATACCAAAGATGGCCATGCGGTTCTTGTATTCGGTTCGGGCAAAAAAGTTGATCTTTTGCTTTTCTTCATCGCTTAGACCTTCGGCAACGGGGAGGTTGGCGGGCGGCTCCCCTTTGAGGGTTTTGCCCCAGGCAATGTTTCTGATGCCGGTGAGGTCGATATTGGGGAAATGATAGAGGGAAGCAATTTCCAAATAATTTAAGTGTTGGTGACTAGGGGTGAAATCGGCACTGCGGACAATCATCGTTTTGATGAGTTTATTTTTTGAAGACTGGCTAAGCCTGGCTTTGCGGACACGAAGAGAGTTGCCGCCGGCGAGGGCATAGACACCGTAGGCGGTAGCAATTTGGGAGAGAATCAAGTCGGCCTGGGCTTGGTCGGGGGCGATGCCGGCGACGCGAATATCGACGTCAAGGCTAGGGAGACTAATTTTGGTTTCAATCAATGATTTTTGGGGATGGGCCTCGCGTTTGTCGGGGGCAGTTTGAATCCCCTGCAAAACCAGACCGCGGGGATAGTTAGCCCAACCGGAAGGAGAAGCGGAGAGACAAAGCTGGACAACTCCGGCTTGATTGGCCGGTAATTTAGAAAGAATGCCGAGGACTGAAGCCATGGGGTCGGGGGCTTTACCGACAATGGTGTTGAGAGGCAAGTAGTAGGGGGCGGCCAGAGAAAGTTGGGCAATGCTTTGGGAACTATGGGTGAGCCAGGACTCCATATAATCGGTCATGTGGGTGATGATGGCATCGGGGTATTGGGCGGCGATCTGAGATCGAACTAAGGGGGCAATCTTTTCGGGACAGGTGACGACAAAAAAGATGGTTTGGTTGAGGGAGGCGATTTCGAGAGTGATAGTATCGAGTTTGCCAAAGAGGCGGAGCCAAAGAGAGGTTTTGAGGGTGTTTTTGAGTGAGGCCAAAACATGGACGAAGTTCTCGTAGGT
>ERZ1292625.4370-Hain-H41-01um-R1-4370-length-10633-cov-5_pt1 | contig 10633 bp, 14 predicted proteins | sample MGYA00564400_ERZ1292625 | MGnify/ENA primary metagenome ERZ1292625 (study PRJEB36523, sample SAMEA6512639) | groundwater metagenome | collected 2019-01-08 | study: AquaDiva: Metagenomics assemblies of 32 groundwater samples
GGTTATGCGTAGGTTTCTATCCAAAATGACCGATATTTCTAAAGAACTTCCGATTGAAATTCATTTCAGCACATGGGGCGGAGAATTGAATGAAGCTTTAGCTATTTATGATATGTTAGTGGCTTGCCCCTGTCCAATTATCATAGTGGCGAACGGTAAAGTAATGAGCGCAGGGCTTCCAATCTTCTTAGCTGGTAATGTGAGAATTGCTTATCCTAATACTCGATTCATGATGCACAGTTTATCACATAAAACTAGCGGTAAATTGAAAGACACCGAGATTGACGTTAAAGAAGGTCGATTCTTGAATAATCTCATGGTTGATATTCTGGTTAAACATACCAAAAAGAATAAAAAATGGTGGGAATCTAAAATCACTTCACATGACTATTTCTTCGGGGTAAATGAAGCTAGAGAACTTGGTATTCTTATCTCTGGCAAACCCACAAAGGTTAAAGCATGAATCATTTTATAAAAGTAGCGATAACAGATCGTTTGAAAGAACTTGTTGAAGAACAAGAATCGTTAGACATGACGATAAATGAGCGTGATAAGGAACTAATCCGACTCAAGAAGGTTCAAAAAGAAAATGCTATCATAATTAAGGACACCGTTGATTTTTTAAAGAAAGCAAACAAACGTCATGTTAAAACAGAAGCTCCCCCAACACAAGAGCAACCGAAAGAAAGATAAAAGCGAAGTTGAACATCTGCATGGATTGAATCGAGAGCTGACAAAACAAGTTGCAGCTCTTACTCGTCAACTTAAGTATTTTGAAAAACGTGATCACATCTATGATCTATCTCCACCAGACGAAAATGCAGTAGTTGAATTACCAACTAAGAAACATAAGTTGAGAGATTGTGATAAAGATAGCTGTGGTGGTCAATATGAAGAATATGACATACTAGAAAAAACAATCGGCACCTGCAATGTATGTGGCGATAGAAAGAGAATAAAATGAGTGAAGAAAAGAAAGTCGTACTTAGACGACAGTTAGACAGTGTGCCACTTCGTATGGAAAAAGAAACCGACGAAGAATATATCGTTAAGTTGATCGCAACAATTCTTAAGTTGGACAACATTATAGATGGAATGCACCAAGAATATGTGTCAGTAGTTAATGAAGATAACATTGTACCTAGAGCTTATGCTGATGAAGTAAATCGTAAATATCATTGCCTAATGACAGTGTTGAAAGGCTACGGCTTATATGTCGGGCAAGAACTTTAAGCGAGTTAGAGATAAGTTCGGGCGATCTAAAATTAGAATAAAGAAACCGCCTAAAACTCTACGTCAATGGCTTACGAGTCAGTTGCGTAGAATTTCAATGCGTTGGCCTCCAAAACATGAAGTGTTAAATGCTGCTAAGGTTTGGGTTGACATTGGTGAGTTTAAAAATGGTAACACCAAAATGGGACTATTTTTCACTTGCGCCGAATGCACTAGACAAGGCTTAACCACCCTACACCCTAAGTCCAATATACAAGTCGATCATATTACCGAAATTGCAGGATTAGATGGGTTTACCGATTGGGACACCTATATCAATGCTTTGTTCTGTGAAGCGGATAAGCTCCAAGTCCTATGCTTAGATCACCATAAAGAAAAAACAAACAAATACGTTAAAAAGCTTGACAAGGTGCGCAAAAGGGATTAGAGTATGGATATGTGGGCAAATATTAAGAAATTCTTTGAGTTTTCAGCTAAAATAGGTCTTTTCGTACCTATGCTTTATGACCATACACGTCGTAAACCCTCAGTAACGCTCCTATTTGCTTATACAGCACATTTTGTCGCTTTAGGTGGGTTAGTGGCCCTTTTACAAAATAACTTAACCTTGGGCGTTTTAGGAGCAACTGGCTATAGTGTAGCTATGATTGCCTTGTACCTAATGCGTCATTTATCAGCTTTTAAAGTCGATATAAAAGAGGGCGAATTTAGTGCTAATAGTGAAGAAAAACCTGAAAAAAAGGAAGAAACATGAATGAATTAAGTGCGGCGGCAGTATGTATGGCAATTTTTGGGTTCTTTTTCGTCAGCTTTAAAAACTGGTGGTCTGGACGAGCAGTTAATCAGATTTCAGCAGAAGATCGAGAACTGTTTAAAAATCAAGAAAAAGTGGCAGCAAGTCTACAAACAGAAGAAAAGCAATTTGGTTATATTCCCGAACAAGAAGAAGCTAAAGACGACAAACAAGCAATCGACGAATGGAACAAACAATGACAGCAGAGAATTTTATTTACTGGTTAAATGGTTATCTGGAAATCAGTAATGCCAAAGAGCTTAACGAAGAACAACTACAAACGGTAAAAGACCATATCAAATTGGTTCTTACCAAAGTTACTCCCCCTCTCTGGATCGACCAAGGCAATACAATTACGATTCCTAGCTACCCATCAAATCCTTTTGGTAGCGGTGGCACGATTATATGCTAATCTCAAATAAGCAAATCAAAACATTTTTCATAATTACGATTGGTGCTGCGCTTTTGTTCAGCACTAAAGTACAGGGAGAAGTTAGTGTTATTGCTAAAGATCAGCCAGCGATTCACAACGGTTATCTTTTTGAGAAACAAGATTGGTTGAAAGCTAGGATTGCCGTTAAAGAAGCCGAACAGCTAAAAGTAATGTTTGCCGAATCCAAAGAGCTTATTCATATCCAAGAAAATCGACTTACTAATAAAGATAATATGATTAAAGAACTAAATGGACAACTAGACAATAACGAATGGCTTAAATCATTTTATTTTGTAACTGGCGTATTTGTCGGAGGATTGACAGTTCATGTCCTTAAGTAGAGAAGAACTTATGGCTATCGCTAAGATAGAACCTAAAGTACCATTTAGAAAGAAAAAACTTGAAGCTGGTGATGAAGCCAAAGACTTTATTTTTGACACTAAATTAACTCCAAATGAACGGACTCCCGTTCCAGCTTATCTTATTTATATGACTTATGTCAAGTGGTGTGATCTAAATAGTCTTACACCGAAAGGCGTTAGTTATTTTTTTGGACGATTCAAACTATATTTCAATTCAAAACTAATCAAAAATGTTCGTTACTACTACGTTAGTCCAGATAGCTTTGATTTATCTGCCCCTAACTTGAAATTGGTGCAAGATGCCTACAAAAAGCAAACCTCAGAGAAAAAAGTTAAAGTCCAACGTAAGACTACATAGTTTACTCCCTGCTTTCAATACGAAAGTAAGACGAGAATTATTGGACGCAGATTACCTACCAAGCCTAAGCAAAGAGGATTTGGAATGGTATGCACAGTTTATTGATGAATCTGTTGGTGGGGCTGTAAATAAAACCAAAGCTGGTAAAGTAATGGCTGGGTATCTACATGATACGCCAGAGCTTGCTAAGAAATGTTACGACGATAATAACCGCAGAAACAGAGATGTTTTTGGAGTTAGTAAAGCCAATGGACAGTTGCTTAATATAGACTGGAAAATTGGAGTTGACGGTGAAGGTGATGGTTGGTATGTTAAAAACGCAAGGCTTACCGAAGATGCTTTAATTGCTGATCTTGACCGAGAAGATACCGAAAAAGTTTTAACCTTTAAAGAATATATTATGGTACGTCAGCACATGAAAGCTGACATTAAAGAACAATACGATTTACACTTCGCTAACGAAAATCCATACTCTTATTTGTTGTATTTTATTTATGAGACTAAAAAGCTGACAGAAAGCCAGCTTGATCGTTTACTTAAAAATCCGAAACTATTTGATAAGATTATTCAAAATTCCGAGTTCATGAAGCGCAAGAAGAACTGACCCAACTGCGGCCAGTGTGCTCATTACCGTTTTAATCATAAACCATAATTTTTTAGATTTCTCTGATTGCGCTTGAACCTTAGCCGCAACAACCAAATTAGCCTTTTTATTAGCTTCACTAACCTGAGTTACAATTTCTTGTAAATCATCAGTACGTTTAATATGGTAATCCACAGACTTAGTTAATTGACAAAGATTAACTTCTTGCTTGGCAATAGTTACCTTAATCTCCCCAATATCTTCTACTATTCTATCTACTTTTGATTCTAATGCTGACATGATTATTCTTCTTCCTCATTTTTCTGTTTTAAGAACTCTCTCGCTTTTTGACTTTGTTGTAAAATAGCGTTTAATCTTGCAGCTTCTTTAATCTTATCCACTGATTTATTTTCAGTTGGAGATAATGTTTTAGACATTAAATCGTTAGTAACTTCATTTTCACCTCTGCGATAAACAGGGCTTGATTTTTTATATTTCATATCAGAACTCTTAGGCAATTTATCTTCTGCTGGGGCACCCATAGTTCCTGATTTAACCGCTTTTTGGTCTTGGATTAACTTTTGTAAATTAGTAATATAATCTTCGCCATTACCTTTGGTTGCATTCACTAGGGCACTTGTGTCGATAGGCTCACTAGCCATTTGAAGGACTTTTCCACCAAATCTATAACCTTTTCCTGCCATATATGACAATAACTGCATAGCTTCTTTAATCCAACCAACAGCTCTATCCCAAGAAACTAAAGCGTGTTCAGACAATCCAACAGCACCAGCCGCTAAAGCGTCAGAACCTTCGATTTTAGTCTGCAAGGTAGTAAGATAATCCTGCATTTTTACAATGTCATCTTTAACATTCACATCGTTGCTATTTTTATATTTGCTTAGATAATCGTTAGTATCAGCCAAGAAGTTTTTAAGAACTTGGACGTTAGTTCCCACTCCCCCAATATTTTCTTTAGGATTTCCTGTGCCAATAAGATTTTTTAATTTCTCTTGGACTTTCTCTGGATTTTCCCCAGCATCTAAATCATTTAAAATTTCGTTTAGGAAACCTTCTCGGTTTGGTTTGTTGATTTCAACCAGTTTATTTTGTAAAGATTGAATCTCTTGTTGTAAAGGCTCAGATTGAGATTTCAACACTTCTCTATTAGTTTTAACGAAGTTGATAACATCTTCAGGTTTTTCGCTGATCTTAGTAAGTTCGCCACGGATTCTATCCACAGTTTTTTGAGTTTCTGGACTTACATAAGAAGCTGGTTTAGTTTTATTGGTGTAGTTTTCCAATGCTTCTTTTTGCATATTCCATTCCATAGCAGATTGTTCCATAGGAGTCGGAACTTGCATTTCAGTTGGAATTTTTTGTTGAGCAACATCTTCAATGTTTCTTAATTGTTTATGTCGAGCAATTAGATTTTGTAAATCAGTTACAGCTTTTGGCTCTTGAGACAAAGAATCAGCGAGTTCTTTGAATTTACTATTGTAATCAACTAAATCGCCAGCAATATTTTGTATTTCTGGATTTGGTGAATTTTGAATTTCACGCATTAAATAATCAGCAGTATAGCTATCGTCTTTAGTGAAGCCTTTTTTGCCAGCTTGTAAGATACGAGATTGAAGATTTTTGTTCTCCAACATACCTTTATCAATAGGACTTTGGACTAGCCAGTTATCTCTTAATCGAGAATAATTAGAGTATTTTGTATTCAAATCTAAAATGCTATCAGCAATAGGAGTACCTTGTCCTAATTTTCCTTCTGCCGCAGCTACGAAATCGTATTGTCTAGCTCTTAATAAATCATTCATTTCTCGGAATAATTCAGCATATTGTTGGGCTTCGTCGCCATATTTATATGAGCGATTTCTCAAATCAGAAATAGCACTATTAACAGTTTTTCCACCAACAGTTTTAGTATTTAATAAAGCTCTGAATCCATCCATAGATAAATTGCCATCGCCAGCATATTTTTCAAGTGCTGATAAAATATCTTCATTAAATGATTCTAAATCAGGTTTATTGGTAGCTTTGGCAGTTTTTACGATAGCATCTAGTTTTTGTCTAATTCCGGGAGCTACTAAAGTTCTAGCTTTTTGACCATCAACACCCGCAATATTTTCGTAACCACCGTTTACAATGTCATCAATAGGAAATTCAAATTTTTTACCACTTTGGCCTAAAGTTTTACCAAGATTGTCTAAAGCCACATCTAAATCGTTATAACCTTTGCGTAGTTTATCGCCAACTTTATTGATTACGTTTTGAACCTTGTTATCAAGTTGTTCTGGGATAAACTCTTTCAAACGAGTTTCATTGATTTTAGTTTGAGCCGCTTGATTTTTTTCTTCTTGTTTTAATTTACCTTTTAAGTCACCCAGAATATCATTATAGACCTTTTCATAGTCTTGTTGATGTTCAGTAATTTCTTTAGCATAACGATCACGTTCTCTAACAATGGCGGCATTTTGTTGTTCGTAAGCGATTTGTTCTTGTTTAGTTAATTGTTCTTTTTGTCCAGCAATAACTTTGTTTTCAAGTAATAGATGTTGTTCTTCAAGAGTTTTTAAAGCTTGTTGTTTATCAGATAATTTAACTTGGAGTTCATTAGCATTTTTAAGCTTTTCGGCCATTCTAACTTTAGCAAAATTCGGCAATAAATCATCAGAGAAGAACTCGATGACTTTTCCACTTACATCTTCATAAGTTTGTCCAAGTTTTTTAGACATTGGACGTATGCCTTCCCAGCCAGCTCTCACTACTGGAATACTCATTAGTTTTTGACCAATCGGATTTGCTATTTCAGGTAATGCAGCTAATCCAGTTTCTAACACTGGCGCACCAACTACACCTATGGCAGTTCCTAACGCAACGTCTTTAGCAACATCGGCAGGTTTATTAGATTCAGACATACCATAAGCAGCAGTTGCCGATGGCAACAAAGCATTTTTAGCACGTTGAACTAACGGTTTTACAATATTTTGAACTTTAGGAGCAGCTTCAACAGCACCCACTACCGCTTGATCTGTAATTTGTGGAATTTTCTCTACCATTGTAGGGATTACTTTTTCAGCAATAGGAGCAGTTCCTGCGGCTAATTCTGGTACAGTTTTAGCTATTTTGCCTGATCTTAAAACAAGAGGAGCAGCTTTGCCAAATAGTTGTAAGAATTTAGCTGGTAAAGCAGGAGCAGTAGCAATAGCTCCACCCAATCCACCTGCGGCATAAGACCAAGGATTATCTTCAAAAGATTTTTTATATTCTCCACGAGCTTCGTTTCTAGCCTGAACGTATGGAGTTTGTCCATTATCATCAGAAAGACTGAAACCTTGAGCTTTTAATTGAGCATTAACATTTTCAGGAGAATCTGAACGTAATTTATTTAATAAAGCAGTAATTCCACCTTTAGCTTCATCGGCCAATCCGAATGTTGACCAATCAACAGCACCCATACCAGCCGATTCCAAAGGAGAATATTCTTTGCTAGAAAGAGGAGTAAGTTCTTCCGCAGTAGGAAGCGGAGCTTCTAATGTAGGATTAAGTTCTTCTGCCGTAGGCAAAGAATCTTCACTCGCTATTTTGCGCTGAGTTTTTAATTTATCTATATTAGTATTTACTCGTAATCCCATTATTGCTCATTATCTTTTAACCAACGAACTGCTTTGTTGGTTTTTGTATTCCAAATCAGTTTTTTACCATTGTGATCGGTAACTTTTTCATCTGGACCTAATTTTACTTTACCTTTAAGTGGCGCTCTTAGTTGTCCATAAGATTGTAATGTGAAATCTTCTGGAATATTTCTAACCATTTTCAAACGATTAGCAGATGATGACATTATAGAACCCATTGCACTATTTGAAGTATTGCTGAAAATATCAATCAATTTCTTTAATTCTTTCTTATTACTGTTAGTAAGGGTACTATCAGATAATGTAGAAACGTATTGATTTAATCTGTCTAACAATGCACTAGAACCTTGCCAAACTTCTTGTTCTTGTTGATTTAAGTTACCAACTTCACCAGCTAATCTTGGGAATTGGGTTTTAACCATAGCACCAGTCAATTTGCTATTACTAGCCAAGGTTTGACTTAAACGGCTAACGGCATCAATTTTAGCGTTAATATCTTTAGTAAGCCCGTCTAAACGCTTGGTTTCGTCATCTAAAGCAGATTTTTGTTCTCTAGTAGGTTGGAATGCTTTTTCAGATTTCTTAGCAGGAACGGCATCGCCAGCTTCGGGACTAACTACTTCTGGACTGTTTGATGGAGGTTCAACGTCACCTTCAAGTTTAGCGCCAACGCCCTTACGAATCATACCTTCTGGACCGCTAATGGCAGTAGGAGTTTGTGGACGACCCGGTAATCTTTCATAAACTTCACCACCATCGCCAGTGAATAATTTAGGAACGCCACGAACAACAATACCTTCGGCGGGATCGTGGGGTCTATTTTTAAGAACATTCCACAACTGCCCAGTGACATTATTTTTTTCTAAAGGCTCGCCAACATTGTTCGTGAATAATCCAAAGCCTGAAGCTCTTGATGCTAATGAACCTTCTTTATGAAGTTTTAATAATTTTTCATATTCGTTTATCGGAGTATCTAATTGTTTATCTAAACGAGAAATACCTTTATCATTATCATCAATAGTTGCACCAAATAATCTAGAAATACCTTGACCAGCTTTATTTCCTGCTGATAGATAATTCAAATTAGATTGTGCCGGGCGACGAGCTGCTTGATAAGCCATTAAAGTTTTCATAGGATTGGTAAAATCAATCTCGGCAGGGTTTCCTGTCCATTCGGGACTTGCTTCTAAGATTTTTTGATCTTCGTCGATTTCAGGTTCCATTTGATTTGGAGGAGCGGGGTTTTCTTCAGTAGCCGCAATTAGTTGATTAGCTCTTTGCTGTCCAATAATAGGAGCTGTTGCTGGTTCTCTATCCAGTTGGGTTTCTAAATCATTATCTTCGCTGCCTTGTAATTCAGCAGGAGGACCCATGAAGCTTTTGTATTGATTTAGTAAATCTTCTAATTCCTGACTATTTGCCATTATATTCCCGATTTTTTATTGTAATAATTAGTTTGGGCATCATACCAAGGTTGCATTCGTTGATCTTTGTCATAATTATACCAAGCTTCGCCAGCACCTTGTCCGATTTGGCCCCAGCCAGCCGCAGTATCTGAAGCACGTTTATCGTAACGTCCAGCTTGTTGCCCAAACATTCCAGCCATAGCTTGACCTTTTTGCATTTCATTGTTGAATCTTTGTTGTTCAAGTTGTTTATTGTATTGTTGTTGCTGGTTTCTCAAGTTTACGTTTTGATTTGCAATATTTTGAGCATTTTGCAAATTCATCTGTTGAGCTTGATTTCGAGAACCAACATTTCTTCCAGCAACCGCAGCGTTCATATTAGCTAACGCCATTTCTCTGGCATCTAACTGTTTAGCCACGTCAGCTTTTTCTCCGTACTCTTGACCACGCATTTGTCCTGACATATTGCCAAGTCTTTCGGTTGCTTCTCTACGAGCTTGTGCAGAACGAGCCGCTTCTTGTAATGCCGCTTCTTGTTGTCTATCGGCACCAGATTGTCCCGCCTGTAATTGTGCAATTAAATTCGCACCAGAACCGCCCATTCCACGAGCTTGATTTTGCATTAAGATTTGTTGTGACTTAGCTTCTGCTTCGCCAGCAGCTTTTCTACGAGCCATTTCCATAATTGCAGCATCTTCAGGAGTTGCTCCTTGTGTTGCAATTTGACTCATTTGTTCCAGAGCTTTCATTTGTTCTTCTCTGAAACGAGGGTCTAGGCTAATGCCTTCCATTTTACTTTGTCCAAGTTGCAACGCTTGTTCAAGTTCTGGACTGAAAGTTCCTTGATTAGAATAAAGCTCTTGCATAAGCTTCATTTTTTCAATATCTGGAAGTTGTATGGATTGAATGGCTTGCATCGCTCTATTGAAAGCTTCGTTTCCAGAATCTCGATCACCACCACTAAATAATCCGCCTAGTAATGAACCGGCAATAGGTCCCAACCAAGGCATACCATATGCAGATGCAACGGCGGTGGCACCAGTCGTAACTAAATTTTTAGTATCTTCCGAACCCATTATAATAACCCCGCAAAGCGTTTATATTTATCTTGTTCGCTTAATGTTCCAGTTCCTAAAGTTCTAACGTCTTTAACACCAGTGTTTAATACTTCTTGTTTCTTTTTATTCAATTGATCTTGAGCATTAGCATCTGCCGTAGCAAATCCACCTTGAGACATTGCATAAGTAGGATCAGTATATCTGGCACCTTCTCCGTATATTGATCTTTGGAAGCTAGGCCCGATTTCGTTTATCATTCTATCAACATCTGTAGATGCCCCTGAAAATAAATTAGTTACTGGACTTTGAGATGCGATACTCTTAAAATAATCGATGGAAGGTTGATAATTATTTCCTTCTGATAGCCCACCAAAATTAGGTTCTAGTCTATTAGTCGCAACATCTCTACCAACATTCCCAAGTCCATCAAATCCTACTTCACTATAGGCTTTACCTTTTCCACCAGTAGTATATTGATTCATAAAATCTTGGTTAGCTTTTGACAAATCTGATGAGTAATTGCCCATTGATGTAGTTCCTGAACCAATTGTACTAGGGCCATATTTAGTTCCAAGCCCTGACATTTTTCCTAAAGCATCATAAGTGTTAAAAGAATTATCACCTAGTAAGTCTTGGAAATTTCTAGTTTGGGTATATTGAAGGTATGGATTGCTTGCATTACCCTGTGCATCGGTATAATTTCCTTTATTGGTATTATACGCAGTAAACTGATTAGCTTGTGGACCCACAGTTTGGCCACCAGCAG
>ERZ1292625.3182-Hain-H41-01um-R1-3182-length-13752-cov-16_pt1 | contig 10632 bp, 9 predicted proteins | sample MGYA00564400_ERZ1292625 | MGnify/ENA primary metagenome ERZ1292625 (study PRJEB36523, sample SAMEA6512639) | groundwater metagenome | collected 2019-01-08 | study: AquaDiva: Metagenomics assemblies of 32 groundwater samples
CAAAATCATTTCTAAATTTTGTATTGGTAATAATTATTTTCCCATTTTTTGTATAGATGGTTCCATTTCTGCCAAGCCGTGTCGGCAAGACACAATCAAAAAGGTCCACTCCATTTTCTATTCCCATAAATAAATCTTCCGGCTCCCCTATGCCAAGCAAATGTCTAGGTTTTTCTTCTGGTAAAATTTCATTTACCCATTTTACCGCCGAAGACATATCTTCTTTGGCAAAAGAGCCACCGATACCAAAGCCATCAAAATCCATAGAAGAAATTGCTTTAGCGCTTTCTTTTCTTAATTTTTCATCTCTCCCACCTTGCACGATGCCAAAAAGCGCTGGAGAAAATTCTCTTTTATGGGGTGTCTCGCAGGCCGACGGGCCGAGAGGCAGCGCTCCATCAACAGATGGAGACAGCGACCCCAGAAAAGAGAAATTTTCTCCAGCGTTGAGTTTAATATGCTCAGCTAGACTTCTTTCCGCCCAACGATGAGTGCGTTCTAGGGCTTCTTCTTGATATTTCAAATCTTCGGTAAGGCTAGTACATTCATCAAAAGCAAAAATTATATCTGCGCCTAAGTTGTGTTGAATCTGAATTGATTTCTCTGGGGTAATGTAATGGATTGAACCATCTAAATGAGATTTAAAAGAAACCCCATCTTGCCCTATTTTTGCCAGTCTCGGCGCATCGTTATCATCGAATCGTTCTGGAATCAAAAGTGAAGGGTCAGTAATTTTTGTAATTTTTGAAATATCTTTTCCATAAGCAGCCCCCAAAGAAAAAACTTGAAAACCACCAGAATCTGTCATGGTCGGTCCCGACCAATTCATAAACTTACCTATACCACCAGCATCCCGCACAATTTCATCTCCTGGTTGTAAATATAAATGATAAGTATTGCCGAGCACCATTTGCACTCCAATATTTTTTACTTGCTCTGGATTTAAAGATTTTACAGTAGCCTTCGTCCCCACCGCCACAAAAGCCGGAGTTTTAATTTCCCCATGTGAAGTGGTAATTACTCCAACTCTCCCTAAACTATTTTTTAACTTTTTTTCAATCTTAAAATTCATTACAATTCCACTTCCACAAATTTTATTTCTTGAATATTCACCGGACTGGAGAGCAGAGCTTTTTGGAAAGAATCACGCGGGTCGGAAATTATCGTTTGCACAGTAGCCACCACATAAGGAGTAATTCCAGGCAAAACCACTTCTGTTCCCTTTTCCAAAACAAAATCTCTCGGCAAAATCATTTCAAAATTTCCTCCGCCTCGTCCAACTATTTGCATAAAAGTATCCCCGCCTGCAGTAGCTACGCTATCAGCATTGCGGGCAGGCTTACCTCCAATAACTACTTCAGTTTTTTCTCCTGGGTTTGAATATAAAATAATTTTGGCCGTGTTGGCATAAACTTCCGCCACCCGGCCAATCGGCACATTGCCCAAAGCAAAAACTTTTTGCCCAGAGACTAAACCACTTTTGGCACCCATATCAATAACAAGTGTATCGTAAGGAGATTGATTGGGTTTAGATAAGATACCAGCTAAAACCAAATTGATTTTTTCATTTTTACGCCCAAGAGTTTCTTTAATTTTTAAATTCTCATCTAAAATAGAATTATAATTTGACATTCTTGCTTCTTGCTCATTCAATTTTGCTTTAAGGTTTTCATTTTCTAAAGAAAGAGATTTTTTAGAATAAAAATATGCGCCAGCGTTTGATAAACTTCCACCAATACTATTTCCTAAAATTAAAACCGGACGAAAAATAACAGATGAAACATAAGAAAGTCCGTTAAAGACACCAACTCTAAAATAAATTAAAAAAAATAAAATAACGACAAAAATCGCATATTTAAAAAGTTTATTTCTTTTTATTTTTTTATCTAGGAGGTAACTCATCTTGATTCCCAATTAAAACTTCATTATAAGCTGGGAGATCATCTAAAATAATACCCGTCCCGCGAGCCACAGCTGTAAGTGGATCATCTATCACATAAACAGGTATTTTAAGGATATTTTGCAAAAGTTCTCCAAGTCCTGGCAATAATGCTCCTCCACCAGAGAGAGTAATTCCTTTATGCATTATGTCCGACAGAATTTCGGGAGGCGTTGTTTCAAGCACATCTTTTACCCCTTCTATCAGTTCCTTAATCGACTGCGAAAATGCTTCACGAATATCAGCATCGGTCACTACTACTTCTCGAGGCAAACCGGTTAATAAATCGCGTCCGCGCACTTCTGTTTCCATATATTCTCCCGGAAGAACAGAGCCAATAACAATTTTTACCATTTCAGCCGTAGTTTCACCAATTAAAATTTTAAATTCGTCTCGCATATAAGTGATAATGTCATTATTAAATTTATCACCTGCTATTTTTAGATTTTTTGATTTAACAATTCCGCCCAAAGAAATTACTGCCACATCCGTGCTTCCGCCCCCTATATCTATAATCATCGTACCGACAGGATCTTTAATAGGAAGTCTAATACCAATAGCTGCAGCCATCGGTTCTTCCACTAAAAACACTTCCCGCGCTCCAGCCGAACGGGCAGCATCATACACAGCGCGTGTTTCAACATTAGTGGTGCCAGTAGGCACCCCAATCAAAACTCTTGGTCTGGTAAATTTTTTAGACATCTTATCCGCTTTGTTTATCAAATATGAAAGCATTTCTTCCGTCACTTCAAAATCAGAAATAACTCCATCCACCAGTGGACGAACCGCTTTAATATGCCCCGGAGTGCGTCCGAGCATTTCTTTGGCTTTTTCACCCACAGCTAAAATTTGATTTGTTTTAATATTTACCGCTACCACTGACGGTTCATTAATGACAATACCGTGACCTTTTAAATACACCAAGGTATTTGAAGTGCCCAAGTCTATACCAATGTCATTTGAAATTAATTTGTAAATTTTATCAAACATAATAAATAGCTTATAGTTATTAGCTTATAGCTTTTAGTAAATTAAGTAATTCATCCAGAGAAATAACTTTCCCTTTTTCTTCATTTCGTTTTTTTACTTCTACTCCTTTTTCTTTCATACTGCGAGCGGAAACAACTACTCGAAAAGGCATACCCAAAAGATCTGCATCAGCAAACTTTTCACCAGGAGATATTTCATCTCGGTCATCAAAAAGCACTTCAATATTTTTTTTCACCAAAGTATCATAAACAAGATTTGCCTGTTTTTTAACATTTTCGTCTTCACCTAAAGATAAGAGATGCACCTTAAACGGAGCGATACTTTCAGGCCAAATTATGCCTTTATCGTCTGCTAAAGCCTCTACAACCGTACCCATGAGCCGTGCTGGCCCAATGCCATAAGAACCCATAAATACTGGCTTTTTATCCCCTTTTTCTGTTTGGTAGGTTAAATCAAGCGCATCTGAAAAACGAGTTCCTAAGGTAAATATATTTCCCACTTCTACTGCTTTAGTTTCTTTAAAATTATCACCCAAACCTAATTCTTTTTTCAATTCATCTGTAAAAACTTCTTTATTGATAGCAATATTATTTTCTTCATTAATATAAATTGTATCTTCTCCGGTAGAAGTAACTGTTTGAAATTCATGAGAAAATTTTGAAAAAGATCCACCTCCTGCATAAGTTAAATAAGTTAAATGTCCTATGCCTGCTCTTTGAAAAATATTTTTATATGCTTCTTTCGCTTTTTCATAAAATTTATTATGTTCTGTTTCGTCTTTACAAAATGAATAAAGATCCTTCATCACAAATTCTCGAGTGCGCATGATACCACTTTTAGCGCGAATTTCATTACGAAATTTTGTTTGAAATTGATAAACGGAACATGGCAAATCTCGATAAGAATTTATGTAATTTTTCATTATGCTCGTTAAAGGTTCTTCGTGCGTAAATCCTAAGCCGAGTTCCGTGTCATTTTTTAATTTTGTTTTAAACCAAATATCTACTTTCTGATCATTCCAACGGTCAGTTTTTTTCCAAAGTTCGGGGTTTTGAAGCGCGGTCATAGTAATTTCCTGCCCGCCGATGGCATCCATTTCTTCGCGAATAATATTTTCAATTTTTTTGAAAACACGCAGTCCTAATGGTAGATATGAATATACCCCAGCCATTTCTTTATGAATAAATCCTCCGCGGATAAGAAGCTCCGCATTTTTTGACACTTCATCGGTTGGAACCTCTTTCTTGGTTTTAGTAAAAAGTTTAGATTGTCTCATTCCCCCATCTTACCCGAAAAAAGTCTTTTTGGCAAAGTTGCAAAAGGGTCAGCCTTCTGCTAGAATAACCCTTATGCAAACTACAAACTTGAAGCTACAGACTACGAGCCTGAAGCCACAAACTACGAGCCTGAAGCCACAGAAGGCAGAAAACAGAAATATAAGCATTCCTACAAACATAGAAAAGATGTTTGAGGCAGGGGTACATTATGGTTATGGAAAGTCCAGAAGACATCCTTCTGTTTCTTCATATATATATGCCACTAAAAATAGTGGAGACATCATAGACCTTGAAAAAACAAGTGTAATGTTGGAACACGCAACAGAGTTTATTAAAAATCTAGGCGCTCAAAATAAAATCGTTCTTTTTGTCGGGACTAAACCCGAAGCCAGAGAGGTAATAAAAAATACAGCTTTAAGTTTAAATATGCCTTATGTTCATACCCGCTGGATTGGGGGCACCTTAAGTAATTTCACAGAAATAAAAAAGAGAATTGCTGAACTTGAAAAATATAATAAAGATATGGCAGAAGGCGGACTTGAAAAATACACAAAAAAAGAAAGAGTAATGATGGCTAAAAAAATGGAAAAACTTACCAAATACTACGGCGGTTTAATTGGCTTAAAAAAGACTCCTGATGCTTTATTTATTATTGATGCAAAAGCAGAACATATTGCTGCTACGGAAGCTAGAAAATCTGGCGTGCCTGTCGTTGCTTTAGTAAATTCCGACTCAAATATTAAAGGAATCGATTATCCTATGGTTGGTAATGACTCCGGAATCCCTTCCATTAGACTTTTCACTACTTCTATTGCCAATGCTTATAAGGGAGGCCAAATGTCTATTAAAAATTAGGTTCTAGCTTCTAGGTTCTAGGGAAAATTACTAGCAACTAGCAACTAGCAACTAACTTATGTCTATAAAAATTACCACTGAACTTATAAAAGAATTGAGAGAATCGACCGGGATTTCCGTGATGCAGTGCAAAAATGCCCTAGAAGAAGCTGAAGGAAATATGGAAAAAGCTTTAGCCATCTTAAAAAAAACAAGTTCTGATATTGCATTAAAAAAAGCAGGACGTAATGCCAAAGACGGAAGAGTGTGTATAAAAACAGGAAACCTGCCTGCCGGCAAGGCAGGTAAAAAATCTGTGTTAGTAACTCTTCATTGTGAAACTGACTTTGTTTCTAAAAATGAAGATTTTGTAAATTTAATTTCAAATCTAACAGAAAAAGTTTTCAAGGATGGAGTAGAAAAAATGAAAGTAGAGGCAAAAGATTTAATTGATTCGGTAATTCAAAAAACTGGAGAAAAAATAGAATTAGGAGAGATATATGAAGTAAAAGGAAATGTTTTGGGAAATTATGTACACAACAACAAAATTGGGGTAATTGTTTCTTTGGAAGGTGGAAATGAAGAACTGGCTAAAGATATTGCTATGCACATCACCGCCATGAAACCAGAATATCTTTTTAGAGATGAAATAACTGAAGATGTTAAAAAAACAATGAATGAAATCTTCCAAAAAGAAATCGCTGATATGAATAAACCGGAAGATATCAAGAAAAAAATGTTAGAAGGCAAAATAAATACTTATTTCAAAGAGAAAACCTTACTGGACCAAACATTTATAAAAAACGGAGATGAAACAATAGGTCAACTTCTTGAAAAAAATAAAGCAAAAATAAAAGAAGTGAAGCGTTGTTCAATATAAATATTATGTATTTACCCTTAATTTTTTTCCTTCTATCCCTCATTGGTATCATTGTAATGATATGGCGTGAGCTTGTACTTGTTAAAAATGGTCAAGTCACAACGGTACATCATTCACATCCTTTCGTGCCAGATTTACAAAAGATAAAATATTTAACATCTAAAAGTGCCAAAAAAATAAGTTATATAACGCTCTTTATAACCCTAAAAGTTTTTATTAAATCTTCAAATTTTCTAAAAACCCAAAGTGTGGTCTTTGTTGAAAAGATTAAAAATATACTAAAAAAATTAAGAAAAAACGCACCGGATGAAATAGTAGAAAAAAAAGAAGTTTCAAAATATCTAAGAGTAATTTCAGAATATCGACACAAAATTAGAGAAATGAAACATAGAATAAAAGAAGAAGAAAGGATAGAATAAGTGTGCTAGAATCAAAGACATGCCGGCATAGCTCAGTTGGTAGAGCACTTCTTTTGTAAAGAAGATGTCCGGGGTTCGATCCCTCGTGCCGGCTCAAAAAGAAAATAATACAACAAAAGCATCTACGCCATGGCGTAGATGCGGTTTTAGTGCAAATATTATATAATTTTATCTCAATTCTTTTATTTTAATTCCCCAATTTTGCCCAAAAGCATATCGTTGGCTATGGCCATATTCGGGTCATCAAATACATATCTGACGATTGCATCTTTATCTAAAACTATATAGGTGTGTCCAGGCAATGATCCCCTATGCATTGATGAGGCTGTCGTTAATATGCCGAGATCTTTAGAAGCATTCGCATTTGCATCAAACATAGTAACTGCTTTAGCAAGCTCTGGCATTTTATCTATAGCATTTTGCCAATCTTTTGCAGAATCAACCACCACTGATATGGCTTGAATTTTATCGCTATTGAATCTTATATCGCTTCCAAATGCCACCATCTGATTCCAACAAGCCGGATAACACATCAAGCCTTCATTGAAAAATAAAACAGTATTTTTTCCTTTAAAGTCAGCAGAAGTGTAAATTTTTCCGTTTTTGTCTGATAATTGAACATCGGGCATTACTTTTCCAATAAGAGAATCCATCGCCTCGTTATTCACGGCCATGGTTGCCCCACCATGATGGTCTGCATTAGCTGTATCATTAATATCAGTCGTATTCTGTCCTAGATTCTGCGGAGGATTTTTAAAAAGAAAATATCCTAAACCCAATACCGCAACCAAAACGATAACTATTGAAACTACAGGCAATTTATTATTATTCATGTTTTTTATTTTTATATTGATTAATAAATTTATAAGATATATAAGCAATTATTCCGACAAATAAAAGTGCCCATATATACTCAGGAATTAAAGTTACAAAACCATTTATCGCCTTAAGAAACTTGGCGTTCCATAGGTTCATTTCTAGTTGATAATCAGAGTGCGTAAATAACTTATTACTGAATGCCAAGTAAGTTATATAACCTCCCATTAGAAAAAATATCAATCCGGAAATCAACTCCGAAACAATAATATTCCAACGATAACCACCAATTCTCATTGCGATATTTTTATTTGCATTGGTGAACCGATCAGTCAGATTCACTTTATCAAGAAACATTGCAATAATAAATAGCGGTAATGTCATACCTATCACATAAGCCAATGTGTATAATGCGCCCCAAGCGATGGTGCCACTTGTTGCTGACAACATTATCACTCCTGCTAATACCGGCGCACAACAAGTTGTAGCTATTGCTGAAAAAATTCCAAGAATATAGATTGATGAGACATTTTGACCTATTCTACCACCACGAGGAGAAAATGGCATAGAAAATTTCTTGCCCAAAAGCATTGTTATTCCAAGCACAATAAGAAAAATACCGCCAACAGTAAAGATTATGTTGTGATATTTACTAAACAATTGCGCCAAAAAAGAAGCGCCAAGTCCTATCGGAAGAAAGACCGTTAAGATTCCCAGAAAAAATATAAAAGTCATAAAGAAAATTTTATATTTCTCTCTAAAAATATTTCCTAAATAAGATGGGAGCAAGACGGTAATGCAACATGGAGCAAAGAGCGCGGCTACTCCGGCTACAAACGCCGCTATTAATGATGTTCCTACAAGTGTTTCCATTTTTATTTCTTCAATCTTAATGAATTTAAAACAACACTAATACTACTGAAAGCCATAGCTGCTCCGGCAAAAATCGGGTTTAATAAAATTTTCCAAAATGGATACAGAATTCCGGCTGCCACAGGAATAAAAGCTATGTTGTAAAAAAATGCCCAGAAAAGATTTTGTTTTATTATTCTCATAGTACGTCTGGAAATTTTTATCACCTCTGAAATAAGCATTAAATCCCCTCTCATTAGAGTAATGTTAGCTGATTCCATCGCAATATCCGTTCCTTCCCCCATAGCAATACCAATATTAGCTTGAGTAAGAGCCGGAGCATCATTTATCCCATCACCTATCATTGCTACAATTTTTCCTAACTTTTGAAGTTCTCGAACTTTTTCTGATTTTTTATCAGGTAACACTTCACTCATCACATTTTCTATTCCTACCTCTTTGGCAATAGCTCGTGCTGTACGGTCATTGTCTCCAGTAAGCATCCAGACATCTATACCATTATTTTTCAGAGCTTTTATTGCTTCAATTGACTCTTTTTTCAAAACATCAGCCACAGCTAATGCTCCTTTCAATTTTTTATCAACAACAAGAATCATCACTGTCTTACCAGCACTTTCAAGTTTGCGAATATTATCTTCGTAAGGAGCAATATCAAGACCAAGATCAACAACAAGAGCTCTATTACCTAAATATGCTTCAACTTTCTGGTTTTGTATTTGTAAAAATCCACGTAATCCTTTGCCGGAAATAGCCTTAAAATCTTCAAGTTTATATAATTCAATTTTTTCTCTATGTGCTTCATCAATAATAATTTTATCAAGCGGATGTGAAGATTTCTGGTCTAAACTAGCAGCATATTGTAATATCGCTTGAGCTAGAGGATGCTCCGAACGTTGTTCTAAAGAAGCAGCAAAATTAAGAATTTCTACTTTTTGTTCATTATTAAATACAATAATGTCAGTTAGTTGTGGTTTTCCCTCTGTAAGAGTTCCAGTTTTGTCTAAAATAACTGTATCTATTTTATTTGCAATTTCGAGAGAAGCCGCGTCTTTAATTAAGATTCCACGAGAAGCAGCACTGCCAGAAGAAACCATAATAGCCATAGGAGTGGCTAAACCAAGAGCACAAGGACAAGCAATTATTAAAACTGCTACGAAATTTACCAAGGCGAAAGTAAACGCAGGATTGGGTCCAAAAATTAACCAAATAAAAAAAGTCAAAATAGCCACTACAAATACTACTGGAACGAAATAAGAAGAAACCAAATCAGCTAGTCGCTGAATCGGCGCTTTAGAGCCTTGAGCTTCTTCTACCATCTTAATAATTTGTGAAAGCACTGTATCTTTGCCAACTTTTGTTGCTTGAAAGGTAAAAGTTCCAAATTTATTTATAGTACTGCCTATAACCGCACTACCAATTTTTTTATGCACAGGCATTGATTCTCCAGTTACCATTGATTCATCAATTTCTGATTCCCCTTCAGTTATCTTTCCATCAACAGGAATTCGCTCACCAGGTCTAACAATTATTAAATCACCTACTTGCACTTCTGATATTGATATTTCAAATTCTTTGCCGTCTCTTAAAATCTTTGCAGTTTTTGGTTGTAAGCCAATAAGTTTTTTGATAGCCTCAGAAGCTCTCCCTTTCATTAAAACTTCAAAATATTTCCCTAAAAGAATTAAAACTATAATTATAGCCGACGTATCAAAATAAATCGCCGGTATTATTCCGCCTTTAGTAAAGAAAACAGGAAAAACCGTGACTGCCACGCTGTAAAAATAAGCAGCTAGTGTTCCGATAGAAATCAAAGTATTCATATCAGCCGTGCGGTATTTAAAAAGAAGTTTTAAGCCACTATAAAACTGGGAGCCAACCCAAAATTGAACCGGTGTGGTCAATAAGAAAAGCACCCAATTATTATTAAGAATTTTGGGAACAAAAGAAAACCATTCAGGAAAACTGCCTAAAAATATAAAGATAGAAAAAATTCCCCCAATGATAAGTTTAGTTTTTAATATTTTTAATTGTTTTTCTCTTTCAAACTTTTCTTTATCTAAAATATCTTCTGCCTCACCCTCTTCTTTCATTGGTTTATAGCCTGCATCAATGATAACTTTAAAAATATCATCAATATTCACTAAAGAAGAATCAAAAACAACTTTCGCCCTGCTATTTGAAAAATCAACATCAGTATTTGTTATGCCAGATAATTTTTTTATAGCTCCTTCCACAACCATAGCACAGTGAGGAGAATCCATACCCAATACTTTTATTGAAATTGTTTTAGTGTTTCCACTAGAAATTATTTCACCTTTTTTGGGAGAATTAATTTTAACACTATTTGAAACAATGAGATGATACCCCGCTTCTTCTACTACTTTTGCCAGACCTGATTCAGAAATAATGTTTTCGTCAAATTCAATTAAGGCCGACTCAGTCGCATAATTAACCAAGGCAGAATGTACTCCAGTCGTCTTTGAAAGAACTTTTTCAATCGTAGCGACACAACTCGCACAATGCATGCCTTGTATTTTAAAATTTTCTTTTTTCATTATTTTTTATATATATTATTATGCTAATTGTAATTTATTTATATTTTAT
>ERZ1292625.4371-Hain-H41-01um-R1-4371-length-10632-cov-7_pt1 | contig 10632 bp, 10 predicted proteins | sample MGYA00564400_ERZ1292625 | MGnify/ENA primary metagenome ERZ1292625 (study PRJEB36523, sample SAMEA6512639) | groundwater metagenome | collected 2019-01-08 | study: AquaDiva: Metagenomics assemblies of 32 groundwater samples
CCCCTAGGGGGTGTATACTTATAAACATTATGAATCCAACAAAGAATAAAATAATTCATCGCTTAAAAATAATAGAGGGGCAAGTTAGAGGCTTACAAGAAATGGTTAAAAAGGATGTTTATTGTATAGATGTTATTACTCAAACATCTGCCGTTAAACAAGGTCTTTCCAATGCCGAAGATCTGCTTTTGGAAAACCATTTAGATAGCTGTGTATTAAAACAGGTTACTTCCGGCGAAACGAATAAAGCTAAAAAAGAAATTTTAAAAGTTTATAAGCTTAAAAGAAAATAAAAATAATGACAACCAAAACGTTCAAAATTAAAGGAATGCATTGTGCTAGTTGTGTTGCAACAATTGAGCGTGTGCTTTTAAAGACAATTGGTGTGCGTTCGGCTTCAGTTAATTTTGCTTCGGAATCGGCATTTGTTGAGTTTGATGAAAAAATCATTTCAGAGTCAAATCTCGCAAAAATTGTTGAATCAGTGGGTTATCACCTTGAAGTGAACACGAAAGAAAAAATCATATCTGTTGCAACCGACAAAAAAGGAAAGGTAATTATTGGCAAAAATATTGAAACAATTTCAATGAAAGTCTTAGGTATGGATTCTCCTCATTGCGCAATGACGGTTGAGAGCGCACTTAAAAAGTTATCGGGCATTAAAAACACTGATATTGATTTTTCAAATCAGCGCGCAAAAATTATTTTTGACTCGTCTCTGTTAAATATTGGCGATATTTTTAAAGTTATTACTGATGCTGGCTATAAGCCGATTGAAGAAGAGGGTGAGGCGGAAGAGATCTTGGATAAAGAAAAGTTTGAACGGGAGAAGCAAATAAAAACCATGAAACTCAAGCTTGTGATTGGCGGTATTCTTTCATTTTTTATATTTTTAGGCAGTTTTCCGCAGTGGTTCTCTTTTGTACCACAAGTTTTAAATAGTAATTGGATTCTTTTAATTTTAACTACCCCAGTGCAATTTTGGGTTGGTTATCAGTTTTACAGCGGACTCAAGCTTCTCATTAAATATCGCACTGCCGATATGAACACTTTGATTGCTATTGGGACATTAGCTGCATATTTCTATAGTGTGGCAGTTACAATTTTTCCGGTTTTTTTCGCAAGAGAAGGGCTAATGCCGGCAACCTACTTTGATACTTCGGCAATAATTATCGTTTTAATTCTTTTAGGAAAGTATTTTGAGATATTGATGAAAGGAAGGGCTTCGGAGGCTATTAAAAAACTTATCGGTTTACAACCTAAAACCGCAAAAGTTATAAAAGGAGGAAAAGAAATCGAAATATTGATTTCCGATGTTATGCTGGGCGATTTAATAGTTGTTCGACCAGGAGAAAGAATTCCGGTTGATGGAAAGATAACTGAAGGAGACTCGGAAATTGATGAGTCAATGATTACCGGAGAATCAATGCCTGTTCATAAAAAAGTTGATAGTGCGGTTATAGGTAGCACCATAAATAAATTCGGAACATTCACTTTTCGGGCGACTAAAATTGGCAAAGATACTGTGCTTTCGCAAATAATTAAAATGGTAGAGGAAGCCCAAGGTTCTAAGGCTCCGATTCAGCGGCTGGCCGATCTTGTTTCCTCTTATTTCGTTCCGGCGGTGTTCATTATTTCTTTTTTAACTTTTATTGTTTGGTTTTTCTTTGGACCTACCCCTGCTTTTACTTTTGCTCTTATAAATTTCGTGGCAGTTTTGATAATTGCTTGTCCTTGCGCTCTTGGTCTTGCTACCCCTATGGCTATTATGGTTTCTTCTGGTAGCGCGGCAAGTAAAGGTATTTTAATAAAAGATGCTGCTTCGCTTGAAATTGCTAATAAAATAAACACTGTGATTTTAGATAAAACAGGCACGCTTACACAAGGAAAACCGCAACTAACTGATATTGTTGCGTTCAATAATAACCACCAAGTAGATATTCTTAATCTCGCAGCTTCGTTGGAACAAAGGTCGGAACATCCTTTGGCACAGGCTATATTGCAGTATGCTGCAAGTCTTGATCAAAAATCCTCGCACCCTCTTGATAGGGCGATTATTGATGAGGTGGCAAAAGAAAATATTGGACTCTATCAATTGGAAAATTTTAAAGCAATCTCCGGAAAGGGTTTACAAGGATTTTTACAAATTCAATCTCAAAGGGTTGAGGCATATTTAGGAAACCGAGCCTTAATGACAGACATTGGTCTTGATGTTTCTTTATACGAAGATGTTATTAGCAAGCTTGAAAATGAAGGTAAAACAGTAATGATTGTTGCAGTTGATAAAAAAATTAAAGGCGCGCTTGCTGTGGCCGATGTATTAAAAAAAGAAGCAATTGAAGCAGTACAAACTCTCAAAAAGAACAATATAGATGTTTGGATGCTTACTGGGGATAATAATCGTACTGCCCATGCTATTGCGGCACAGGCAGGCATAGATAATGTAATGAGCGAAGTATTGCCTGATAAAAAATCAGAAAAAGTGCGTGAACTTCAAAATCAAGGTAAGATTGTGGCAATGATTGGTGATGGTATAAATGATGCGCCCGCGCTTACCCAAGCCAATATAGGTATCGCTATGGGTGAAGGTACAGATATTGCTATGGAGTCGGCTAATATCACGCTGATGCGGGGAGATTTGATGCTTATCCCAGAAGTAATAAATATTTCTAAACGCACAATGAGAATAATAAAACAAAATCTTTTCTGGGCGTTTTTCTACAATATAGCTTTTATTCCTGTTGCTGCGGGTGTTCTTTATCCGTTTTTTGGAATTCTGCTTAATCCAATTTTTGCCGCGACAGCAATGGCCTTTAGCAGTATTAGCGTTGTTTTAAATTCATTAAGATTAAGAGTGTAGACAAAATTATAAAAATAATTTAAAAATTTTATGACAAATTCAAACTTAGGTAAATTAGATAGGATATTGCGATTTGCTTTAGCTTTCTGGTGGCTTGGGCCGTTGGCGCCACATTTTGACGCAAATTGGGCAAATATAATTATTACTTCTATTGGATGGATTGCTCTTATTGAAAGTTTCTTAGGCTGGTGTTGGCTTCATATCGCGTTCGGTATTGACAACAAGAATCAATAGTAGCATTATTTAACTGTGCAAAATATAAAATTACTTACAGGAGTTTCTGTTTTACTTTTACTTGCTTACATAAGTATTGGCGTTTTTGGTTTATTTGAATTTAATCACACGCCCGAAACACCAATGGTAAATTGCCCATATGCAGAGAATAGTTTTTCCGTATGCGAGAATAGTCTTAGCCATATAAACAATTGGCGTCAGTTTTCAAATATAACCTTACCGTTACTGTTTGTTTTTTCTATTCTGATTTTGGGGATGGTTTTGTATTTTCTTGGCAAACAAAAATTTTTAAATCAAAAACAGTATTTTTATAAATGGAAATTCTATCTAGACAATAGAAAACGATACACCTATCCCGATAGAATTATTAAATGGCTTTCACTTTTTGAAAATAGCCCGTCTTTTTCATATAAGATATAGCTTTAATTTGTCGTAAAATTTTTAGCTATGTCTTTTTTAAATCCCTATTACGGGATTTTTTAATTCACATAAAACTCCGCAGCTTCTACGGAGAGAAACTTTAGAAAAAAATATGAAAAACAAAATTATTGTGTATATTATTGCTATTGTAATTCTTTTTATCGGAATATTCTTGTATGCAAAACCTAATGAAAGCAAAAAAGTAGATGATGGAAAAATAACAAATTCACATCCAGCTAAAACAGAGGGCACTTTAGTGGCCAAAGAAATATTTTATGACTTCGGAACAATTTCTATGAAAAACGGCAAAGTGAGTAAATTGTTCAAAATTAACAATTCTACAAGTGAAGATATAAAATTGCCGAGCTTAACTACTTCTTGTATGTGCACAGCGGCATATTTTATAGATTCAGATAGAAACAAAAAAGGACCTTTTGGTATGCCTGGTATGGGGTTTGTTCCCAAATTAAACGCAATTATAAAAGCTGGAACATCGGGTGAGATTGAAGCTGTATACGATCCAAATGCTCATGGTCCAGCTGGGGTTGGTATGATTGATCGATTTATTTATCTTGAAGATGCAAATAACAATAAATTGCAATTTGAGATAAAAGCAAACGTAACACCTTAAACTGTATGAAAAAAATTATTATTGCAACTAGTATCGTGCTGACCGCTATTATTGGATTGATTATTATCAAAAATAGTTCGGTAACCTCGTCTGTTATTTGGAATTTGAGCAATCAAGGCGTATGGCTTTTGCCGCTTGTGCTTATTGCCGCAGTTTTAGACAGTGTACACCCGTGTTCGTTCTCAATTCTTCTTATTACGATTGCTTTTCTGTTTGGCATACAAATGGGCCGTAAGAAAATTCTGGCGCTTGGCGGAACATATATTGCCGGTATATTTACCGCGTATTTCTTGATTGGAGTTGGGATATTGAAGGTTTTGCATATCTTCAATACTCCGCACTTTATGGGAAAATTAGGGGCAACACTCCTTATTACGTTTGGCGTGCTCAATCTTTTGAATCGCTTCCTTCCATCATTTCCCATCAAGCTTCGCCTGCCAGCTGTGGCTCACGGCACGATGAGCAAATTAATGGATAAAGCTTCGTTTTCTGCGGTGTTTGTGCTTGGCCTTTTGGTTGGCATTTGCCAGTTTCCTTGTATGGGCGGGCCGTACCTTATGGTTATCGGACTTCTGAAAGATCAAGTTACCTATATGAAAGGATTTGGTTATTTAATGCTTTATAATTTTATTCTTATCATTCCACTTGTTGTTGTACTCTTTATTTCTGCAAACAAAGTGTTAGTTGAAAAAATGGAAGTATGGAAACGCGATAATATGAATGATTTAAAACTCTGGGCAGGTATTGCTATGATTATTATTGGTGCTTTAATATTCTTTATCTAAAACTAATATGATTATTACAATAATATCAATTTTACTTATCACGCCTATAATTTGGTTGGTAAGTAAAAAATTAAAGTTTAAAATTTGCCCAATTTGTGCTGGAGTTTCTTTGACATGGTTTTGGTTGTTGGTTGGAATAAAATTAAATTTACTAAGTTCTGCCGACTATCAGTTACCTACGGCTATTTTAATGGGTGGAACTGTTGTTGGTTTAATGTTTAAATTGGAACAATTTATCAAAATAAAATTTGTTTTGATTTGGAAAACACTATTTGTTGTATTAGGTTTTATGGTGGTGCACAGCTTGATGTTTGCTAACTGGATGATTTTTCTAGTCAGCGCTATTTTAGTTGTTTTGCTTACTTTTATTTTAAAGGTAAGTAAAACAACTTTAGAAAACCAGAAATTGCACGAGGTTTCTTCGTCAAAGGAACTTGAAGAAAAAATGAAAAATTGTTGTTAAGAAAAATTATAATAATTAAAATAAAAATATGGAAGACGAAATACCAAAAAAAAATAACTCATATACTTTGCCAATAACCATTATTATCGCGGGAGCTATGATTGCGGTGGCTTTGGTCTATGGTCCTAGAAACTGGGCGACGTCAACACAAAACATTGCTGGGCAAGTCTCGGTGGTTGAAGAAGCTGTCTTGCCTTCAAAAGGCGTTGTGCTTCCAGTTACTTGGAGTGATCTCGGATTAAAGCTTGTTAGTGTAGGAGCTATTGATGCTGAAAAATTTAAAGCTGTCTATGATCAAAAAAGGGTTTTTACCGATGAATATAAAAACCTTCTTCTTGGTAAGAGCGATGGCAAACTCAAAATAACAAATGAAAATTCCGGTTATTTGCTTAATCTGTTTTGGGCGCTTGGTCTAGCCAGCAAAAATCCAATATTGGAATCAGGCGAGATGACAAATCCGGCCTATGGGGGCGCGGGAAATTTTGCTTCAACAGGCGGTTGGACAATTGCGCAAGGCAACGCTATGGATCATTACAGTCGCCATAAATTTTTTGATTTAACTTCCGAACAGCAAGCTCTTGTAGATAAAATATCAAAAGGCATATACAGACCGTGTTGTGGCAATTCCACGCATTTTCCGGACTGTAATCATGGAATGGCTATGCTCGGTCTTCTTGAGCTTATGGCTTCGCAGGGTACAAGTGAACAGGATATGTGGCGAGCAGCTTTAGCTGTTAATTCCTATTGGTTTCCAGACACATATATAACAATTGCGGCCTATATGAAAGGCAAAGGCGTTGAATGGAAAGATGTAAATCCGCAAGAAATACTGGGCACTAACTATTCAAGCGCGCAGGGATATGCAGAGATTGCCGCTCAAGTTTCTCAACCTCATCAGCAAGGAGGTGGAAGTGGTTGCGGAGTTGGCGCTGGAGAACCAGCTGCACCACAACGTCAGCAGGGCGGATGTGGAATATAAATTAAGCAATATAATTATTTTTTGGAGATAATTCACTAATTTGTAAATAGTGGCTTTTTGTGATAAATTACGTGTTCAATGTTAAAAAAGTATACATTTTATGTAAAAGGAATGCATTGCAAGGCTTGCGTGGTTCTTATTGAAAGCGAGCTTAAAGAGCTATCGGAAATATCTTCCGCAGAAGCTTCGCTTAAAGATTTAAGTGTAGAAGTTTCGGGAAATTTTGGCGATAAAATTCCGGAGCATATCGCCAAAGATTTAAGCGAAGTGGTTAAGCCGCATGGCTACGAACTTTTGCTAGAAAAGGAAAAACATTTTGTTAAGTGGCACGATTTTTTAATTGCCGGCCCGATAGCTTTGGGTTTTATTTTACTTTTTATCTTTTTACAAAAGATAGGTTTAGTAAATTTAGTTAATAGTTCTAAAGTTGGTTTTGGCACAGCTTTTGTTATCGGTCTCATTGCTTCAGTTTCTACTTGTATGGCGGTGGTGGGTGGTTTGGTGTTGTCTATGTCGGCAAATTTTGCCAAAGAAGGCGATAAGATAAAACCTCAATCCTTGTTTCATGTTGGGCGTTTAATTTCTTTCTTTTTGTTGGGTGGTATTATCGGGGCGGTAGGCTCTTCTTTTCAGTTGGGTGGAACCGGAGTGTTTATATTAAGTTTTTTGGTGGCAATTATTCTTTTAGTTTTAGGCATAAACTTAATAGATGTTTTTCCTTGGGCTAAAAAATTTCAACCCACCTTACCTGCTTTTTTAGGTAAGCGTGTACATAGTTTAAAAAATATTAATCATACATTAACTCCATTCTTAATTGGTGTAGCTACGTTTTTTTTACCATGTGGTTTTACTCAATCAATGCAGATTTATACACTAACTACTGGAAGTTTTTTAACGGGCGCTTTAACAATGTTTTTCTTTGCGTTAGGCACGTTACCAGTGCTTTCGCTTTTAAGTTTCAGTTCGCTGGGGATTCACAAAAAAGCACAGTCGGGAATATTTTTTAAGACGGCTGGTTTGGTGGTAATATTTTTTGGAATTTTTAATTTAATTAATAGTTTGGTCGCGATAGGCTTAATACAGCCATTATTTAATTTTTAGAAAAAATGAAACTAACAATTATATCTATAATAATTTCGGCTGGCGTTGTTTTTGCTGCTATATTTTTTGCTAATAACAGAAATTCTTCGGGTTTGCCCGATAGCGAACCTGTGGCGGTTTCGCAAGTTATAGATGGAAAACAGGTTATAGAAATTAAGGCTAAGGGCGGTTATACTCCGCGCGAAATTTTAGCCAAAGCCGATGTGTCAACGGTTATAAAAATAAAAACACAAGGCACATTTGATTGCTCTTCAGCGTTGGTTATTCCTAGTTTAAATTACAGATCTAATTTATCGCCATCGGGTGTTACAGAAATTGAAGTGCCTCCGCAAAAAATAGGTGCCGTTATAAACGGCACCTGCGCTATGGGTATGTATGGGTTTTCTATAAAGTTTAATTAGGTGTTTTATTTAAACAAAAAAAAGGGAGAATTACTCATTCTTCCTATTTTCATATTGGGGATAACTATTGTTTGTATACCTTCTATTTATTTTCTATAATTATATTATAGTCTCTACAAAAATATCGTCAATACTATGATTACTAAAAATCAAAAAGAGGTGTTGAATTTTGTTAAAAGTTATCAAACCAAACATGATTTCGCTCCTTCTCTGGAGGAGATTAAGAAAAAATTTAAACTTGCTTCTGTTTCTACCTCTCATTACTACATTAGAAAGCTTCAAGAGGCGGGGCAACTCCAAAAAGAATTTAATCAACCGCGCGCTGTTTCAACTACTAATAAAAAACAAACAATAGAAATACCAATCGTTGGCGCAATTGCCGCTGGGCAACCCATTAGGGCAATTGAAGTACAGAATGAAACAATTACTATCACTAAAGACGAAATAAGCAAACAAGGTAAACATTATGCCTTACGTGTTCAGGGTAATAGTATGATAGAAGAAGGAATTTTTGACGGTGACATTGTGGTTATCCGTAAACAAGAAGTTGCCGAGAACGGGCAAACAGTGGTTGCAATTATTGATGAGGACGAAGCAACTCTAAAAAAGTTTTATCGTGAAAATAATAGGATTCGGCTTCAGCCAGCTAATCCAAGATTATTTCCAATTTATCGCGATGAGGTAGAAATTCGGGGCGTTGTTGTAAAAATTATTCGCAACCTTGAATTGCAGTTAGACAAAGAAAAATCAAAAGATAAATATGTGCGCCGAATAGATTCTTCTTGGGATTATCGCGGAGAAAATACTAAAACCTATACACATGGTATTCACATCTATCCCGCAATGTTTATTCCGCAAGTGGCGCGAAGATTATTGGAGACATACAGTCAAGAGTACGATACAATTTGCGATATTTTTTGCGGTTCTGGCACAGCTTTGGTTGAAAGTAAATTGTTAAATAGGAGTGCCTATGGTATTGATCTAAACCCCTTGGCCATTTTCCTTGCCAAGGCGAAAACTACACCCATCAATCCTCAAAAATTAACAAGAACATATCTTTCTTTATTTGATAGAATTGGAAAAGTTACAGATAGTGAGATTAAAAAACTCGATTTCAAAAATATTGGTTTTTGGTTTAAAGAAAAAGTTATTACTAAACTTTCAAAACTTAAAAAAGCTATCCAAGAAATTAAGGACGAAATAATTCGCGATTTTTTTATGGTCGCTTTTAGTGAAACAGTGCGCTATGCCTCAAACACAAAGACAGGCGAGTTTAAATTGGTAAGAATTAAGAGTGAAAAATTAGATAAACATGATCCCGATGTATTTGGAATTTTTCGAAAAAGGGCCGAGTCAAATATTGCAAAAATGGGTGAATTTTATAAAGATGCAAAAAAAGATGCTTGGACAAAAATAATTTACGGTGACTCGTCTAAAGATAATGGTATAAAACTAGCCTCTGTAGATTGCATAATTACCTCTCCGCCTTATGGAGATAGTCGAACAACGGTAGCTTACGGCCAGTTTTCGCGTCTTTCAGCCCAATGGGCCGATATTTTTGACAATCCGAATGATGCTTCTAGCATAGATAACGAACTACTGGGCGGTAGAGCCTCAAAAACACTATCACATTCTTTGTCTTCGGATTATCTTAACGATTCATTAGACAATATTGCTAAAAAAGACGAAACGCGTGCCAAAGATGTTTTAAGTTTTTTTATTGGATTGAATGAGTGTTTAAAGCAAGCTCATAAAATATTAAAACCAAAAAAATATTTCTGTATTGTTATTGGTAATAGGTTAGTTAAACAAGTTCGTATCCCAACCGATTTTATAATCGCTGAGCTAGGAGAAAAAATCGGTTTTACTTGTGAGGATATTTTTGTTCGTAATATTCCAGGCAAAAGAATGCCCATCAAAAACTCGCCTACAAACATTGTTGGAATACTTGAAGAAACGATGAACAAAGAAAGTATTGTTGTTTTAAGAAAAAACTAAAGGATTTTCTTATGAATCTTAAACAAAAGCGGTAAAGATTTTTCAGTCAGACGAAACGCAGAACCATGGTCGTGTGGTTGTCCTGCTTTTATTCCACTATGATAGACACCAAGACGAATATCGTATTTTGAATGGGCAAGAAATTTAGTCGGATCAATTTCTTTAAGGATATATGCGTCTTTGTAGTGAAAATACTCGTGTCCGCTTTTATTTTTTGTTTCGGCTCGAACTAATATCAAGCCATTTCCTATTTTTTCTATCGCTTTCTGTTTCAAAAATGCCAGACTGTAATATCCTAGAAGTTTTCCTTTTTTAAGAATAAGTAATTTTCCTTGCCCCTCATCAATAGTAGCTTGAAAACCCATACCATTTATTTTACCATCACTAATTGTTTGATGAAGAATTTTAATTTTAGGAAATTCTGAATCGGGATAACCAAAACGCTTTCTAATTTCAGAATTTGTGATACCTTCGGGGCTTTTAGTGAATAATGTCATCATGGAAATAGTATTGATTCTTTGAGACTTTAACTCCATTACACCGAAATCAGGTAGTGCAATATTATTTTCTGTAATTCCGAGATAATCCTCAAGAGTTTTTCCGATTCCAGTATTATGTTTTCGGTTTGATTTAATCCACCCCTTTTCTGAGAGTTCTTTTAAACCTTTCTTGATTTGAGTAAGTGTTCGTTTTTGCATCTTATTGGTGGGCGAGGAGGGACTTGAACCCTCAAGCCTTTCGGCACACGATTTTGAGTCGT
>ERZ1292625.195-Hain-H41-01um-R1-195-length-104684-cov-17_pt1 | contig 10629 bp, 7 predicted proteins | sample MGYA00564400_ERZ1292625 | MGnify/ENA primary metagenome ERZ1292625 (study PRJEB36523, sample SAMEA6512639) | groundwater metagenome | collected 2019-01-08 | study: AquaDiva: Metagenomics assemblies of 32 groundwater samples
CTCTCGGTCAAGCGGAAGCCGGAGACCGAGGAGTGGGTCGTGCGCTGGGTCGAGAACGGCAAGTTCAGCGACGAGAAGAGCTACTACACCGATGATCGCGAGGACGCGATCGCGACGATGGCTGACATGCAGAAGCGCATCGACGCCGGGACGGCGGAAGCCATCGGCGAGAGCGCCGAGCGCGTCGTGTTCGGCGTGTACGATCGCGAGGACACGCTCGTCTCCATCTGGAACGGCCGGAAGACCGCACACCTGCGCGCTCGCGAAGAGGGCGAAGCCGACCGGAGCGCGGGCTACCGCGTGAAGCGCTTGAGTGGCGGCGCGTTGCGCAACGCGATCAAGCTGCTCGGCGAGCCGAAGGACCACGCGGATGAGGCCGTCGCGGAAGCCGACGGAAAGTCGGTCGCGCGCTGGGAGACCAAGGGCAAGCGGTACTGGTACGAGCTGTTCCAGGACGCGGATGGTGACTTCTACTACCGCGGTGACGGCAGCGGCGGGAGCTTCGGGAAGGACGATTTCGACGCCGCTATGGCGCGCATGCAGACGCTTGTGGACCAGGCGGCCAATGACGGGATCAACCTCGTGCAGGTCGCGGGCAAGAAGATGGAGACGGACTTGCGCTCGCGCGGCTACGTGTCGGTCCCGGCGAATGGGTCACCGGTGAAAGCGCTCATCGACGCAGGCATCGAGTCGATCAAGAACAATCCCGAGTGGAAGGCGGGCGACAACGCGGTGAAGGGCCGCGCCGTCAGCCGGATGAAGACGAGCATCAACCGCAAGCGCAAGGGCGCGACGCAGACGTTCATGCTCGATCTGTCGAAGTTCGGCGGTGGCAAGTTCTCTACTACCGCGCCGGTGACGACGGGCGCGCAAGGCGACTGGAAATACAACCCGTTCCAGGACGCCAAGGGTCAGTTCATTCCTGAGACGGACGAAGCCTTCAACGCGTCGCTGCGCAAGAAGCTGCGCTCGGGTGGCCAGGACGCGCGCTACGCGCGTGCGCTCCACAAGGGCAAGCGCAAGGTCGTGCGTGGGCTCAAGAAGGTGGCGGCCAAGGTGCGCGCTGATCTGGAGCCGAACGACCTGCGGCCCGGCGCGCTCGAAAGCCTCGATGAGGTGACGAAGGGCACGGCCGAGGTCTTCACCATGCTGCTCTCGTCGTACTTGACGCAGTACGACCAGCAACAGCAGAAGCGCGCGATGAAGCGGCGCGGCGGCTACCACAGCCCGCACGCGCTCGGGCTCTACTTCAAGGCACTGGACGACGTGCGCACGGCGGTCGGCCAGGATCTCCAGAGCGACTCGAAGGACGCGATCACGAAGCTCGAAGCGGCCGTGCGCGACGCGTTCGAGGAGAATTTCCCGCCGGTCAAGAAGCTGCTCAAGGCGACGGCCGCGTTCATCGCGACCGGGAAGCTGCCGACGCTCAAGCAGGAGTTCCGCGAGGACGAGCTGGAAGAGTGGGAGGAACCCGCGCCGCTCGACGAGGCCAAGTCGGCGGTGAAGGTCGGTGACCGTGTCGCGTACAAGGCGAGCTTCCTCCGCTCGATCGGATCGTTCACCGGGCTCGGTCACCTACGTGGCCGCGTCACGAAGCTGGAGACGTTCGGTCAAGCCCAGCTCGCGACGATCGAGTGGGAGAACGGAGATGCGCCGGACCGCGTGCTCGCGCCGAATCTGTCGGTCGTGTCACCTGAGCGTGGGATCGCGGACGAGTCGATCGAAGTGAGCGAGTCCGAGTTCATCGACCTGCTCAACGGCACGTACCTGCATCCGGCGTTCGGCATCGTGGACGAGGCGCACAAGGCGCAGATGCTCGAAGGCGTGGACGAGGCCAAGCGGAAGCTGCGCGACACGCCTTGGCAGCAGAAGAAGAGCAAGCTCGGGTACGGCTACGAGTCGTACATCAAGGGCTGGCTCCTCGACGTCAGCCTCGGCCACTACAACACGGGCTGGAGCTGGGCCGTGTACGACCTGGAAGGTACGAAGGTCGCGGAGGGCTCGATCCCGCAGACGCCGCACCTGGATCAGGTCAACGCCGCCAAGAAGGCCGCGTACACCGCGTACGCCAAGGCGGGCGGCGGCGGGCCGGATGAAGGCGCGGTCGCGGATTGGGACGAGGCGGAGGCGTGACCGACCCGCGTCGTGCTACGTCGAATGGGCAGCCGCCTGAGCCCGGGATGGAGGCCGCCTCCGCTCCGGCCACGATCAACCCCGCGACCGGTCAGCACCGCGCCTATTGGGTCCTGAGCGAGGCCGAGCGCGCCCAGGGCTTCGTGCGACCTGTGCGGCACTCCTACCTGCATCGAGGGCGTAAGGTGTGTGGGAAGCCGCGGGACGGCGATGTCGATCTCGCCTGCGTGATGGAGCCCGCGCACCCAGGCGAGTGCAGCCAGTGGACCCGGGTCAGGCCCGAGCACCGCGAGCGTCTACGTGCGCACGGATTATTGGGCGGTTGCGGTGCTGTCACGAGCATGTCGAACGCGATTGCCGAGACGTATGCGCGTGACCCGAAGTTCTACGGTGCGACCTTCTGCTCGAAGTGTCGCGAACACATCCCGCTGCGCGAGTTCGCGTGGCTGGACGAGGATCAATCCGAGACGGACGAAGTCGTGGGGAGCTAGCATGCGCACGGTGAACGAAGACACGCTCACAGCGATCGGCGCGCTCGGCGCGGTCGTCACCGGCGCGGGTATGGGCGCGCTGGCGGTCAAGACCCTGCGCACGGTCCAGCAACTACTACGCGCGGGGAAGAAATCCGAGGCGGAGCGCACGCTGGAGGCCATGCAGGCTCGCGAGCGCGTCCAGCTTGACCGCTGGCTCGAAGCTCAACGTCGCATGGCCACGCGCGAGACGGAGGAACCGATGATCGACTGGTCCAAGTCCATCCCGACCACGCGCATCGACGTCGATTGGGTGCAGCGCAACCACGGGCTCGTCGAGGCGTTCGAGATCCAGGGTGCCGTGCTGACCGTGCAGGCGCGCGGTTGCGCGATCCCGCTACAGTTCGAGTCCGCGAAGCTCGCGCACGACTTTGTGACGCGTCCGCTCTTTCACCTCACGCCGCTCGTGATCGACGGGGCCGCGACCGTGATCGGTCTGGACGAAGCCGACTACCTTGGGGAAGAGATCGCGTGGATGCAGCGGGCTCACGCGTTCGCACACCTCGACGAGGCAGCGGGCCCGCGTGTCTGGCCCGGGTCGATGCAGGACGTCGAGACTGCTCGGCACGCGTACAGCGAAGCGAAGCGGGCTCGCGCTGAGGCCGTGCGGGCGAACGCCGCCCGGCGCATGCGCCGTCAGATCGCGCAACCGATCCCGGACCTGCCCCAGGCTCCGACGTTCCCGTACGCGTTCGACGCCGACGGCGACTACCTCGGGCTCGTGATCGGCGGCGAGGCCGAGGTCCCGCCCGGTGCGAAGGTGCGCTGGTTGACCAAGGCCGACGAGAGCCTCGAAGAAGCGGAGGGTTCGGAGCACGCCGGGAAGTCCTTCGACGAACTCACCAAGCCGGGCGAGTGGAACGTCAAGTTGCGCAAGGCGCAGCGGACTCGGTGGGGCTTCTTCGTCGAGAACCCGCAAGGTGGCGGGAGCGGGGTGAACACGAGCGTCACGAGCGCGCCGAAGCTGCTTGCGCATGTGCTCGGCCGCGTGCCGGTCGGGGCGCAGGCCGGGGACAAGGTCTGGGTCATCATCGGGCAGAAGGACGGCGACCCGAGTATCGCGGCCCGCGCCTACTACACGACTTGGGGGAGCGTGGGCGAGTCGCTCGACGAGGCGCGGAACGATTACGGCAAGCTCGCGCAAGACCTAATCCGTGTTGTCGGAGACGCGAAGGCGACGCAGGCGCGGTTCCTCAAGACCAAGGGACTGACGATCGAGCAGGCGCGCAAGCTGACGAAGGCGGAGCAGGCCACCCTCCAGCGCGACTACACAGAATGGTTGAAGACCAACGAGTCGCTCGACGAAGCCCGCGTGAACGGCTGGAAGATCGACGACGACGGGCACAGCATCGTGCTGACCGATCCCGACGGCGAGAAGTGGGACGTCGATGTGATCGAACTCGATCGGAACAACCGGCGGATCGCTGACTTGAAAGCCTACGCCGTCGGTGACGACACGCTCTGGATCACCGCGCGCGACCTGCCGCGCACCGTGCAGACCGCGCTCGTGAGCGTGTACCGCTCCGCACTGGAGCGCAACATCCCGGAAGAGTCGATCGACGAGATGATGGCTGACGACAAGCGCGTCGCTGCGCAGGCGAGCGAAGTGCTGGACCGTCTCGAAAAAATCCAAGCGCAGTGGGCAGCTAAGGAGCAGGCGTACCGCGACGCCAAGCAGGCCGAGCAAGAAGCCTACTACGCCACGACGAAGCGCCTCGGCGTGGACAAGTACCTGGACCTACCTGGCGCGGAGCGTGTCGCGGTCGATGCCCGTCGCGCACCCCTGGAGAAGATCCGCCGGGACGCCGACGCGTTCTGGGACGAGAAGGCCGAGCCCATCGTCAAGGAACTCGAAGCCGTGCTCCAGACCGCGAGCACGCCGCTCGTGGATCCGCAGTGGTCCAACGTCTATCGAGCGTACGGTTCGTTGAGCGACCCGTACCGGAAGGTGGACATCGAGCATTTGCGCAAAGACCTCAAGACGATGCACCTGCAAACCAAGGGGCGCGCGTTCTACGACAAGACCGTTCGAGGACGCGAGAAGCAGGCCGCGACCGCGATCAAAGACGGCGACTTCTTCGCGCTCCCGCAGGGCACCGACGCCGGTTACTACGCGGTCGTCAAGGGCACGGCGAAGCGCACGCAGATCACGGCGCGCAACCTCAAGACCGGCGCGGAGATCAAGGTGCGGCGCGAGCAGGTCATCCCGATGTCACGCGAAGAAGTGACCCGCGGGATGCGCTTGCACGCCCTGCGACTGGCCGCTGAGGAGTCCATCGACGAGGTATCGCCGCCTGGCTTCAAGGGCACGGTCAAGGCGATGAAGCGGCACGCCGAGATCGACAACCCGTACGCGCTCTCGTGGTGGATGAAGAAGCGTGGAGCACGGTCCACGTACAAGGCGGACGGGACCAAGAAGAAGGCCGAGTCGATCGACGAAGCCAACTACTTCAAGCAGATGCTCGGGCTGGAGCCGATGGATCCGCCCCGGGTTGTCGAGTGCCCGGCCTGTCACGAGCGCAACGCCTACTGGCACGAGGCACACGCTGACACCGGCATGGACGAGTTCGTGATCCGATGCCCGGACTGCGGGGCTGACACTACCGACGAGGCGCGCCGCGACAACCGACGTGACCAGCTCTTCGCCGCCTATGCCCGCACCGACGACACGGTGAAGCGCCTCGCTGCGAAGGGTGACATCGGAAGCCGTCTGATCGACGCCTACACGAAGGCCGTCAAGGCGATGGCCAAGGGCGACGCGGACACGGCCTTCACGCTGATGCGCAAGGTCCAGGACATGCTCGATGACGATGGCCCGGCCTGGCAGGCTGGAGATCGCCCCGAGTCGATCGACGAAGAAACCAAGAAGGAGTGGCTCGCGCGTCAGCCCAAGGCCCAGGTCATGCCGGGCTCGGAAGCCTCCTTCGCACGCTTCCAAGCGGCCGGAGCGGCCAAGAAAGCGAGCAAGAAGAAGGGCAAGGGGCGCTGGGTGACGACCGACAGCGGTCACCGCATCTACATCGAGGGCGGCAAGGTCACGAAGGGCAACCCGCACGTCCTCAAGGCGCTCAAGCAGGAGTCGGCCGAGCAGCTCCTCGCCTACCTGGACGGGCCTGACGCTTCCAAAGCGCTCCGTGCCATCGGTCCGCGCAACGCACCGAACGTGACGCGATGGCTCCAGCGTGCTCTCCCGGGCTTTGAGGCCGATCCGCTCGACATGCAGGACGAGCTGGGTGTCGATGACCTGTACGACGCGGACAGCTACGTCGTGCGGATCCACGGCAACGTGTTCACCGTTCTGGTCGGGCCCGAGCTGGTCGCGGTTTATCGCGGCGAGGTGTCGCAGAGCGTCGGTGAGGCCGTCGTTGCGACCGGAGAAGACGCGGTGGAACCGCCCGGACTACGGCAGACCGAGAACGTCGAGCATTCGTGTTTGGCCTGTCGGTACTCGCTGACCGAGTTGGAGGGCGACATGCGCGCGCCGCCCCTGGATCGCGTCCACTGTGGACGATTCGGATTCCAGCCTCTCGCACGCGAGGTGTGTGACGATTGGGATTACCCGATCGAGTTCCGCAGGCGTGGGCAGGCGGATGAAGCCGAAGCTCTCGACTTGTCCAAGTTCGAGCGCATGGGGCGTGAGGCGTTCCAGGCCGGACGCACCGCTACGCCCGCACATGATCGAGAGTTGATGGCGGAGATGCGCAAGCTCCTCAAGGGCAAGCCGACCGGGGTCAGCATCGCGATCATGGACGCGTGGTCGAAGGGTTGGCACCGCGCCAACGCCGAGCAGAAGGTGGAAGCCGTCGATGCCCCGGCGGCCGTGCGCAAGATCCTGATCCAGAACCCCGATCGCTACTTCGACACGCACAAGCTCGCGATGGCCGCACACGTCACCGATGGCGAGGCGCTGGTCGCGGCGAGTGAGCTGGTTGCGCAAGGCACGGCCGAGTTCAAACGCGGCGCTGGCTATCGGCTGGCTGGTTCGGATGGGATGCCGACTCACTACCGGAAGCCGCGCGTCCTGAATCAGCGCACACACGATTTCTCGCAAGCTGACTCAGAGCGCACGCGCAAGCATCGTCAGCGCACGCACATGAGCGAGGCGGATCCGGACAGTGACTTCGCCGTGGTGCGCGGCTCCGGCGACGATCTCGAATACTGGACCGGGGACGATTGGAGCCCGGACGCTTCGAAGGCTCAACGCTTCGACACGCAGGACGATTCCGACGCCGAAGCCGAGAAGCTGCGCGACGCCGACGAGTCCGTGGCGTCGGTGTGCCTCGATGCGCTGGAGACGACTACGAGTGCGGGCGTTGGCGGACTTCGCGCCACCCCGCTCGGACAACCGTGCCCGTCCCGGCGTGTCGGATCAGTCCCGAGCGTGTTCGCGCCCGACGCGTGCCCGGACGAAGATGAAGCGGACGTGGACGAGGCGCGCAAGCCCAAGAAGAGCAACAAGCTCCGCGATCAGGACGAACCCGAGGTGTTCGGGTACAAGCTCGACCGCGAATCGCTGACCCCGCGCCGCAACGTCATCGACACCTCGGCTCCCGGTGACTACGGATCCGATCCGCTCGGCGACGGCAAGTTCCGCATGGTGCCGTCCGGGGACATCGTGGACTTCGAGGAGCGCAACCGTCGGCTGAAACGGAAGAACGAGTCGATGGGCGTCGGCGACACCTCGATCGAAGTCGCGAAGCGTGGATCGAAGTGGTACGTCACACATCCCGACTCGCGCGAGCTGTCGTTCCCCGACCGCACGTCCGCGATCACGCACGCCGAAGCGCTCGCCCGTCGCGAGCACTACGCGGTCGTCGTGACGCTCGGCGAAGCCCTCGACGAGAAGCTCACCGACTTCCAGATCGACGTCACGTTCGAGGGCGGTCAGTACGTGGTCGCGTTCCCCGAGCTACGCGGGCCTGATGCCTCGGGGTACCGGAGCGATTACCGATTCCCGAATCTCGACTCGGCCCTCACCTTCGCGCGCCCCGAGGCGGTACGGCAGAACTTCATCATCGTGGTCTGGAACGTCGCGCCCGGCGAGACGCCCGCACCCTCGGTCGGTTCGGGTATGGTCGTGGACGTCGGGGCACAGGCCGCTGGAGGCGCTCGTGGTGCGCTCCCGTCGCCACAGGGCGCGCCGACGCCGGTCCTGATCCCCGAATCCAAGCTGGAGACCTTCGTGCTCGCCGCGCAAGCCCTGGGGCTTCCGATGGACACGTCGATCGACTACGCCGCCGGGCATTTCACCCTGACGCTCCCGGCCAAACAGGCTGAACGCGTCCGGGAGCTGGTCTTGGCTTGACACCGTGTCAAATCGAGCCCTGGACACTCCTTCCGCCACCCACTACTATCACGTCAGATTCAAGGCAGTCTTGAACCATTGACCGGCGTTCTGCCTTGCGCCGGTTCCAAACCCGAGAGGATCAAACCCATGCCCGTCGTTCTCACGTCCGCGCTGCGCGAAAGCAGCAAAGGTCGGGACGCGCTTCCGCTGTTCGATGAGAGCGGCGAGCTGACCCTGGCCGGTCAAGTCATCGCCGACTTCCTGGAGCACGCCGACTTCTCCCCCGTCTTCGAGCACCCGGCCGCCTGGCCGTACGTCATCACGCTCGTGGACGAGTCCGACGAGTCGATCGAGGAGGACGTCCTCCCCGGTTCCGTCGTGCTCAAGCTGATCGACGAGGCCGACCTCGCCGAGATGTTCCTCCACTACCTCGACCTGCTCGGCGAGAACGCCACGCAGGAGGACGCGAGTCTGGACGACAAGGCCAAGCTCGCGGTCTTCGAGAACGCCCTCCTGCGCCCGCTGGATGAGAAGTTCCGGCGCGGTTCGTTCCGCCAACTGCGCAAGCAGCCCGGTGGCGGCGAGCTGGTGAACCGCATGCTCGGCGCGATGATCCGCAAGGGCGAGATCAAGCGCGCCAAGAAGGGCGGCGGCGGGTACAAGGGCGGCGACTACCAACGCGGCGCTCGGTACGGTCAGGGCCCGACCCGGTCGGTCAAGCAGAAGGGCAAGATGATTCGCCGCCGCAAGGCCACGAAGATCAAGCAGTCCATGCAGCGTACGCGCAGGGCTCGCGCCCGTGCGCGTACGCTCGCCGCTTCGGTCGGGATGGAAGAGTCGTTCGTGTTCGGCTACGCCGAGCCGTACAGCAACGCCCTCTTCCAGGTGGTCCCGCGTGACGTCGAAGAGGCCCTCAGCTTCGAGGAGTCCGAGTTCGAGGCCCTGCGCAAGCTGGTCGCTCCGTGCTACGAGGGCATGAAGGGCAAGAAGGGCATGAAGGGCATGTCCTACTCCGACGAAGAAGGCGACGAGGAGTCCGACGAGTCCACCAAGACCACCGAGCCCGTGCGCGGGATCCTCACCGAGGCTCCGCTCGCCGCCGCGATCGGGTCGCCCGGTCTGGCCGAGGGCGCGAACATCGCGGCGAGTGTGCTGGCTCGCACGTCGCCGCCCCGGCCCGCGCTCGACGAGAGCAAGAAGAGCTGACTTCCGCCGGTCACTCTCTTGAGGGGCGCGCTCTCCACCCCCCTGGAGGCGCGCCCCGTTTTCGTTCCAGGGTCGTAGCTCCTGTCCGGTAGACTTGACGCCCATGGGCCCTCCGCAGCGCATCCTCCCGCCCCTCACGTCTTCGATGCTGCCCGACGTGTCGCGAGCACTCGCGAGCGGCGTTGGATCGCAGACCGCGCCGCCGTCTGCCACGCCCGCTCGCCCCGCGCCGATCCTTCCATTCGAAGAAGACGTCGAGGGCACCGCACCCTCGGTCCAGATCGACGAAGCCGTGCTACCGAAGACGGGTCCGGGTTTCACACGCGGCCGTTACACGCTAGGCCAGCTCGTCGAGAGCGTGCGCCAGCGCAAGCAGAAGGCGCGGCTTGTTGTCGAGTCCGGCGACATCGACGGGCCCGAGCTGGACCTGCCGTGGATCGGGGGCGCGCGGTGAGCCAGACGATCAGCGTGGACTTCGACGGCGTGCTGCACAGCTACACGTCGAAGTGGGTGTCGGCGTCCGTGATCCCGGATCCGCCTGTGCCGGGTGCGATCGAGTGGCTCAACTCGATGGCGGAGAAGTTCGAGATCGTGGTCCACACGACGCGAGCGCGCTCCGCTGATGGTCGCGAGGCCGTCGCGCTGTACCTGATCCAACACGGGCTCTCCGATCGTGCGAAGCGCCGGATCGTGGTCTCGTACGAGAAGCTGCCCGCGATCATCTACATCGACGATCGCGCGTGGCGATTCCAGGGTACGTTCCCGACCGTGACCGAGATCCAGGAGGCGCGTCCGTGGAACAAGCCCGCTTGATCTTGACCGGCGTGGCCTGTGGTCTGTTGCTCGCGATCGGTTGCCCGGGTTCCGGGGACACGCGCGAGCGGATACAGGCTGTCTTGGATGACCTGCGCACCGCCGCGCGTGAGGTCCGCAACGCTCCTACGTCTTGGCGGCCTGATCGCCGTCGTCACTCGTGAAGAATCTCGCTGCCGCCCTCGCGCTCACTCCGCCCGGATCGTTCGCCGGGCTGCTTCGCCGCGTTGCCCGTCCTCGGGTCAAGCTCGCGGCCAAGCCGCCCGTCAACGCGCCGACGGAGGCTCCGATCCATCGCGCGTCCGGCGCGATCGGGCCTGATCGTCCGCTGCACCTGCACTGTCCGTCGTGCGCGCAGGGCCGTGCCAAACGCACACCGGACCGGTCCTACTACTGCTCGCCGTCACGTCAGGGCTGCGGGCTGCGCTTCGAAGCCACGGGCTTCGAGTTCGACGCGTCGTTCCCGCGCCCCACTCGTGGACATTGGGTCCTGCGTGATTGGGACCCGGGTCACGGCAAGCTCGGGGTCTGGCTGTACGAGGTGGCGTGATGCCCGCGGTCGTGCTCGACAACCCGTTCGACGAGGTCGAGACGAAGACGCTCAAGGGGAGCAAGGGCTTCGACCGTGACGAGCTACCGCAGATCAAGGGCGAGGACGTG
>ERZ1292625.3183-Hain-H41-01um-R1-3183-length-13752-cov-3_pt3 | contig 10629 bp, 9 predicted proteins | sample MGYA00564400_ERZ1292625 | MGnify/ENA primary metagenome ERZ1292625 (study PRJEB36523, sample SAMEA6512639) | groundwater metagenome | collected 2019-01-08 | study: AquaDiva: Metagenomics assemblies of 32 groundwater samples
CTGCAAATACATGTGCAAATCTTGCAGTGCTTCGGGCTTGCGGCCCAATTCGGCCAGCACCAAGCCACGGTCACGCCGCTCTGACCACGTCTCGGGCAAAAGCACCACCAGTCGGTCCAACACCGTCAGCATGCGTGACCAGTCTTCTTGCGCGCGGAAAACCTCTTTGAGGTTGCGCAGCATCCGGGCCAACAAATCACGTGACGGGCAAGACTGCAAATAAAGCCCCAAGGGCGTCTCGCCCTCGTCCAGGTCCGCATCGGCCGCTGCACGCAGGGTGTCACGGTAAGGCCCCAGGCGTTCGGCCAGGTCGTCGATGCCCAAAGATTCGCCGGTCAAAGGATCCAATACCACCAGGCCCCTTTCAAGGGTGACTTTCACCAAAAAGTGCCCCGGAAATGACACGCCTTGGGCCCGGAGTCCCAGCCCTTGAGCCAGTTCAAGCCACAGCACCGCCAGCGAAATCGGCACCCCACGTCGGGTACGCAGCACTTCGTGCAAATAGCTGTTTTCAGGGGCGTAATAGTCGTTGGCATTGATGCCAAACCCCATTTCCTTGTAGAAAACCTGGGTCAGGGTCGCCAAACGCATCAGGTCGTCCGCACCCGACGGCAAACGCCCTTGGATTCTTTTGAGCAACCGGGCCACATCGTCCAGCACCTGCTGCACATCCAGCGAGGGTTCTTCGTCAAGAGCCAAGCTGGCTGCAGCCTCCAGCACCGGAAAATCGTCGTCGCTTTGCACCAAACTGGCGAAATACGTCAACGGGGTCGGAAGTGAAAAATGCAAGGACATGCGCAATCCATCAACCGTCAACGCTTGAGGAAAGCCTTGAAGCGCAAACCCGTGGCCCACAAGACGCCAAAATAAAGTGCAGCCGAGGCCAGCATGGTCGCCACCATCCAGCCAATGCGCAGCCAGGCGTCCTGGCGCATGGCCAGCCAGGGCAGATTGTGGGTGGCGAACCAGAGCAGCGCCGTCAGCAAGCCCGTGGCCAAGCACACCTGCAGCACAAAGCGCAGCCAGCCCGGTTGGGGCTTGTAACTGCCACGGCGCAACAAGCCGACCAACAGCCAGCCCGCATTCACCAAAGCCCCCAAGCCGATGGACAGCGCCAGCCCAGCATGGGCCAGGTGCGGCACCAGCAGCAGGTTGAACACTTGCGTGAGCACCAACACCACCACCGCAATGCGCACAGGGGTGCGAATGTCCTGGCTGGCGTAATAACCGGGGGCCAACACCTTGATGGCCACCAAGCCCAGCAAGCCCACGCCGTACCCCGTCAGGGCCAGGGTGGTTTGCTGCACATCGCGGTCGGTGAAAGCACCGTAGTGGTAAAGCACCGACACCAGAGGCTGCGAAAACACCAGCAAGGCCGCCGCACAGGGCAAGGCCAACAGCAGCACCAAACGCAAACCCCAATCGAGCATGGCGGCATAGCGGTCGCTGTCGCCGGTGGCTTTGGCAGCCGCCAGTTGCGGCATCAACACCACGCCCAGCGCCACGCCCAGCATGGCGGTCGGAAATTCCATCAAGCGGTCTGCATAGGTCAACCAACTGACGCTGCCAGGTGCCAGGTGCGAAGCAATCTGCGTGTTGATCAGCAAGGAAATCTGCGCCACCCCAACGCCCAGCAAAGCCGGGCCCATGAGGCGCAAAATGTTGCGCGTGGCCGGGTTGGTCCAGGCTTTCCGAATGGCCGCAGGACCGAGGCCCAGGCGCGGCAACAAGCCCAGGCGATGCAGCGCCGGAATTTGAATCGCCAACTGCAACACCCCGCCCAGCATGACGCCCACCGGCAAAGCATGAATGGCCTCGAGGCCTTGCCGCGCCAGCCAAGGCGCCAACCACCAAGCGGCCGCGATCACGCTGACATTGAGCAGCACCGGCGTGGCCGCCGGCACGGCAAAGCGTTTCCAGGTATTTAAAACACCCGCTGACAACGCCACCATGGACATGAAAGCGATGTACGGAAACATCCAGCGCGTCATGTGGACGGCCGAAGCGTAGCCGCGGGGGTCTTGCTGCAAGCCACTGGCCAAGGCCCAGACCAACCAAGGCGAAGCCAGCACCCCCAACACCGACAAAACCAGCACAGACCAGGCCAGGGCCGTGGCCACACTGTCGATCACTTCCCGGGTCGCCTCGTCGCCATGCTGGGCGCGGCTGGCCGCCAAAACAGGCACAAAAGCCTGACTGAAGGCCCCTTCGGCAAACAGGCGGCGAAACAGATTGGGAATGCGAAAAGCCACGTTGAACGCATCGGTCAAGGCACTGGCACCAAAAGCCGAGGCAATCAGCAGCTCACGCACCAAACCCGTGACCCGGGAGGCCAGGGTGAAAATCGACACGACAGAAGCAGAACGAAGGAGACTCACAGAGGGCGAGTGTAGCGGCCTTGCAAGGGGTCATTTGCAGCCCGAGTGGAAGAAGGCCAAGCAACGGCCATGCGTCTGCTAGAATGCCGGGTTCGCTGGACATCATCCTCAGACACTGAAAGAAATTAAACATGGCATCCGCTAAACCAAAAAAGAAAAACCCCCGTCTTGCTTCCGGCCGTAAACGCGTCCGCCAAGACGTCAAAATCAACGCTGCGAATTCTTCGCTGCGCTCCAAATACCGCACCGCTGTGAAAAACGTCGAAAAAGCCGTTGCAGCTGGCGACAAGACCAAAGCCACAGAGTTGTTTGCCAAAATGCAAACCGTGGTGGACATCATTGCCGACAAGGGCATCTTCCACAAAAACAAGGCTGCTCGTGACAAGAGCCGCCTGAGCGCCAAGGTCAAGACCCTGGCCCTCGCAGCAGCCTGATCCGCTCCAACAGATCAACAGCCCGGCGAGGCTTTGTCCTCGCTGCCGTTTGAAACGGGTGCGCTGTCCGCGAAAACTGAACCGCCCAGGTGCAAACCTCGGCGGTTTTTTCATGCCTGATTGGCGTCAGACGAAAGCTGGATTGCGACTTGGCGAAGGCTGAGTTAGGGGTGAACTCCGCTGAGTTGGGGCTGGCGCCGGGTTCCTCATGACTCGCTTCGCTCGCAAAATCGGCACCCAGCGACAGCCCCAACTCAGCACAGTGCATCGGGCTTTGGCCCCCGCCCCCATGGTTGCGCCCACAAAAAACCGCCCGAAGGCGGTGGGTCGGATCTGCTTATTTGGAAGGCGGTGGGTCCGGCAGCAAGCAGGCTTCGGCCACTTGCAGGCGGTTGTCGCGGGCAAAGTTCATCACGAAATCCCAGGCCATCACGTCGTAATCACGCAAATCATGGTGCACCACCACGCATTTGACATTGCCCATGGTGGTGGGAATGCACCATGGGGAATAGCTCAGATGGCTGCCAGGGATCGCGCCGCCGGGACGGAATTGGCTCATGACGCCCGCCAAGCGCTCAGCCCAATCGCTGGGCCTGAATGTCTTGCCATCTTCGGTGATACCTTGGATGAAAACTTCTTTGGCGGAGTTGGAAACCATCGGATAGAGGTGTGGATCAATCGGACCGCGCAATGCGGGATCGCCGCTCACGGGTTTGCACGGGTATTGTATCTTATATAAGACTTGAAACCCGTTTGTAACTTAGCGACACGCCTTGGACTCCTTCCAAATGGGCCCGGTATTTCTGCCTCTAAAATCTGGTTTCAGCGGCCCTCTTCGTTGGGCCGATTTTTATTTCAGGAGTTCACGCATGTCCGCTTTCGTTGAAGCCAACTCACCGCACCTCATGAACACCTATGGGCGCTTGCCCATTGCGTTGACGCACGGTCAGGGCTGCCGAGTCTGGGACATCAATGGCAAAGAATATCTGGACGCGCTGGCCGGCATTGCAGTGAACACCTTGGGTCACAACCACCCCGAGCTGGTGCCCGCCTTGCAAGACCAGGTGAGCAAGATCATTCACACCTGCAACTACTTTCATGTGCCCAACGCCGAAGTACTGGCCGCCAAATTGGTCGAGTTGTCGGGCATGACGAATGTGTTTTTCTGCAACTCCGGCCTGGAAGCGAACGAGGCGGCCATCAAACTGGCGCGCAAGTTTGGCCACGACAAAGGCATCACGAATCCCAAGATCGTGGTCTACGAAAAAGCCTTTCACGGCCGCAGCATCGCCACCCTGAGCGCCACCGCCAATGTGAAACTGCAGCAAGGCTTTGGCCCGATGCTGGAAGGCTTTGTGCGCGTGCCACTGAACGACATCGAAGCGCTCAAGCACGCCACAGCGAACGACCCCGATGTGGTGGCGGTGTTTTTTGAAACCATCCAGGGCGAAGGCGGCGTCAACCCGATGCGCGCCGAGTACCTGCGCGAGGTGCGCGCCCTGTGCGACCAGAACGACTGGTTGCTGATGATCGACGAGGTGCAATGCGGCCTTGGCCGCACCGGCAAATGGTTTGCCCACCAATGGGCGGGCATCGTGCCCGACGTGATGCCGCTGGCCAAAGGCCTGGCCTCGGGCGTGCCGATCGGCGCGGTGGTGGCCGGCCCCAAGGCGGCGCACATTTTCCAGCCCGGCAACCATGGCACCACCTTCGGCGGCAACCCGCTGGCCATGCGCGCCGGGGTCGAGACGATCCGCATCATGGAAAAAGATGGCCTGCTGGCCAACGCAGTCCATTTGGGCCAGCATTTTCACAATCAATTGACGGCGTCGCTGGGCGGCGTCAAAGGCGTCAAAGAGATTCGCGGTCAAGGCCTGATGATCGGCATCGAATTTGACATGCCCTGCGGCGTGTTGCTCAAGCGCGCGGCGGATGCCGGCTTGATCATCAACGTCACCGCCGACACCGTGGTGCGCCTGTTGCCGCCGCTCATCATGAGCGTGGCCGAAGCCGACGAGGCGCTGGCCATCTTGCTGCCTTTGATCCACGCTTTTTTGGCTGAACAAGCATGACAAAACCCGCTTCTGCGCCCGTGCGGCACTATCTGCAATTCAGCGACCTGAGCGCCGACGATTACGCGCACCTGTTCACGCGGGCCGCCGAAATCAAACGCAAGTTCAAGACTTACGAAAAATACCATCCGCTGGCCGACCGCACGCTGGCCATGATTTTTGAAAAAGCCAGCACCCGCACCCGCGTGAGCTTTGAGGCCGGCATGTACCAGCTCGGCGGCTCGGTGGTGCACCTGACCACCGGCGACAGCCAGCTGGGGCGCGCCGAACCCATCGAAGACAGCGCACGCGTCATCAGCCGCATGACCGACATCGTCATGATCCGCACCTACGGCCAGGACAAAATCGAGCGCTTTGCCTCGCATTCGCGCGTGCCAGTCATCAACGGCCTGACCAACGAGTTCCATCCTTGCCAAATCCTGGCCGACATCTTCACCTTCATCGAGCACCGTGGCTCGATCAAGGGCAAGGTCGTGGCCTGGGTGGGTGACGGCAACAACATGGCCAACACCTGGCTGCAAGCGGCCGAGTTGCTCGGCTTTACCGTGCACCTGAGCACGCCCAGCGGCTACGAAGTCGACCAGGCGGTGGCGGGTTTGCAAGGCAACGCCTGCTACAAAGTGTTCGCCGATCCGCTGGAAGCCTGCCGCGACGCCGACCTGGTCACCACCGATGTGTGGACCAGCATGGGCTACGAGGCAGAAAACGATGTGCGCAAACAAGCCTTTGCCGACTGGTGCGTGGACGAAGCCATGATGCAAGTGGCCCGGCCCGAAGCCTTGTTCATGCACTGCCTGCCCGCGCACCGAGGCGAAGAAGTCAGCGCCGAAGTCATCGATGGCCCGCAATCGGTGGTTTGGGACGAAGCCGAAAACCGCTTGCATGTGCAAAAAGCACTCATGGAGTTTTTGCTGCTGGGCCGGGTGAACGCCTGACATGTCCGCCTGCACCACCTGCGGCGCTTGCTGTGTCAGCTTCCGGGTGGATTTTTCCGTGTTCGAGTACGAAGAAGGCGGTGGCGATGTGCCCGCAGGGCTGGCTTCGCCCATCACCGAACACACTTGCCGCATGCGCGGCACCGACCACAGCCCGCCGCGCTGCGCCGCGTTGTATGGCAAGACAGGGGACAAAGCCATTTGTGGCATTTACGAATGGCGTCCATCGCCTTGTCGCGAATTTGAAGAAGGCAGCCCCGCCTGCGAACGCGCCCGCCACAGGCACGGTCTGTCAGCGCTGAGCCTCTAAGGTCTTTTTTCGAGGGTGTTGGAAATAACCGACACCACGGTTTTTTCTGCGGTGCTACCTTCGCACACCATGAAAAAACTTTGGGACATTTCCCCACCCATTGAGGCCAGCAGTCCAGTGCGTGCGGTCTTGCGCGAACTTTGAACGCCTCTTGAAAGACAGCCCATGATGAACCTCACCCCCACCTTGCACGACTGCGAACTGCTGGACCAGCAAGACCCCCTGCGCAGCCTGCGTGACCAGTTCGACTTGCCCTCCGGCGTCATTTACCTGGACGGCAATTCGTTGGGCGTGCTGCCCAAAACTGCTGCGGCCCGTGTGGCGCAGGCCGTCACGCACGAGTGGGGGCAAGACCTGATCAAAAGCTGGAACAGCGCAGGCTGGTTCACCCTCCCCCAGCGCGTGGGCGACAAAATCGCCCGCGTCATCGGCGCGCAAACGGGTGAAGTGGTCGCCGCTGACAGCACCTCCATCAACCTGTTCAAAGTGTTGGCCGCCGCGCTGCACATCGCCGCTGTTGACCACCCCGGCAAAAAGAAAATCGTCAGCGAACGCAGCAACTTTCCGACCGATCTCTACATTGCCGAGGCCTTGTGCCAAGAGCGTGGCTACACACTGCAACTGGTCGAAGCCGACGAGATCGCCGCCGCGCTGCAGGCTGATGTGGCGGTGCTGATGCTCACCCACGTCAACTACCGCACAGGCGCCATGCACGACATGCAGGCGGTCACGGCGCAGGCCCACGCACAAGGCATCCTCACGGTGTGGGATCTGGCGCACAGCGCAGGCGCCGTGCCGGTGGATCTGAACGGCGCGGATGCCGACTTTGCGGTGGGTTGTGGTTACAAGTACCTCAACGGGGGTCCCGGTGCACCGGCCTTTGTGTGGGTGCATCCACGGCACACCGACCGCTTTTGGCAACCTCTGGCAGGCTGGTGGGGCCATGCCACGCCCTTTGCCTTCACGCCCGATTACCAGCCGGCCAAAGGCATCACCCGCTACCAGTGCGGCACGCAACCCATCCTGAGCCTCACCGCGCTCGACTGCGGGCTCGACACGATGCTGGCCGCTGAGCCACTGGGCGGCATGGCCGCTTTGCGCCAGAAGTCGCTGGCCCTCACCGGGCTGTTCATGCAGTTGGTGCGCACGCGCTTGCACGGCCAGGGTTTTGGCATTGCCACCCCGGCGCAAGAACACCTGCGCGGCTCACAAGTGAGCTTGACCCGCACGACAGGCGCTTACGCCATCGTGCAGGCCTTGATCGCACGCGGGGTGATTGGCGACTTCCGCGCCGGTGACGGCGGACAGCACGCCGACATCCTGCGGTTTGGCTTCACACCGCTGTACATCGGCTATGCCGATGTCTGGCATGCGGCAGAACACCTGCACCAGGTCATGGCCAGCGGCGAATGGCAAGACGCCCGCTATGCACAAAAAAACACCGTCACCTGAAAGGCACTCCATGAGCTCCTGTCCATTTCACTCAGACACTTCGGGCCAGGCCCCAAGTGCCCTCGAACCCACCGCAGCCGGCGAACGCATCGTGCACGAAGAGCACGCCCAACTCGACTTTGACGGACGCATGAGCTATGGCGACTACCTGCAGCTCGACGCCATCCTGAACGCCCAAAAGCCGCTCTCACCCGAGCACAACGAAATGCTGTTCATCGTGCAGCACCAGACCAGCGAGTTGTGGATGAAGCTGATGCTGCACGAGTTGCAAGCGGCCATGACCGGCATCGCAGCAGACCAACTGCCCGACGCCTTCAAAAAACTGGCCCGCGTGAGCCGCATCATGGAGCAGCTGGTCCACGCCTGGGATGTGCTGGCCACCATGACGCCGCCGGAATACAGCGCCATTCGCCCTTATTTGGCGCAGTCGAGCGGCTTTCAAAGTTGGCAATACCGTTGCATTGAATTTTCCATGGGCAACAAAAACGCCGCCATGCTGCAACCGCACGCACACCGCCCGGACCTGTCGGCCACCGTGCGGGCGGCTTACGAAGCCCCATCGCTGTACGACGAATGCCTGCGCCTGTTGCAGCGACGTGGACTGGATGTGCCAGACAGCCACACGCAGCGCGACTGGCGTCAACCCTATCCAGCCCACGAGGCCGTGGAAAATGCCTGGCTGACGGTGTACCGCAACCCCCAGCAGTACTGGGATCTGTACCAACTGGGCGAAGAGCTGACCGATCTGGAAGACGCTTTCCGCTTGTGGCGCTTCCGCCATGTCACCACCGTGGAACGCGTGATCGGCTTCAAGCGCGGCACCGGCGGCACCGGTGGCGTGCCCTATTTGCGCAAGATGCTGGACACGGTGCTCTTCCCCGAAATCTGGACGCTGCGCACGCAGCTGTGAAGTGCCTCTCGCGGTGCTGAACCACAGGCCGCCGACAAGGGCGTGGGCTTGCACTCACTTTCATGCAGCTTGGCGACGCCCCGGATGCTGAAAGTCAACGGGCATTCGCGCGCAGGGGCGTGCTCCCACAAGGTTCCCCGGTTATTTGTGGGAGGCCGCCCCTGCGGCCGAAGGCTGTTCTTTCACAGTAACATCGCGCCACGCTCACTCGAGAAAACCCCATGCAGCTGAACATCAACGGCGAAAGCCGCACGTCCCACGCTGACGCCAGCACCCCCTTGCTGTGGGTGCTGCGCGACGAGTTGAACCTCACGGGCACCAAATTCGGCTGCGGCGTGGCCGCTTGCGGCGCCTGCACGGTGCATGTCGATGGCCAGGCGGTGCGCTCTTGCGTCATGCCTGCGGCTGCGGTGGCGCATCAACAAATCACCACCATCGAATCCCTGGGCAGTTTAGAAAAACCCCATCCCTTGCAGGCGGCCTGGATCGCCGAACAAGTGCCGCAATGCGGTTACTGCCAAAGCGGCATGCTGATGGCGGCGGCCGCACTGCTCAACAACAACCCCCACCCCAGCGACGCCGAGATCGACGCCGCCATGACCAACCTGTGCCGCTGCGGCACGTACCAGCGGGTGCGCGCGGCCATCCACCTCGCAGCCTCTGTCATGGGCCATGCGGCCAAGAAGACAGGCGGTGCTGCATGAAGCGCCGCACCTGGTTACTCAGCGCCTTGGGCGCCACGGGCGCATTGGTCGTGGGCTGGGGCGTGTTGCCCGCCCGCTCACGCCTGGGCTCGCCCGAGCTGATGCTCAAAACCGAAGGCGACGTGGCCTTGAACGGCTGGATCAAAATTGCCGCCGATGGCGCGGTGGTGCTGGCCATGCCGCGCAGCGAAATGGGCCAAGGCATCCACACCGCGCTGGCCATGCTGGTGGCCGAAGAACTGGACATGCCTCTGGAACGCGTGCGCCTGGAGCAAGCGGGTCCCGACAGCATTTACGGCAACGTGGCCATGTTGGTGGCCAGCCTGCCGTTTCATCCACTGGACAGCGAAGGCGAGCACAAGAGCGTCAAGATCAAGATGGGTGAATGGCTGGTGGGCAAGATCGCCCGCGAATTGGGCATCAATGCCACCGGCGGCTCGTCCACCATCGCCGACCTGTGGGACCCTTTGCGCATGGCCGCCGCCACCGCACGGGCCAGCCTGGTGCAAGCCGCCGCTGCAGCATGGACCGTGCCCGCCAGCGAAATCACCGTGGCCAACGGCGTGATGCAACACGCCTCTGGCAAAACAGCGCACTACGGTCAGATGGTGGCCGCCGCTTCGGGCAGTACGCCATCGGGCATTCAAACCAAAGCGCGCCAAAACTGGAAGCTGATCGGGCAAGCCACGCCGCGCACCGACATCCCGTCCAAAGTCACGGGACAAGCCACCTTCGGTCTGGATGTGCGCCTGCCCGGCATGCTGTTTGCCGCCGTGCAGATGTGCCCCATGCTGGGCGGCACCGCCGCGTCCATGGACACGACGGCCGCATTGGCCCTGAAGGGTGTGTCCAAAGTCGTGCCGCTGGACGCCTGGGGCGGCGGCACCGCCGGTCTGGCCGTGGTGGGCCAAACCACGTGGCATGCCCGCCAAGGTGTGCAGGCCGTCAAAGTGCAGTGGCAGGCCCCTGCCACAGGCACTCTGGACAGCCAGCGCATTCAGGCCCATCTGCTGAAGGCCTTGAACACCGAAAGCGGCTTCACCTTCCATGAACAAGGCGTCACCACCCAGGCCGAAAAAGCCGCCGCCACCCGCATCGATGCGCTGTACCAAGCGCCCTACCTGGCCCACGCCACGATGGAGCCGATGAACTGCACTGCGCAGGTCAAAGACGGTCGCGTCGAGATCTGGGTGCCCACGCAGGTACCGCAGTTGGCCCGCGACATGGCGGCCAAAGTGGCCAAGGTGGACCCCAACCAAGTCACCGTCCACGTCACCCAATTGGGTGGTGGTTTCGGTCGCCGCCTGGAAGTGGACTTTGTCGGCCAGGCGGTGCAAGTGGCCATGGCTTGCGAGGGCGCACCGGTGCAACTGAGTTGGTCACGCGAAGAAGACATGGGGCACGACTTTTACCGCCCCATGCACCTGGCCAAGT
>ERZ1292625.4374-Hain-H41-01um-R1-4374-length-10626-cov-6_pt1 | contig 10626 bp, 13 predicted proteins | sample MGYA00564400_ERZ1292625 | MGnify/ENA primary metagenome ERZ1292625 (study PRJEB36523, sample SAMEA6512639) | groundwater metagenome | collected 2019-01-08 | study: AquaDiva: Metagenomics assemblies of 32 groundwater samples
AAGGCGTATTCCCTTTAAAAAAACCACAATCCCAGGACTGGCGCAATAAATAACCCCTTAACCTCACCATTCACTTTTTGCTTGACTTTTTTGGAGAAAGGCTTTATAACAATCTCGTATGCAGAAAATTTTGAAAGACATTGCAAGCCAAACAAAGACCATTGAACTTCTTGCATCTACCGGCAATCAAGCCGATGTATCCCGTCAAATGGGTGTGTCAGAGCCTACGATGTCTCGCTTTGCCAAAGCTCACCGAGAAGCTATAGATGCAAAAGCCCGTGAGATTGCAGCTAAAATACCCTCTATGATTGACAATGATATTAACCTCATCGAAATGTCGGATAAAAATCTATTAACCACCGACTATGAATTGTCTGCCGATGAAAGGTTTCGCATCGAAATCGCCGAGAAACGAAGAGAAAATTATTACAGAAGTATGGGTATGTTCAATTCACACTCACCGGCTCAAATCTTTCAGACCTTTATCTACAACGACAACCGTACCGAGGCAACCCCGGTCTTGGCTCGGATATTGTCTCAAATCAATCAACAGGGGCAACAATATCTGGATTCAGACATCATTGATGCCGACATTGTGGAGTGATATTCCCACTTTTACAGTGTTTTTACACCTCTTTTTACCCTGTTTTATGGGACATGTTAAAGATAATTTTCATGTCCTTCATAACCCCTTAATTTATCAACATAAACTTCCTGACTTAACATAATATTGTTTAGCATACCTTGTGTCGATATTGCCACAGCGATAACTTGTTGATTTAATTACATAGTAAAAATTTATCTTTATTTATTGCGGACATGGGGGAGGGGTAGCGGATTCTGGTCGTCTCTAATTTTATTTTTATCTTCCTTACACCAACACATCTTCACCCACACGCACACATAATTTAATCTTAAAAGCCTTTTCTGACCTACCCTTAAAATGACCGTAGGCTTGCAGAATTAACGCAGGCTGTAAAAATAAAGGTAAAGCCGTACTTCAGGGCAAGTAGTTTTTAATAAGGCAGCATAAAATAAACTCTTTACAAACTTAAATAAAAGTTATATATTTATTTCAGACATGAAGATAGAAGAATATTTTACCGATCCCGACAACTGGTATTTAAAAGAGCCAGTAAAAACCCACTTTATTTATACTAAAAAATTAAGTCTTGAGTATATTAATAATAAAATTATTTTAATATTAAAAAAAGCATGACAAAACGACAACTTAAAAAGATATGTGTTCTCTACGCTCACAAATGGTGGAAGCCAATATCTGAAAACGTGTCTGCCTGGACTCCTCCCGCTAAATGGAATACCCGTAAAATATTTAAGTTCTGCTTTGAAGAAAAAATGATCGGAAAAATTTATTGGTATAAGATTCAGGTTCCCGATAGTGAGAATATAATTTATCAATCTTCTGTGAAACGGGGTTTATGAAGATCAGCGAACTTCAGAAAGAGTTGGAAATATTTAAAGGTTTTCATGGGGACAGAGATATTGAATTTTTAATAGGTGATGATGAATTGATAGTTAGTTTTGAAAAGATTCGCGAGGGATATAATATGGTTGGAGTGAATACAGTAAAAGTTTGCGAGATAAGGTTAGATGATACTCCGGAATTAATTGCTAATTATAAATACATCAACGGTAAATTAACGAAAGTTTAAAAGGAGGAGGAAGGGAAATGAAAAAGTTTCTGGCAGTTTTATTTATCGCAGTGTTTATGATCGTTGGGTTGGTTTGTATTTCAGAGGCGCGGGTTTACAAATACAAATTTCATTTCACGTTGGTGGCAGATACAAATGGGCAGACACCTGATGCGGCTTATTACTGGAATGAAGGTACGAGTGTATGGGTGCAGGCTCCGGTGGCTACAATCGCGGTTAATCTTGAAGATGCGACAAGCCATACGGTCCAGTATGATAGTGCAACCAATACCAGTTCAACATCAAACTTTGATCTCAATTTTATAACAAGTATAGACGGAACAACCTTTGATAATACTGCATGGTATTCCATAGATGATATTGGTGATGCTGTAATAAAGACAGTGGGGATTTCTTACTGGGGCAGTTATGTTAAATATACCATTGACGAAGACAGCGCGGCCACAGGCAGTATAGACATTAAGGTTGAAGTGACAAAACCGTATTAGATGAAACTGACATCAAAGCAGATTGATGTTTTAAACGATGCCACTGCGAAACTGACTGCGTTTAAAAAAACGTGGGCTTTTAATATTTATTATATTCTCCCTCATCAAACTATTTTACTTTCTACAGGAAACCAATTCCAAAAAACAGCCTCAACTGCTTATTCATACGTCATGCGCTGTTTTGGTTATCATCCTGTAGCGAAGAAGAATGCCACTTATTACGAGTGTGAAACTCGGCAGAGATGGTGTAATAAGGAAATTGCGATTGAGGAATATTTAAATACCCATAAGAATAAAGACCTGTATCCGTATCTTGCTAAACTCACCAAGCGTTATATGCAGCCTTACGATATAGCGACATGGAATATTCAGCAGTTGCCGAAAGACATGAAATGTCCTGAATGCGGGGGCAATATCGTTATGCACAAGCGTAATTCGAAGGTAATAAGGTTTGCCTCCGAAACATTACCAGGACAATTTGAGGGGAATAAAAAGAAGACCGATGATGCCGGCGAGACCAAAGAAGTTAAGAACACTCAATACCCCGAGTTTAAGAAGTGGATGCCTCAATATTTACTCATCAAAGACATCACGGCCCGTAATGTCGCCATGACGTTAAAGGACATTCAGGGCGGGGAAAATATTATAATTGATATGGTTTCTTATAACCAGTCAGTTCAATCAACGGCAGGCAGTCAGAGGATAAGTTTTTGGGGAGATGAACAGGGCCCTGAGAATTTTCTTGAAGAACAAAAACCTCGTCTACTTGCGGAAGATGGCGATATTATAATTACGAATACTCCGGCTGATTCGTTAAGTTATTTATATGACGATGTTTACGAAAAGGCAAACCTCTATGTCCGCACTAAAACTATTGCTGATAAATTTAATTTAAAACAGTTAGAGGGAACAAAATCCCCTTATAGTATTGCCGTTATTCAGGCGGCTACAGACGATAACCCGACTTTGAGTAAGGAAATTATAGACCATATGTTTGAAAACGAAGACGATCCCGATAGATTACTTATCAGGCGGTACGGGATATTCAAACAAATCTCCGGCAGAATTTTTAAATCCTTTGACTGGGGTGTTCATGTTCAAAACCTTGAAAAATATTTTCCAAAAGGCATCCCAATTGAACTGTATAATCATTTCCGGCTAATTGACTATCATCAGCACAATAACTGGGCCTGCATTGATGTTAGTATCTCGCCCATGAACGAAGCGTTTGTCTGGATAGAAATGAATCCCGATCCAGAGAATAGGATAACTTTTGATATTATTAAAGACTTTGCCATTATGACAAGAGAATATAAGTTCATTCTCAACCTCATTGACCCTCTGGCAGCGATTAAACAGTCCAATACCGGCATGACCACAATCGAGGATATCAACCGCGCATTCAATACTTTCGCTAAAGAGGGATGGGCCAAACCCGCTTTCTGGCAGGCATGGGACACTAAATCGACTAAAGGCCGTGAAGCTGTCAGGGAACGATTAATGAATAGTGTGAAGGTCGGTAAGCCGTTCAATAACGAGGTAATAATTGATGGCATTAAAAAGATTCTTCCTACTCTATGGATAGGTAGTAATTGCCCTCTTATGGCTAAGTCTTTAAAGAACTGGCGACTTGAAGAATGGGCTAATAACGCCATGAGTACCACAAAGGATTCAAAAGAAAAGCCACAACAGAAATTTTCACACTTTTGCACTGCCCTTGAATGCTTATTTAAACATCCTATGGCAAGACCGAAAGTTTTATCGTATAATCAGTATCAACAAAAAGATTATGGGTATTTTAAAGGGGCCGTTCATGCTTAAAAATTATACAACTACAAAAGTAGACTTTGAGTTATTTAAAAAAGAATGTGAAAAGTGGATTGAAGTTTTTGGCTTGAAAGGATGGTCAGTTGTTTATTGTCATGACGAAAAGGAATGTGACAATTATGCTGAAGTTTGGTATAACCTGAAAGCCAGATGTGCGACAATTACACTTATCAAAAAGTGGGGCAATCTTTTCACTGGTAAAGATTTTCAAATTAAGCAAAGCGCTTTTCATGAAGCGAGGGAACTATTTTATGCCCGAATCAATTTGTTGGCAAAAGCTCGTTATGTAACTGAATATGAGATTGATGAAGAAATCCACAATTTAATCCGTAACGATGAAAACTTAATTTTTAAATGTGAGGTAACTTAAAATCCCAATTTACGAATATAAATGTAACACTTGCTCAACTGATGACACTGAACGCATTCATGACATACTTGTGCCCCTCGATGAAATAAATGTTGACATTTTGTGTCCCATGTGTAACAATCCTCTTAAAAGAATTGAATTTTATAGTGTGCCATTCAAGATAAGGTGACTATGGCGAAGAAAGAACAGAAGATACCTGAAACCGCTGAAACCTACCTGGCGAAACTCGTCATTGATACTGAATTAAAAACCGCTCAAACTAATCAAGCCTATGAAATAGCAGACTTTGAAGCTAATATTGATATGCTTGAATGTAATCGTACTGAGAAGAATTATGACTGGCAATCGGACATTAACCTTCCCGAATACTGGTCACACTTTGTAACGCAATCTTCAACGGAAGCCTCTCAATATTTCAAAACCCGTGATTATGTTCAATGTTATCTGAAAAATTCCAGTCAGGAAGCTCTCGATAAAGCCGATGCAGCGCAGGAATGCGTTAATAATACCCTCAACCAAAAGCATCTCAACTATTACCAGAAGTATATGAGGGCGACTTCACTTAAGAATCTCAATAATTACGTTTATCTGCGGTGTAACTGGGAAAAGGACTTTATCACAGTTAAACAAACAAAGCCTGCCGTTGAGTACATCACAACTCCTGATGGCCTACAGATCCCCAAGATCACCATGAAAGAGTAAAGCTATGATGTTATCAACACGGATAGATTCAACTTTGACGTTCTGGACCCGCGCAACGTATTCACAAGTTCTGAGTACACTTATACTTTACAGGAAAAAGAATTTGTCATAGTTAGAGATGATGCGAAAACCTTACAGCAATTAAAAGCGAATCAGGATTTAATGGGTTATATTAATCTTGATCGTCTGGAAAAGGTTAAGCCTCCAAAACAAACCAAGACTTCCGAAGAATCTTATAACAAATACGAGCAAAAACAGAAAGCCGATAATCAGATTATGCCCTTTGATATTTATGAACGTCATGGTAAGCTATGGGTGATTATTGATGAGCGTGGCAAGGACAACTATCCGATCAAGATCAGTATAGGCGTAGACGAATTTGGCAAGGTTCTACCGGAAGCTGAATTTATAGAGGCGATATCAACTTTTGCAGTATCGGACAATACTAAGGTATTAATACGCTTTCAGCCTCAACCTTACAGGGATTATGTTGGCAGACCATACAGGCCCCTTATCCGCGGACTCTGCTATGTGCATCCGACTAAAGACTCTGGTTTAGGTGATGGTAAGGCAGTTAGAGAATTACAAGTAGCGATAAATGATACTTTTAACGTATCTAATGACAGGGTAATGCTCGCTACAATGCCGACTTTCAAGGTCAAGAAATACGCTGCTGATACTTATAGTGCCGGATATTATTTCGCTCCCGGTCATGGCATGGAAGTTGAAAACGCTGACGATATTACCGAATTTCAGTTTAGAGATAATATGCAAGGGGCATTGTCTCAGTTAATGATGCTCACGGGCCAAATGGATAAGGCTATGGCGGTCTACCCTACAACAATGGGCGCCTTGCCGGATATGGCAAGTACAACAGCGACAGCGGTAGCGGGAGCGGATTCCCGGACTAATGCCCGGTCTAATTACAAATCCCTCACCTTTGAAAATACTTTACTTACTGAACTGTACTGGCAAATCCTGCAAATGACAAATCAGTTTGCGGAGCCGGAAACAGGACAAAAGTTAATGGGCGATAAAGTCCAGAATTTTGATGCATCTGCTGATTATTTTTATACCCCGTTATCAGAGGCCATTGAGACCGAGTATTCCCGGTCTAATCAGATTAAGGAATTAACAACACTGATAAGTTTTATCGCTCCGTCTGTTCAAATAGATCCTCAAATGTTTTTAATTCTTAAATACATGGTGGCTAAAATATTCAAACTTATGGGCGATGAACACGGTGATATAGTCGCTCAGTTGATGACAAAGAACGCCGGGCAGGGTGGCAAGCAGATTGCAAATCAGCCAAATGCAACGTCAAATCAAAATGCTGTGCCTATGGGTGGCATGGAAGCGAATACAAGAGAAATGGCGGGGATGGCGTAATGGAACAAATAAAAATTAATCAACAGGTTATCGAAAACTTTATCCAAAAGCATGGCAAGAAGGCATCACAAATCCTCTCCGCACTCGGCAAGAGTCAACCATTCATTGAAGCTATTCAAACTAATATCGGACAGGAACTTTTAAAGGACGCTCTTGAAATGATACAGGAACGGCTTGATAAAATTATCAATGAAGAAGCGACTGAGTTAGAAAAGGCTGAATACCGGGTCCTGCGAACAATAACTACCCGTTGGGTTGATAAGATCAATAACCATACTAAATTACTTTCGGAAGTCTACAAAGAGGGTAAGATTGCTTAACGGAGTGGAAATTGAAAGATATCAAGTTTCAGCTAACACAACAGGACATTTGGTTTTGCCAAAAGAATCCAAGACAATTTTACTGGAATTGCTTATGAAATTACGGATTACGGATACAAACTCAAATGACGACATTTTGATTTCTTGTAATAATGGTGGTATATTGTTTATAGATGTAACGAGAAAGATTAAGATTAAGTAGCAAACAGATAACTTTAACCCGTCTTTGACGGACTATTAAAGCCTGATGAAGCGTAAAAACTTTGTCAGGCTTTTTTAATTTTGTAAAAACTATGAGGAGGAAACACAATGGCAGAAAACGAAGGAAAGACAACCGATACATCTGATGCCGCTTTATCCGCCGCAGCCGATGCGACAGAAGAAAGCCATGCAGAAGAAGAATCCGTTGTTGTACCAGAGCAAGAAGCCGAAGTACCGGGGCAAACCCCTGAAGAGTTGGAAGAGCATAAAGAACGCTCAAAGATAGGCAGGCGTGTATCTGAAATGGAACGCAAGTTTGATGGTTTTATGGATGAGATACGCGGGACTATTCAAGGACTGAGCCTTCATAAATCTCCGACTGAACCAGACAACAGTCTGGAAATTGGCGATGACGAATATCTGACAGGCAAACAGGTAAAGCAGATTCTACAAAAGGAACTTCCAAAGATCACACGGGAACTGACCACAAAAGAACAAGAGAACCGTTATAACGCACAGAAGTTGTATGAAGGAAGTTATTTAAAAACCTTTGAGAATATGGCCGATGTTGAAGATCTCGATGAATCAATGTTCAAAGAGGTTGAAAAGGTCATGGTGGAAAAGTTTAATGTGAATCATTCAAAAGGGCGTTTCCCTGAAAGTGATGCACAGATTAACTTCTATCGAGCTTTACGTTTTGTCGAGAAAACAAAGTCAGGTAATGGTAAGAACCCGCTTAAAGGCGGTAAACCACCAATCCCGTTCGGTGTTGCCGGAGGCACTAAAGGTCCAACAAAAGAAACTGCGCCCGTCAAGTTAGACGAATACGCAGCGGATTTCGTTAAATGGGCTGGCATGGACGACAACGCCGTAAGAGAGGCACTGACTAAAAAATGAGTAGGTTCAACGGACAATATCATACAAGGAAGATACCGAAAAGAAGCCGTACTATCCCTATTTACGGCAGTTCCGTAAGAGGTGATGGTCAGGATGCCGGAAAGTATTATCAGTGTTGGAATTGCGGATTTATCTGCAATAAAGACCGTGATGCTCTCGGTGATTCCGAAACGGGTATTGTCTATGAAACGTATGTGCCTTTAGGTGAATCAGGGCTTATTGAATCCGTAATGGGTGGCGACTTATCTTCATTCGTTTCTGAACATTTAGATTCAGACGGCAATGTGCAACAGAACATGGATCACTATAGAACAGCCACTACAAGGGGTGGATGCCCTTTTTGTGGTTGCATGAATTACAGGGGCGATAACCCCTAATTAAAGAAAAGGAGGAAACGATATGGAAGTTGTAAGCGCAAACCCACAGATGATATGGGTTGAAGTTGAACCCGCTGAAGTAATAAGAGTCGGTAGCGTTGTCGGCGTGGACACTGCCACTCCACTTGAAGGAGTCCAGCCGATCCCGGTAGCTGCCGGAGCTTCAAATACTACGAATAAGGACATTCCTTTTGGCGTAGTTGTCGGCACAAATAACACGGCTGAGAACGAGGAATTTGACTCTACAAACAAATGCGCCATTATTACCCAGGTGGCAGCAGGAGCGGTTTACGGAGCTACGAAGCAGTATACAGGGGTAGGTGGCCCGTATAGCCGTAATGACCCACAGGCTTTCGTCAAGATCGCCCTTATTGACCCTACCACTATTCTCAGGGCAAGGATTTTCAATGCCGCCGTAGGAACCGCTCCAACAGCCGTAGCAGTATCTACAACCAGTGGTGGTGACGGTATCGGTTGCTCTACTGCCGCTGTTGATGTGGCCCCAATTGCCAATTTCGCAACTATGTATATTCGCTCAGGAGCAAATGCAGGGGTCTATAGAACTTTAACCAGTACCAGCACAACCGCTCATACATGGTTAAAGGCAGTAAAATCAGAAATAGCCATTGGTGACACTCTTGTGGCTATAAACGGATTAAGACCTTATGGTCTGAGCAAATGTCAGTTTGATGCCGAAGCTCTTTACATTGATTGTTCAGCGGCACTAACTTCTGACAATTTTCACATTGATGTTGTCCGTTTAGACTTAAGTGTAGCCGGTAACGAATACGTTGACTTCAGATTCAACGCAGATAACTTCTGTTCAACCAGAGGATAAAGGAGGTATGAATAATGGGAAACCCACTTGACAGTTCATCGTATGTAAGATTGATGGACAAACGCCTTAGAGAAGTTTCTGAAAACCGTTATGCAGAACTTCCTAAGATGCGTGACACGTTTTTCAACGTAGTAAATTCCGATTCAGCATGGGAAGAGTTCTACAGCATAGGAGCTTTGCCGGATATTCCTGAGTTTACAGGTAAGTTGACTTATCTCGGTATTTCTCCCGGCTACCATGTGAAGATCGAACCGAAAGAGTTTGCAGGCGGGGTGCAAAGCGAAAGAAAGCTCCATGACGATAAGAAGTATCCTGTTCTGGATAATATTGCCAGAAACCTCGGTGAGTCATGCGACAGAGTGCAGGAAAAATCAGCAGTCAGGTTGTTCACAAATTCCAACTCTGTAGCATTCGATTTCATGGCCAATGAGGAAGGGGTGTCGCTTTGCAGTTCAAGCCATACCACAAAGTCAGGGACAAGCACAACAACCGGTTTTGACAATTCCGGTACATCCGCGCTTTCCAAGACTTCGGTAGCGGCAACAAGGATCGCCATGAGGCAGTTCAGAAATGATATATCCGAAAGAATAGAAGCAGGAACGAAGCTGGCGTTAGTTGTGCCAACCAACCTTCTTGATACTGCCCGTGAGATCACAGAGACACCTAAAGGGCTTGATACAGTGGAAGGCAACATAAACCCACTGTATAACGCTCTACAGGTTATCGAATATCCGAGGCTTGACGATACCGATTCAAACAACTGGTGGATGGTAGACTTTGACAAGATCAAGGAAGCCTTTGTCTGGCTTTCCAGAATTATGCCAGAATTTAAGAATGTCGTAGACTTTGAAACCTTCACGATGAAGCACTCAGCTTATATGCGTTTTGCATGGGGCTGGAAGGAATGGAGAACAATCTACGGACAGTTTGTAAGTTAAACAATTTAACCTAATAGAGGGCGGTTAAGTCATTCCGCCCTCTATATATCCTGTTTCAGACAGGCTCTAAAAGGAGATAAAAATGGGTTCCAAAGGGACATTTAAACAAAATGGCATTCCGATCAGGACACAAACAGTCACAAGGGGCAATTCTTTTTATGTCTGTAACGCAACTGCCGTTTCAGCAGATAGAACAGGCGTAAATGATGCTGGTTCCGGTTATGGGTCTATCTCGGCTCCGTTTTCAACTATTGATTATGCAATAAACCAGTGTGTTGCAAGTCAGGGTGATGAAATTCATGTATTACAGGGGCACAATGAAGCGATAACGACTGCTTCAATCACAGCGGATATCGCCGGTATTTCTATAATTGGACACGGACACGGAAGTATGCGTCCAAGAATAGACTTTACCCATGCAGACGGTAAAGTTGTAGTAAGCGCAGCGAATGTGTTGATTAAAAATATAAATTTCCATGCCAACGTCACTATCGTAACCATTGGGTTAGACATTCAAGCCGGTGGTGATAATTGCAATGTAGAAAATTGTCTGTTTGATGTTGAGACTACAACAACAGATGAATTTCTCATTACCATCAACAGGGG
>ERZ1292625.4375-Hain-H41-01um-R1-4375-length-10622-cov-4_pt1 | contig 10622 bp, 9 predicted proteins | sample MGYA00564400_ERZ1292625 | MGnify/ENA primary metagenome ERZ1292625 (study PRJEB36523, sample SAMEA6512639) | groundwater metagenome | collected 2019-01-08 | study: AquaDiva: Metagenomics assemblies of 32 groundwater samples
GCACGCATCGCCTCAATTTCAGTCAATAATTTGCGACGAGTCTCATCAACAGTCAAGAGACGGTCAATATCAACTTCGATGAGCTTTTTCTTGGCGCCAGCCTTCACCAAATCTACATTGTCGCGGATGAACTTGATATCGAGCATAGATGTATCATACTACGCCTATGGATGAGGTTCAAAAGCTGTACCCTGACGACTTTCCCCCACTCTTGAGAGAAATCAATGACGCGCCGCCATACCTCTATATGCGCGGGTCGCTACCAAAACCAGGCGCCAAGTACCTAACGGTGGTAGGTTCACGCTCCATGAGCCAGTACGGCAAGGATGCCTGCGAGTATCTTATCTCTGGCCTTGCTGGCTACCCCATCTCTATTGTGTCAGGACTTGCGCTTGGCATGGACGGCTGTGCCCATCGCGCGGCACTCAAAAATGGACTTCATACGGTCGCACTCCCTGGGTCAGGAATTAATGACGATGTGCTCTACCCGCATACGCACAAGGCTCTTGCTAAACAAATTCTCTCAGCCGGTGGAGCACTGTTGAGTGAGTTTGAGCCTGATCACAGAACAATGATTCACTATTTTCCTCAGCGAAACAGAATCATGGCCGGCATGTCGGACGCTGTCCTCGTCATCGAGGCGGGGGTGCGGAGCGGTACACTGATCACTGCACGGCTCGCGACTGAATATAATAGAACGCTTCTCGTAGTCCCGCACTCAATATTTTCTGACGGCGGCGCTGGTGGACATATTTTTGCAAAGATAGGCGCGCAACCAGTGCGGACCGCCAGCGACATTCTTGAAGCACTCGACGTCACACCCGAATCATCAGGCATTGAAACAGTGCTTCTGACTGACGACGAACGCGCGGTCTTAGAATGCCTCTCTGAGCCTATGGCACGAGATGAAATAATCCGCCAATTGAATATGCGGACAGGTGACGCAAACGTTCTTTTTGCGCAGATGGAGATCCGTGGACTCATCGCAGAATCCTTGGGCCACGTGCGCAAACTGATTTGACATAAATCGTGTGGTACCGTACTACTGTACAAGTCACACATGAAATTAGTCATTGTCGAATCTCCCGCGAAAGCGAAGACCATAGAAAAGTATCTCGGCGCTGGCTATCAGGTGATGGCGAGCGTTGGCCACGTGCGCGATTTACCCAAGTCAAACAAGGATGCAGTAGACATTGAGGGCGGGTTTATCCCCCGCTATGTGGTGAGCCCCGGCAAGTCAGACGTTATAAAAAAAATCCAAGACGCCGCAGAAAAAGCTGACGAGGTGCTTCTCGCGACTGACCCCGACCGCGAGGGTGAAGCTATCGCGTGGCACGTCGCAGAGGTGACCAAACTCAAAAAACCAAAACGTGTTGTTTTTAATGAAATCACGAAAGATGCGGTGACCGAGGCGGTGGCTAACCCACGTACTATCGACCAGAATCTTCGGAAAGCGCAGGAGGCTCGGCGCGTTTTGGACAGACTCGTCGGCTACGACCTCTCGGGTCTCATTTGGAAAAAGGTGCGCTATGGCCTTTCTGCCGGTCGAGTGCAATCCCCCGCACTCCGTATTATCTGTGAGAAGGAGCGCGAAATCCGCGCATTTGTTGCTGAGCAATACTTTGTCATCAGTGCAGAATTTAAAACAAAAAAGGGTGAGAACTTTATCGCGACCGCCACCGTCGAGCCTAAGACAAAGGCCGAGGCTGACGACATAGTCACGCGAGGCAAAAAAGGAAAGTGGGAGGTATCCTCCGTTGAGCAATCCCCCGCGAGACGCGCACCAAAGCCGCCATTCACTACATCGACACTGCAGCAGGCGGCATCATCACGCCTTGGCTTCTCTCCAAGTCGCACCATGCGCGCAGCGCAAAAACTTTATGAGCAGGGACATATCACCTACATGCGCACCGACTCGATGAATATGGCGGCCGTTGCCATGAGCGCTATCGCCGCGCACGTAAAAAAGTCGTTTGGTGCTGAGTACTATGAAGAGCGTCAATACAAAACTAAGAGCAAAAACGCGCAAGAGGCGCACGAGGCGGTGCGACCAACGGACGTCACCGTGCTCCATGCTGGAGCTGACGAAGATGAAACGAGGTTGTACCAACTCATCCACGCCCGCACCGTAGCGTCACAAATGGTGGACGCAATTATGACGCGCTCAAAGATTACTGCAGAAACTGAAGGTGTAGTGCCATTTACCGTGACCGGTTCGACCATAGCAAACGAAGGGTGGCTTAAGGCTGACCCCCAAGCTCGTGGCGAAGAAGTGGTGCTCCCCGAAGTAACCCAGGGCGAGCCGCTGCAACTGCTCTCACTTACAGATGAGGAAAAGTTTACTCAGCCCCCCGCTCGCTACACCGAGGCGGGGCTCGTGAAAGAACTCGAAAAACGAGGCATCGGTCGACCTTCGACATACGCATCAATTATTAAAACTATCGTTGATCGCGAGTACGTAACTAAGGAGGGCCGTGCGCTGCGTCCTACCGCGGTCGGCGAGGTAGTGTCGAGCTTTTTAGAAAAGCATTTTGAAAAGTATATCAGTGATTCGTTTACTGCAGAGATGGAAAATGAGCTCGACCAAATCGCCGATGGCGAACGCGAGTATGCAGAAACGTTAAAGGATTTTTATACGCCATTTCTAAAAGATGTGCAAAGTAAAGAAAATGTCGACAAGCTCACGACGCTGGGGGAAGTTGATAAAAAATTCCGCTGCCCTACCTGTGGTGCCTCGATGGTGATGAAGCTGTCTAGAAACGGTGTCTTTATGAGCTGCTCCCGCTTCCCCGACTGCAAGGGTGCGCGGAAGGAAAATGGTGATGAGATGAAAGCCGGTGAGCCTATTGGCCTTCACCCAGAAACGCAACGACCAGTCTTTGTTAAAGATGGGCGCTTTGGTCCGTACGTTGAAATGCCGGACGAAGTGACTTTAACCAAAGCAAAGAAGCCTAAAAAGCTAACCGCTCGTCGCTCGTCCATCCCCGCTCATATGAAACCAGAAGAGGTGACGCTCGACCAAGCAGTAAAACTCTTATCGCTCCCACGCATTGTAGGTGAGCACCCAGAAACGAATATGCCAATAACTGCAAACACTGGTAAGTTTGGACCATACATCGTACACAACGGCGACTTTCGCTCACTCAAAAGCCCTGATGACCCATACGACATTACTCATGCGCGCTCGCTCGATATCTTGAAAGAACCAAAAAAGCTCCGCCCGGGTGCGCCCATGCCCGTGCGTGAGGTCGGCGAACATCCGCGCACGAAGAAAAAAATAATTCTGTTTAAATCAAAATCTGGATTCTTTTTAAAAAAGGGCTTTCGTCGCGTGATGGTACCTGAAGCTCAGTCTGCCACCCTCTCTGCCGCAGAAGCTATCGCACTTCTCAAAGCAAACTAGTCATCGTCGCAGTTTAGTTGTATAGTCAGCATATGCCACACCCAGCTGATGACATTATTGCGAGCATGCAATCCCCCACGGCCGAGGATCGGGTGCTGATTCAAAAAGCGTATGATGTCGCGAAGGAGGCACACGGCGAAGAAAAAAGAAAGAGTGGTGAACCGTACATCACCCACCCGCACGCGATAGCGCTCCGGCTGGCTAAACTCAGCATGGACCGCGACACTATCGTCGCGGGGATACTCCATGACACCGTCGAAGACACGACGCTGACGCTCGACGACATCAAAAAAGATTTTGGCGCGACGGTTACGTTTTTGGTTGAATCCGTCACCAAGCTCTCAAACATTAAATATCGTGGACTTGATAGAAACATCGAGAGTTTGCGCCGGCTCCTCGTCGCTACCGCGTCGGATATTCGCGTTATCGTGATTAAACTCGCAGATCGACTCCATAATATGGAAACCATTGAGTTTGTCGCACCCGAAAAGCAAAAGCGCATCGCCAAAGAAACGATGGAGGTGTATGTCCCGATCGCGGGCCGGCTCGGTATGGGTGCGATACGAAAACGGTTAGAAGATCTCGCATTTAAGGTACTTGAACCAAAAAAGTATGCTGAAACATTTCGTACACTCAAGGAGAAGAGAGCGGAGCAGGAAAAAACCCTACTAGAGATACTTAAGGACATGAAGCGCGACCTGGCAGAGGGAGGGATGCGAAATTTTAAGACTGAAACCCGCATTAAAGGCATCCACAGTTTCGCGATCAAACTAGAAAATAAGGACGGTCACATCGACAAGGTGTACGACCTCTTTGCTATTCGCATTATTGTCCCCACTGTTGAAGATTGTTACAAAGCGCTTGGTATTGTACATGCGCACCATACCGCAGTCCCCGGTCGCATTAAGGACTATATCGCCACACCAAAACCAAACGGGTACCGCTCGCTGCATACCGTTATCATGACCGGCCACGGATTGGCTGTCGAAATACAAATTCGCACTGAGGAGATGCATGCGGAGAGCCAGTACGGCGTGGTATCGCACTTCGGCTATAAGACAAACGAAAGTGCGTCATCAAAAATGACCTATATGCAGTGGCTTATTCCGCGGCTTATGCGAACTAAGAAAGTAGAGACGGGCGTGGCTGCGCCGATACCAAAATGGCTTACTGACCTTGCAAAAGCGGTGGGCGACCATCCTTCAAAATCTTTGGACGAAGCGCTGAAGGAGGATTTTTTTGCGGAACGCATGTTTGCATTTACTCCGAAGGGAGACGTAGTCGACCTACCTGTCGGTGCAACGCCGGTCGATTTTGCGTACTCCATCCACTCTGACATTGGCGACGCTATGGTTGGCGCAAAAGTGAACGGTAAGATGATGTCCATCGAGTCCTCACTCCACAACGGCGACAAAGTAGAAATCATCACCAAAAAATCCGGTTCACCGAACAAAAAGTGGCTCGAGTTTGCAAAGACAACGAGTGCAAAAAAACATATTCGCGCGGCGCTCCTCAAAAAACCACATCCTAGATAGAGAAGTTCTCGACTGAAAATGAATCGTCGGTTTTATCTTTTTTTGGCACATCGTCGACGATACCTAGTTCATGCGCTACTGATTCACGGAGATTTTCTTCTGCGGCGGTGCGCGGAGTGATGGGTGAGCCATCTTCGCGATTGAGAGACTTTAGAAGTGTGGCGAGATCCTCGGCTGAAAAATAGCTGATGATGAGCTTCCCCCCTTCTTCTTGTGGTCGAATTTCAACCTTGGTGCCTAGTGATTCTGCAAACCGTAGCTCCATTTGCTCAAGCTCGGGGCTGATATCGCGTTTTCGAGCTTTTTCGACGGCGATCTCACGAGTCAGTTTTTCAACTTCGCGAACTGAGAGCTTGCGCACCTGGATGTCACGAAACAAGGCCTCCTGCTCCTCAGGGCGATCAATCAGCATGAGGAGCGCACGCGCGTGACCCTCAGTGATCGCGCCGCCCATGACACCCTGCTGGATTTTGGTGGGGAGCATGAGTAGACGAAGCGAGTTGGATACATACTCGCGACTCTTACCTACTTTCTTTGCTATTTCAGTGTTGGTCAGTTTAAATTCTTTTTGCAGCCGATCAAAAGCGCGCGCGCGGTCTATCGCATTTAAATCCTCACGCTGCACGTTCTCGATAATCGCCAGTTCTAGTTTTACACGAGACTGCTCTTCGCCCGAGCGGATGGTGACCGGCACTCGTGCAAGACCCGCCATACGGCTCGCTCGAAGTCGGCGCTCACCTGCGATAAGCTCGTAGTAGCTCACGAGTCCTCCATCCTCGCGCGCCTCTTCAACGCGGGTAACGGTGAGTGGCTGGAGCACGCCATACTGGCGGATCGATTCTGACAGAGCCTTCAACGACTCCTCATCAAATTCTGTGCGGGGCTGAAATGGGTTTGGGCGAATGCGCTCCACCTCGACCCAGAAAATCGCATCATTTTCAAACTGACTGGTCGCCATGAAAAGATTGTAGCATGTGGCATTGTGCGCTACGATAACACGTGTAAGCCGGAGTGGCGTAATGGTAGCCGCGCACGACTCAAAATCGTGTCCTTCACGGGGTGAGAGTTCGAGTCTCTCCTCCGGCACATGGAGATTCTGCCCGTGATTGTGGCGCTCGACGACATGGATCGCGAACGTGCAATCAGTATTGCACGAGCGCTCTCGGGGCGTGTGTGGGGGTTTAAAGTGCACGAACTTGTTGACGTGTACGGTCCAGAAATAATCGGAACGCTTAAAATATACGGGAGAGTGTTTGTTGACATGAAAGTAAGTGACACGCCAAAAACAACACGAAACAGAGTGCGTGCATATGTGGCGCACGGTGCAGATTTCATCAGTGTACATGCGGAGCGAGGAGAGAACACACTCCGCGCTGCAGTAAAAGTTGGTAGAGATCGGATCGTTGCTATCACCACACTTACATCAGAAGCGGATGCATCGCGTGTTACAGAGCTTGCACGCACCGCATACAAAGCCGGCATAAAAAATATTGTGTGCTCCGCACATGAAGCTGGAGTTGTTCGCGCTGTCGCGCCAAACGCTACCATCATCTCACCCGGTATCCGAGAAAAGGGCGCGCCACAACACGACCAAGTGCGTACTATGAGCGCACCTAAAGCGCTCTTAGCGGGCGCTGATCTTTTGGTCATTGGTAGACCCATCACGGATTTAAAAGACCCGACGGCAGCGCTTGAGGGATTATTTAACGAGAAAGAAGACCCCGTATAAGGGTGAGCTGCGTCACCACCTCCTGATACAGCTCCTCATTTTCCTGATTTTTGGTATGTGGAGTAAGCACAAATTCTTTTTCAGCAACTGCATAGATACCGGCGAGCTCAACTCCGCAGGTTGTATTATCAACGCATGAAAGTCCACTGATCTCCAACTCCTGTGCTGTCTCGACGACACGTCGTAAACTTCGCTCGACTGAATCAAAAATAAGCTGTTCGTGATCAGTATCAAGAAAACTGGTGTGGTGCTTTGTCTCTCGCAGCTCAGAAATTCGCCGGATAAAAATTTGCATTTGGCGTAGTGCAGTGCGCAAATTCTTCCAATCTTTCTCTTCAAGTGCATGCGTCGAAGCAAGTTTTTTAATTACGAGATCAAGATCTTTTCGAGACACAAAGAGGCCGTGTCGAATATCATTGAACGCAGTGTCCGCGGAGATCGCATGGATACGTGTCAGTGCCGCATCGTGCTTTCTCGAGGACAGGCGTGACACAAAGACAGCGAGTAACACGAATGAGAGAATACCCTCAAACGCTGCAAAGATTTTTGAAATGCCAAGCGGCAGTATGTCGCCATACCCCACCGTCGCCCCCGTGATGACGCTAAAGTATAGGGCGTCAAAGAATCTCATGAGAGGATCGCTGATACCGTTGAGCTGTGTCGGACCGTGCCCCGGTATATACGAGAGAAGCCAATAGATAATGGAAAAAACAACTATGGCGACAAGCCAGATACCAAAAAGAGAGACGTGCGAAAGCTCATCTTTCTTTTTGTATAACATAGATACTATATTTTACCGACGAGATTCATGTCGCCACCCGTAATCGTTTCATCCCCGGGCTGCCAATTTGCAGGACATACCTGACCGCCGTGCGTACGAACAAATTGTGCTGCCTTTAATTTGCGCAACAGCTCCTTAGCGGAACGTCCAATGCCGTTATCGTGTATCTCTGCGGTTTTAACAATGCCATCCGGATCGATGATAAATGTACCACGGAGCGTCAGCCCCTCATCCTCGACATGTTCGATACTATCGTTTTCGATGTAGGTGCCAAAGGCACGCGATAGTCTACCCGCTGGGTCTGAGCCCATCGGGAACTTAATTTGTTGAATCGACGGCGATGTATCGTGCCATGCTTTGTGGGTAAACACCGTGTCAGAACTCATTGAGATGATCTCGACATCCATTTCGATGCACTCTTTATATGAGAGCGCCAGCTCCTCAAGCTCCGTCGGGCAGACAAAGGTAAAATCGGCTGGATAAAAAAACAGCACAAGCCACTTATTCTTGTAGTCAGAAAAGCGGACCTTTTTGTGCTTATCGTCTTGAAAAATTTCAAACTCAAAATCGGGTACGGGGTGGCCCACTTTCACGAAGCTCTCAAAGCGTTTGGGGTTGTCAATATCATTTGCCATATATGTCGCGTTTAGGTATAACTCCTAATAGAATACCATGGCGAAACCACCTATCCCCACCGTTATTGCAATCGTGGGGCCCACGTCGACGGGAAAGACTGATTTGAGCGTGCGTATAGCTAAAAAAATTAATGGAGAAATCATTTCCGGTGACTCTCGACAAGTCTATCAAGGACTCGACATCGGTACAGGGAAGGTCACTCCGCGAGAAATGCGTGGCGTCCCCCACCACCTTGTCGATATTGTGTCCCCACGGACTGTTTACAACGCATCAGCGTATGTGAGAGACGGCAGACGCGCGCTCCGCGACATCCTTCAGCTTGGAAAAACTCCAATAATCGTGGGTGGCACTGGGTTTTATATTGACGCACTCCTTGGACGTATTGAACTGGCTTCGATAGAACCTAACCAAACGCTTCGAAACAAACTCAAGAGACTTTCGCTCCGGGAGCTCCAGACCCGTTTAAAACGCGTTGACCCAAAACGATATAGGGGTATTGATATCAAAAATCCTCGACGACTCATACGTGCAATCGAGATTTCTGTGGGGACACCGACAGCTCTACCATTACCTCTATCACACATACGCATCATATGGATTGGACTTACACTACCCACGGATGTGCTCAAGAAAAAAATTCATTTCCGTCTCATTGAGCGAATACGAAAAGGAATGCTCGGCGAGGCCAAACAACTCCACCGCAGAGGAGTGTCATGGAAGCGCATGCATGCACTGGGTCTTGAGTATCGGTATCTGGCGCTCTATCTACAAAAGAAAATTTCAAAAAAAGAAATGATGGAGCAATTAGAGAAAGAAATTGTTGCTTACGCAAAACGTCAAATGACGTGGTTTAAGAAAAATCCCAAGATCTGTTGGTTTAGTCCCCAGGAAGCACGACAGATCCTCGACAGTGTGGGAGGCCAATCCCTTTTCCTGCGTACACCGCGTTTACGTATGGCGACACGCGCACGTCAGTCACGACGCGGCAAAGGTCGGTCTCAGTGATGCCAAATTTTTGTGCGAGGTATGCTGCAGCACTGCGACGTGTTTCGCCCAGTGGCTCACGATACAGAAAAACGGATAGCGTGCCCTCCACTTCTGAATAGTGAACTTCAAATCCGCGACTTTCAGATGATGGAACGGTGGTGGATGCGCTGTCCCCGGGGTGCTCGCCCAAGGGCCATGAGCCGAGATAGACAACTTCAACACCTGTTTTTTCGTCAACGATGCGCAGTACATCAGGGTCGGCGAGAAAATCACGAGTCGTCGACACTGCACCATCGTAGCCGGTGAGCGAAATAGAACCAGCCTGACCAACCGCTGCAAGCGAACGATCACTTGCGTCTGGCGATCCAGTTACCAGGAGCGCACCGACCAGTGCAACGCTGAGGAAAGTGAGGAGATGTTCTGATTTGATTTTCATATTAAGTGCCGCCCGCCTTTTGGACAGTGTCGTTAAAAACATCGTAATACGCACACGTTATTTGGCAATAGGGAAACCGCACATTGGACCCTGCAACGGGACACTGCATGATCATATAACCCTTACAGGATTTTGATGGTTCGAGCCCACCTGCCCCATTGTAGGATGCAGCGGCGAGACCCCAGTTTCCATACTTTGAATATTGGTTTCGCATATTGCGCGCGGTCGAACAAAATGCGAGTGACGGGTCGCTTCTGATTGTACTAACGAGTTGCGTATTGTTCATACTCGAGACGCCGCTACAGCTTGGGTTAGATGGATTAGCGCGACAGTAACTCCGCACCGATGCACATGACACGCCAGTCGCGCCATATCCACCTTTCTTGCATGCCACACTTGTGTTTGCGGGGTCATTACACGTGCGTGCGCCGTTACACTCAAGCCTCGAAATACCGACTAAAACGCTTGGCGGTATCCCCTGCTCCGCTGCACATCCGTTTATTGTTTCTCCAAAATTTTGTTGAATATTGTTAATGACCGTTTGTCCATCGCCATAATTTGCCACTCGATCTCCGGGTTTGCAGTTCGGCGTCTCTTGAATATCGGGCCTCGCTGCAAGCTCCTGACTTGATGCGACACACGAACCTGCTGGCGCATCATAGCGCTGACTCGTACCGGTGGGCCCCCCTGCGCCGATGTCGCCGTCCCCAGATCCGCCGGTGTCCCCTGTGCCCACGTAGCCACCTACCTGATCATCAAACTCCACACACTCTATCTGGGTTAAGACGTTTAAGTCTTGATTGGTAAAGACACGCATGATGATATCGATGATGAGCCAGGCAACGAGGACAATGATTAAGCCAAAGAGAACAGTGGAAAAGATCTTTTTCGCGGTATCGATATTTGCTGGTTTTGCTGCAGCGGTGACATAGAGAAGCCCTGCATACAGGAACATGAGAGCCGCAATGACGGTGGTGAACGCCACCAAGAACTTCAAGACATTATCGACGAGGGTGATGACGTCGCAGGCCTGGCAGATGCCTCCCCACGTCTCACACTCGGGGACGATAGGACCACCGAGGATAGCAGTGTCGGCGGCGAGGGTGAGGGATGGC
>ERZ1292625.4377-Hain-H41-01um-R1-4377-length-10619-cov-4_pt1 | contig 10619 bp, 18 predicted proteins | sample MGYA00564400_ERZ1292625 | MGnify/ENA primary metagenome ERZ1292625 (study PRJEB36523, sample SAMEA6512639) | groundwater metagenome | collected 2019-01-08 | study: AquaDiva: Metagenomics assemblies of 32 groundwater samples
TGGAATAAAGAAGAATAACAATCTGTTTTATTTAAATATTCATAAATACTTTTATCATTAACATTTATATCCAAAGAGTTTATCCCTACTGCTTTGCCTACATTATAATTAATATCTGCATTTTTTAATCCTAAAATATCTAATTTAATAAGTAATTTAGCTACGTCTTCCATATCATACGAGCTAACTATACTTTTATTAGAAGATAATTCTAACGGGATATAATCATTAATATCATAATAAGATATAGCTATACCTGACGGATGTTGTCCTTTGCCTCTAATCAATAATTCAAGAGACGTGGCAATATTATAACATTCTTCGTTTTGTTCGGTCCACTTTTTAAACTCTTTATTATCTTTTTTGGTTTTTTCCAGTTCTTCTACGGTACCAAAATGTCTTTCAATTAGATCTGATAATTGTTTAGCTTCTTCTTCTGTATATTCAAGAAATGATTTAGTAACATCTTTAATAAGAATTTTACCACTCAACCTTATTGATGTAGAAATTTTTGAAGTTTTACCTTTATATTTATCGTCAATATAATTGATAACTTCCTCGCGTCTTTCAAACGAAACGTCACTATCTAAATCTGGTAAACTTTTACCTAAAAAAAACAATTCATTATTAATCAACTTTGACTGCAAACGAGCTTCATTTATAAATCTAGTAAAATAAAGATTATTTATTAATGGATCAATATTAATAATTTTTAATAAATATAATACTAATGAAGCAGAAGAACTTCCTCGGGCTATCCCGCGAGCTATACCATTTTCATCACACCAATTAAGTATATCATAAACAAGTAAAAAATAATCTACTAAACCATTCTTATTAAATATTTCTAATTCATGCTTACATCTATCGACATATATTTGATATTTATTTTTATCTATCTTACCATTATGTAACTTCTCTTTAAAACCTTTAAATACTAAATACTTTAAATAAGTAAAATTATCACTATCTTCTTGGCAACCAATGATTTTTTTTTGATTTTTAGTTATTTCCATTTGAGGTAGTTTAACCCCATTATCTATTGAAGAAATATTATATTCTTTAAAATCATTAAAAATCATATTGAATCAGGGAACTTCTTTTTAATTAACTCAAGTAAATTATCTTTAAAAAAAGATACAATTAACTTATTATCCAAAGTTGGGGCTGTGTTACATTCCAAAAAATAATATTTCCCATTTTTATATAAAATATCAAATGCACCAAATTCTAATTTTAATTTATTTGCCGCTGTTATTATTTGTTCATGTAAATTATTTGGGACTCTTTTATAAAAACTATAATTCCAAAGGGATCGGCATTTAAATTGTTCCTTCATTTTATCTTTATTATAGGTAATTCTACGGCACATTAAAGTCTTATTATTACAAAAAAATACACGAAATTCTCTATCACAATTTATAAATTCGGTTGCATAGAAATATTTTTGGATTCTAAATGGACCTTTATTTACTTTAAAACCTCTACCTCCAGAATGATTATCAGGCCGATAAACTACAAATTTATTCTTTGGGACGTATTTTTCAAAAATCTTCGGTGTTGTTGCACATTCAGAAATTTTCTTAAGTGCCATCTTTTTTTTAATATTTAATTGAATGGATTTAACAGGATTAATCACATTCTTAAAATCTGCTTCTTTCCCGTCTTTAAAAACAGCATTCGAACCGCACCCCCACCTTATTACTATGAAATTATCATAATCTTCTATTTTATGGTCATATAGATAATAATAAGTGTCAAAACCCAATCTACAGGCACTTTTATATTCAGAATCAATAGTAAATAAGACTATTTTATTTGACATATTATTTAAAATGAATATATTTTAATTCTTCTTTAGTTAATTTAGAAGAAATTATTTCTTGAAATTTTTCTTTTTTTTCTTTTAATTCTTGGCGTTTTAATTTATCATTAATTTGTTTAAGTACTTTATTTTTATTATTTATTTCTTTTTGTTCTTGAAGTTCATCTTCAAAATCTTCCCATAACCAACAAGTTGGAATACTATTATCATATTCAGTTGAATATGGTTCAGGGAGGAAGGCATATTCACCACCTACATTAATATATTTTTTATATTCCTCTGGATCAAAATAACCATTAGAATTTTCTGATTCATAGTCACAATTACCATAATCATACCATCCTTTGCGATTTAAATTAGGAATTATTTTACGAATTATTTCTGAGAATCTTTCGTCTATTTTCGATATAATTATATCATAATTCTTTTTTGTAATGTTATTACTATACAAACTATCAAATTCTTCTTTTGTAATTTTCATAAATATTATTCTCCAATATAATGATAAAATCCGGCAGGTCTTTTTACGGTGGAAAAATTATTATAAGACCCACGGCAATGAGTAAAACAATTACTATTTTCCATTGTTTCATAAGAACTTTCATTAGTCTTATGTTTTACATATTTACCATTTTTATCGAATAAATACCATCCAATAAAAGCTTCGGATTGTTTTTTATATTTTCTAAAATCAAGACTTGACGCAAGAAGTATTCTTTTATCATTAAGACTAACAATTGATAAATCTCCGCTTGTTTTAGCTATCTCCAAATTACCATTTCGATTTAAACACATAAATACACCACTAAAATCTATTTCTTGAGAAAACTTTTTTGGTCCTATTAAATTAATTAAATAAGCAGCAACTTCACTATCAGTTTCCCCATTAAATTTAACGCTTTTACTAAGAACTAGTCTAACAACTTTGTGTTCCGAAAATATCCCATTATGGACTATACTCCAGTTTCTTATATTAAAGGGATGTGTATTACTAATAATATTTTCTCCATGAGTTCCTGCGCGAAGGTGAACAATCGTCCAACCATTGTGAGGAAAATGAGATAAAAATTCTTCTTTTTCTTTTTTTAGAGTATTAGAAAATGAATCTGGCCATTTTTTTGTTATAAATTGATTATTTTTAACATAAGAATAGCCTATCCCATCAGTATTGTTACCTTCAAAATGTTTTAATATTTTAATTGTTTCTTCTCTTGAGAAACTCCTTGGTATCGCACATAGCTTGCACATAATATTATACTTTGTTAATATTGAATTTTGGTATTCCAATAATTTTATAATCGGTATTTAGATTTAACCTACCTTCTAAATAATAAATAATTGTTTGTAAAACGCACGAACAAAAAGTCACATGTTCTCTTAAATCATATCTAAGACCAATATATATACCCCTCTTGTCATCCTTATCCTGAAAGAGGGCTATTTCAATAGATATACCATTAAGTTTAAAAAACTTTTCAATACACTCTGTATTTAAATTTAGAAATTTGCCATATTCAATATAAATATCAGGATTACTTTTATTTTTTAAACCATATATTCGATAAGAATATTTAGTATCCAAATTAAATAATTTTGAATTATTTTCTATTTTTCTTAAATGATAATCGTTATAATTAAATGAAATATTACTCATACATTCCTTATCCAGATAGTATCCATATCTATAGAATCAAAAATAACTCTCTTTTTTGTATCATAAATCCCCCACGCTTCTTTTACATCATATTTAGGCAACCATGTTAATTCATTTTTAACAAGAAAATATATCAAATCAATATAAGGTTTATAATTTTGATACAATTCCATTTTAGTTATATCTTTCCAAACAACTGGAAAATACTTATTACGAAATACCTTGACATCAAAACTACTAAATATAGATTTATTATATGTAAATAAATGCCATTCAAACTTACTATTATTTAAAAATTCATATACTATTGTTTTTGCTAAACATAATATTGCGGCAGAAATATATGGAGTTGTTAACCAACTACTTACAACTCTATATTCAAAACCATGATCGTTAACTCTATAATCAGATGCTTTTCCGTAGCCACACTCTCTACGTTCTTTGCCATCCAATCTATTTTCTATTAATAACGATACTAAACCTAGATATCTATCCAGATAATCCATAATAATATTTGAAGAAACTCCATGATATTTAAATCCAAAATGAATATGACCACCAAGAGGGCATCCTTCTTCAGAAGATTGAGTATAAGAACCGGCAATCCATTTATATTTCAAGAAATTATCTTTATAAAAAACCTCTTTCTTAAAAATATTATAAATATTATTAATAACCTTTATCGGGTCTTTAGATGGTTTAGGTCTGACTTCAAAAGCAACGCCACTACCGTCCATTCCAAAGTCATCATTTAAATCGGCATAATCACCAGAATATATAAGATTTTCACCATCTTTCATAACAAATTCCGGGTCTGCACCAATAGTAAAATCTAAAACTGGCATAAGATATGAATATTAAGATTGCGGAATAAAAGAATTTTTATCAATTGATCCAATCGGAATAAATATATTAGGCTCTTTGCCTGTGATTTGAATAATACCATTAATAGGCACCCAATAGATTTTAGAATTATTAACATCCAAATATTTAATAATATTTTTAGGTAATTCAAACGTTACAGATTCACCTTTAATTGATAATTTAGAAGTATAAACTAACGGTTTAAAGTTTTCATTTTTATTCATAAATTCCTATTAATTTATAAAAGTTTTTATTGGAAAAGTCAAGATAATTCAATATCAGGATTTTCAAAAATATTACCGATTACTTCGCAATTTCTATTAATATCACATAATAAAAAATCTGCTGGACCCATTGAGGACGGTCTTGGACTGAAAATTTCAAAACACCCCCCTTATAAATACAACTTTTGAAATATGATCGTAAAACTGTTCGTGAATTGGCTTATTTGTTTGTAATTTATATCGATTAGCAGAAGCTTTTACTATATCTCCTTCATAGATATCTTTATTATTTTTATCTTTTAAGTCTGAAAAATATAATAAAGTACAATTACTCATAATTCTATAATTTTTAAATACCATCCCATTTAAAGTCAATGTCCATTCGGCAGTATGAGAAGGATAAATCATTTTCGTATTCTCATTATCCCATATTCTAAATTTAACTATTTTACTATTCATTCAAAAATTTAACATTATTTTTTCTACAATAAGTTTCAAAACTAAATTCATTACTAGATAAGTAATTAATATTAGGACGATTAAACTGAGAACGATTACTTATACATTTCCTAACTATAAAACTCTTAAAATCATTATCTCTATAATAATAACAAAGATTACTATGAAGAACATTATACTTATTTTTATCACAAAAGTCAAGAACATATTTTGTCAAAAGATTATCAAAAGGCAAATTTTTACTATCCAAATGAAAACTAGGTATAATATTTCCAAAATCAGGCACAGATCGATGGCCAAACTCTAAATTATTTCTATGAATAAATGACCCATAATAAGGAATAGTTAATAATAAATTATCTGTAAATTTTTCTTTTAATATAGAGTAATCTAATCGACCAGTATAATAAAAATTTTCTTCCATAGCATGAGCGGCACTATATAATTTAATTAAATCCTTATAGCCATTACTGTTTTTCATCCAGATATTAACTTTATGCTCTGTTTTAAAAGATTCTTCAGATTTATCCTTAGCATTTTCAACGACTCTAAATTGAACACCAAAAATTAATTGTTTTTTAAGCTTTTTGGATATTTCATAATGATTAACAAAGCTAGAAAAGGAATTTTCTAAAATATAAACCGGATTTATATTGTATAATTCTACTATGGTCCAAGTGCTAACTGGAGAATTTGGTTTTATTTTATCTTCTGGTCCCCAGCTTGTTAAAATAGATTTACCGATACTAGAATCCGTCATAAAAATAGGAATAATGTTATTCATTGTAAACTATCTGGCTTTACCTATTAGATTTCAATTTTATTAATTAAATTCTTAAATATTTCAAAAGTTATAGGAACATCAAATTCTCCACGATGGAGAGTCAATGGATCAAATGGTATTTCAAATTCTTTTGCCATTGTTGAATTAGATGTTTTAAGACCCTTAATTTTAATTTCATTTAATTGGAACATCCAAGTTAAATTATCCATATCTTTTGGTTTGGTTAAATTTAATTTATACATTTTACTTAAGGCATTTGTGTCTAATAATCTATCTAACCATGAATAATCACTTTGTTTACCTAGAATCAATCTCCACGCATTATGAATCTGGCTGTCAAATCCAAGACAATTTTGAGCTATTATAACATATTGAGTATTATATAGATATGAATCAAAAAAGTCAAGAATTTCTTTTGGATGTTTACCTTGTTTGTCTATAATTTCTTGATTAAAACCTGTAATTTTGGCGGCATCTTTTGAAACATTTAACTCCATTCCAACTTTAGACCAATCAAGATAGAAATTATAGCTTTCTAATAATTGGTGGCCTTTATTTATTTGGAAATAAAGTTGCCAAATTAAATTGTATTTTAAGTTCAAATTACAAGTTTCTAGATCAAAAATTAGAAAATATAAATCATCAAATTTATATCTTAGTAAATCATTCATATTATTCAAAATACTTCTTTACTGTATTTTCTAGTATTTTAGTTAACTGTGGAGAAATATCGTATTTTTTTGAGTTATATTCAATAGATTTCAATATATTACCTGCCTTATTTCGTTTTGTTGCAGCTTTCCAATCCGCTAACAATTCTAATAACTGTATCAGAGTCATATCATTTATCCCATTAGGAAAATGTTCAGTATGATGATCGTTTTTAGAATAATGATGTTCAATAGCGGGTCTAACATCTTCTAATGTTTTCTTATATTCCAAAGATCCATATTCACATTTACCTAAACTATCTAATTTTTCAGCAAAAATTTCTCTTTCTGGTGATTCTAATTTTGATGCGTCATGAGCTAAAGATCTTTTAAGTAAATCATCAATAAATATAAATAGATTCTTTCTAACATCATGAATATGGTTTAAGGTGGCTAGATCACCTTTTAATAATTGAGTTTCGTTTATCATAGTTTTATTTGATATATTATAGCCAACTAGAATAAGCCACAATTCCATTACCAAATTTATCCACCACTTCGATAGCAGCTAACTCGTTGCTATGTTTATCCATTATTAATTTAGATATATCAGATTGATCGTAATATTGAGTTAACTCTAGGTTAATAAAATCGTTTATTAAATCATTATGTTTATAGGTATATTCACTATGATCTGGTAATTTTTCGCTTTTTATCCAAAATCTAACTATAAATCTTTTACCTTCATATCGACGCATTATTTCATATAAATATTTATCATTCATAATTAAGATTCTTTTCTTATTTTTTTATAATCAATATATGTAAATTTTCCTTTATTTTTCGTACCAAAAATCATTAAGCACATTGGTAGCCATAATCCTCTATCTAAATCATTAAAGTTTACTTCTCCAATAATAAATCTTATTTCTGAGTCCATACAAACGTCTCGAAACCAAATTGTATTTCCTCGAAATGGGACTAGACAACAAATAATAGACTTATGCTTCTTTGATTCTGATTGGGCTTTTAATACCCATTTCTTTAAATCCTTATTAAATGGTGGATTCATCCAACAAATACCAATCCAATCTTGAGATAACCCATCATTTTCTGGAGAAAAATACGATTTGCATTTGGCATTTTCGGGTAAAGCACAAACATCTAAAGTGAAATTAAATTCTTTATTGATAAAATCAAATAATTTAGTAGGTGTCGAATAAATGATTTTATCTGATTTAAAGTTATTAATTTTACCTATTCCCATACCTGTCTTAAAAATAAACTATCATAGTATTAATTTTCTTTTCTTTAGCTAAAATTAAAGAATTTTTAGTTCCTGGAGATACCCCATCAAAAAACGCCAAAACAAAATTACAATTATTTATAATATCTTTATTTCTATTAAAACCAGCTAAAACATTGTATTTTTTATTATTTTTATCTATTTTAATTTTACAGGGTGCGGCTGATAGATTATACCAATCCGCCGGAAATTCAATATATTTCTTATTAAAGGTATTAGATAGTTTTTTTGCTATAAAATCTGCTCCCTTTGCCCCACCACTAATAATTGTATCGACTTTATCATTAAAGTAATCTTTAAATATACTCTGGGCTGACTCAAAATTATTAAAACTTCTAGAACCAATGATAGCTAGACTTAATCCCATAAATTCTGAAAATAGCTAGAAAATTTTTGAATTCCTAAATTATATTTCTCTCTACATTTATTATAATAAGTATAATCTGGCTTTCTATCGTCTTTAAATATCATTTTATTGTCTTCTCCTCTATTAAATCCATAATCAAAATCATCTGGATAGCATTTTTCTAAAATATCTTCTTCATTTAATACAAATTCAAAAGCATAAATCATTTGATCTAATGTTTTTTGCCATTCTTCAAAGGTTAAATCATTAGGGTGAGATTGAGTATTGTTTCTTAAATGCTTTAATCTAGGTAATATCCATTTTGCTGTAGCAACATCTAAATTCCAAGCATCTTTAAATTCATAACCGTATCTTAATAATTGATATTTAGATTTAACAAATAATTTAAACGCAGAAACACGCCATTTGGTTAAATAATATAGTTTTTTCATAAAAATTAAATTCCACTATGACCGAACCCACTATTATTTCTTTCTGTTCTAGGTAATTTATCTACAATTTCAAAATCAATATCATAATGTTTTTCTATTATCAATTGTGCTATTCTATCCCCGGTTTTTATAATAAATCTATTATTAAATAAAGTACAAACATTACTCCAATCATCATTAAATCCATCAGGAAGAGATCTTTGTTCAAAACTAAAACTAGAATTAAATAGAATAACCCCTATTTCTCCTGTGTAATCAGAATCAATTATCCCGGCCATGACCATAATTCCTCTTTTTAATGCAAGTCCAGACCGGGGGGCTATTCTACCATAATATCCTTCAGGAATTTTAATCGATATGTTAGTTTTAATAAGTTTTCTCTCTCCAACTAATAGTATAGTATCTTCAGAAGAATATAAATCATATCCAGCACAATATTCAGAACCTTTTGTCGGAATAATGCCTTTTTCTGATAATTTTTGAACTTTTATATTCAATTTTTTATTCATATTTTATAATTTTTTCAAAGTTAACCTAATCCCATTTTCGAATAAAATATATCCATCGGATATACCGTGCCCACAACAAGCATGTTTAACATTAGGGAGTTGTCCTAAACAAGAATCATAATCTTCAATCCAAAATCCATTTTCTTCTTTACCTGGATAAGAATATCTACCACATTTCCTACAGGGACGACCAAATTCTTCTTCTATTTTATTATTTGTATCTATATATCTTAAATTATATTCTTTGTCTCGATATGTTGCCCATCCTTTAATGTGATTAACATAATTATCGCTATGAACTAATGCACCATATCTTATTCTATACAAAGAATTTATATTTCTATTTAATTTTAGAGGATTTTTTAATTTCATTTCTGTAATTTATATTATTAACTGTATATTATCTTAAAAATCATATTATTATTTTATCCTTCATAACATCAGGGGTTCTAATAATATCACCAATTACTTCAAAAATATGATATGGACACACATGCCATGACATTGAATTACCACCACTTAATGAAAACTCAGCGTATTTTTCTGAAAAGTATACCTTAAATGGAAATAAATCATACAAAGATAAATCAGAATTAAAAATCTTTACTATATCACCTTCATAAATATCAACACCATTTTTATCAATTATTCCTGTAAATTGTTGAATAATCCAATCATCATCTGTAAATAAATTACTAAATGGATATCTAATCACATTATCTTCTTTACATACAAAAAATAATTCATCATCAACTAATTTTTGTTCAAATAGTAAAGGAGTACCAAGAGAAATATCATCCCTATAAAACGCTCTGAACTTAAAATTTCGCATACTTCCAAAATTCTTCCGGTAAACAAATATTCGTATAATCTTTTTCTCTAATACTAAAAAATAACGGCGCAATATCACTTGGTTTATAACCAGCTAATCCACATCCTATTTTTGTAACCAAAAAATATTTGTCTTTTATTTGTCTTGCTACATTCAAAAAAACAGCTATATGACCCCTTATATCGTCAAGTGATAAAACTTCCATTTTGTAACCTTTGGTTGGTAAAGCATAACATTGACCCATTAACCCCTCTCCGCGACCGTAAATTGCACCAAATTTTTGAAGAGCTAATTTGGCAGCGCCTAATCCATGGCGTCCACTACGATTTGACGCGAAGACAAATATTTCATTTTCTTTTAATGAAAGAATATTTTCGTGGGTAAATCTTGTATTATCAAACATATTTTATCTTATTTTATTATTAATATTTTGATTTGTTAACCAAAAAGCAACACAAAGAAAGACTCCAAAAATATAAAAGAAAGAATATATTGTCAATAAGCCAAAAAATACAGCCGACCAGATAAAAAATCTCTTCATTAATGATAAGTATAAACTAATTTAATTTAAAAGTCAAGTTAAATTTAGTGTCTTTTCCAATTTTTTGGCGGCTGGCAATATTCTGAGTCGAGCTATCGAATGCAGCGCTCGAATCGCCACGCGCCCTTCTTGAGGACGTGGCAGTGCTTCATGGTCGATACAAAATTGACGTT
>ERZ1292625.2759-Hain-H41-01um-R1-2759-length-15478-cov-3_pt1 | contig 10618 bp, 10 predicted proteins | sample MGYA00564400_ERZ1292625 | MGnify/ENA primary metagenome ERZ1292625 (study PRJEB36523, sample SAMEA6512639) | groundwater metagenome | collected 2019-01-08 | study: AquaDiva: Metagenomics assemblies of 32 groundwater samples
ATTAAGGAATCAAAAATTTTCCTTTAAATTCTGAAACCAAATTAATATTGAATAAAAAAAATGATAAAGATATTCATTTTGATAGCATTGGCTATCATATCAAATGCAGGATTACTGAGGATGGAGAATAATGAAACTATCAAAAATGATGTTTCAAAGAATTTCATCAAAGATTATGCAGCATACGCCCAAAAAATAAAAGATGCAGTCAATATTACAGATGTTGTGGGCGAACATGTCGTTCTTAGGAAGTCTGGCGCTAATTTTTCGGGGCTTTGTCCCTTTCACTCAGAAAGAACTCCTTCGTTTAGCGTAAGTGAAAACAAGCAGCTCTACCATTGCTATGGTTGCAAAAAAGGGGGAGATCTTCTCAGTTTCGTCATGGAGATTCATGGAGTTTCGTTTCGCGAGGCGATCGAAGAGTTGTCCGAGCGGGCTAAAATTGCGCTTCCCAAAGAATGGAAAGGGACAGACAGCTCCGACCCTAAAATCCAGGCTCAAAGGGAGGCGGACCGAGAAAAACTTGCAACGGTCCAGAAGTTGAATCGTTTTGTAGCTCATTTTTTTCACCAAAATCTTCAAAAATTTCCCCATGCCATGGATTATTTTCAAAAACGAGGTGTTATTCAGGAGTTAATCCGCGAATTTTATCTGGGGGTAGCGCCTCCGGCTTGGGATCTCCTCGCTTCGCATTTGATTTCTAAGCAGGCGCCCGTGGCTTTGGCTGTTGATCTTGGGCTGGTTCGCCCGTCCACGCGTCAGAGCTCGCAGTCGGGGCCTGGCTATTTTGATTTGTTTCGAAATAGAGCCATGTTTCCGATTCTGGATATGAAAGGAAAGGTCGCCGGATTTGGCGGACGTTCATTGCCCTTACCACAGGGCGCGGCCGATATCGGCGCTCAAGATCCTAAATATCTGAATTCGACCGAGTCGATTCTATTTCATAAGAGTAAATTAATTTTTGGACTCTATCAGGCACAAAAATATGTTCGCGAAAAGGATGAAGTAATTTTGGTCGAAGGATATTTTGACGTTTTGGCGCTCCACGCGGCGGGTTTTAAAAACGTAGTTGCGACTTGTGGTACTGCCTTGACTATTGATCACTTGCATATTTTAAGAAGGTTTACAGATCGAATCATCATATTCTTCGATGGAGATTCGGCAGGCGTTTCTGCTACGCAAAGGGCAATGGAGCTGGGTTTGCAAGAGGGAACAATCCTTTACGGCGCTAGGATTCCTGAGGGCGTAGATCCGGATGAGATCTTATTTGATACTTCTACCGGAGCAGTATTGGCTGGCGGGATTGAAAAGATGACAGCCCTATTGGGTGCAGCGCGGCCGATTTTAGACGATAGAATTGAATCGAAAATTAAGGCATCTCACCAGGGACCTGAAGCCAAAGTTCAATCCATCAAAGCCATAGCCGAATGGCTCTCTATTTTTAAAGACCCGGTGGGACGAGAGGTTCGAATTCAAAATCTTGAGTCCATTGGAATTTCGCGTTCACTTTTAGGACAGGCAGTTTCTCCAAAAGCTAAGGCTGGAGCGATTTTCGGGCAGGCCAGGCCAAACCATACGCGAAGCGTCAAAACTATCCCGCAGGCGGTTAAATCTGCCGAATCCATGACGCTTTCGGATCGAATTTTGATAGGGGCATTAGTTAAGGGCGGGGATTTCGAGGCTCGCATGGCCGCCGCTAAGGCTCGACTTCCTGCTCAGGCGTTACTTTCGGATTTATTTGAATACTTCCCTGCCCGAGAATTTGTTTTAAAACTACTCTCAGAACCGGGAAGTCTTCAAAAACTGAGGGAGTTTCCGGATTCATATCTTAATCCTTCGTTAGAGCCAACAGTTCGGGGAGTTTTGACTGAAGCCTTATTAGTAGAAGGGACTTCTGTTGATGCAGAGTCACTTCAACATGCTTTAGACCGCGCGGTGGCCAGATCTTGGGCACGAATTTCGCAAGGATTGAAGGAAGATTTAGCGCGAGCGGAAGCCGAGAAGAATGCAGAATTACAGGCCAAATTGATGAAAGAATACCTTGACGTTCAACGCAGAATGAAGGAGTTTAGCAACTTCTATGACGAAGCCTAAGGATCTTATTTCCTCCCAAGTAAAGGCAGAAATTTCGGCAAAAATCCAGTCAGACAAGCCTGAGTCAAAAAAGACAGAAGGGTCTACCGCGCTTTCCAAATCGAAGGAAATTAAAAAACTTCTGGATATGGGTGTGCAGCGAGGATTTCTCACCTATTCTGAAGTAAATGAACTTCTTCCTTTAGAAGTCATCACTCCAGAAGCTGTTGATGAGATCATGACGCTACTCGGTGAAAGCGATATTGAAGTCATCGACTCAGCGAAGAAGCCTAAAGATTCAGAAGATGAAGAAGAGTCCTCTGAAGAAGCTCCGCTTGGAGCAGCTCCCGAAGCAGCAGCTGCTGGCGAGGATGCACCCACACCCGCCGCTGCCGAATATGCAAAAGGTGCGGATCCCGTAAAACTTTATCTTAAAAAAATGGGAAGCGTTTCCCTTCTCACCCGTGAAGGCGAAGTGGAAATCGCGAAGCGCATCGAAGAGGGTGAAATTGCAATCCTTCGATCACTCCTGGCGTCCAAACTGGGCACGCTTGCGATCGTAGATTTGGGCGAGCGCATGCAAGAGGGTAAAGTAAAAGTTAAAGACGTCATTCGTGGAGTGGACGAAGAAATTTCCCCCGATGACGAAAAAAAATATCTCGATAAAGTTTTATTGGCCATTTCGAAAGTTCGCACACTGGTAAATTTTCAGGAAAAAATGGCTGAGTCTCTTCACGGACTCGAAAGCAAAAAAACCGCTGCCAAGAAAAAAGAAGACATTCAAAAAGAGTTTCAGCGAAAAGAGCGTCATGTTGAAACTGCATTTAAGGACATCGCGTTTAATCGTAAAACGATCAACATGCTTTCTGGCAAGATCAAAGGCTACTGGGCTCGCGGCAAAGAAAGTTTAGACGAGCGTAAAAAGATTTTCGATTTTCTCGGCGTTAAAGAAATGAAGCAGATGAAGGAGATCGCTCGCGAATTCAAAAAGGGTTCGGAAGCGCATTCGGGCCTTTGCAAGCAATACGACGTAAGTGTGCAAAAGCTAACTCAGCTTGTTCTGACTGAGGAAGAAATTAGCAAAAAAATCTACCGGCTTGAAGAAGAAGCTGGAATAGAGATCGAAGAACTTAAGACGATTTGGGATACGTTAACTATCGGTGAGCGAAAGGCCGACCAGGCTAAGAGCGAGCTAGTTGAAGCCAACCTGAGACTCGTAGTATCTATCGCTAAAAAATATACTAATCGTGGACTCCAGTTTTTAGATCTGATTCAAGAAGGAAATATAGGCTTAATGAAAGCGGTCGATAAGTTTGAATATCGCCGCGGTTACAAGTTCTCGACCTATGCAACGTGGTGGATTAGACAGGCAATCACTCGCGCGATTGCTGACCAGGCCCGCACCATTCGAATTCCTGTTCATATGATCGAAACCATCAATAAGTTGATTCGCACCTCACGACTTTTGGTTCAGTCCTTAGGTCGCGAACCCACGCCAGAAGAGATCGCAATTAAGATGGAGCTTCCGGTCGACAAAGTTCGCAAGGTATTGAAGATTGCAAAAGAGCCGATCTCACTTGAGACCCCCATCGGTGAAGAAGAGGATTCTTATTTAGGCGACTTTATTGAAGATAAGAAAATCATTAATCCATCTGAAGCTGTGATCAACATTAACCTTTCTGAACAGACTAGAAAAGTTTTAGCGACGCTTACTCCGCGCGAGGAAAAAGTTCTTCGTATGCGGTTTGGTATCGGAGAGAAATCTGATCATACGCTTGAAGAAGTCGGACAGGACTTCTTTGTGACCCGCGAACGCATTCGGCAGATTGAAGCCAAGGCGCTGCGTAAGCTTAGACATCCCTCTCGCGCTAAGCTTCTCAAAGCCTTTGTTGATTAATTCTCGGTTTGGATAAAATTCATGAATAGGATCGTTCAGTGTCTGGTAATCATCATCAGTTTATTGGCTACTGGTGCAACTGCACGGGCTAATATGCGAATTGCGCTTGTAGGCGCCGGCACTATGCCAACTGCAACAGAGACTTTGACTCCTTCAAATAGAATATTAGAAGGCCAAATTGGATATGGCGCTGGAGTTTTAATCGGTCTTCCGCTTGGATCTCATATGGAATTTGAAACAGGCGGGATTTACGGCCAGTTTATATTTGATCGAACGATTGCTGGAGCTACAACCCTGCTTGCGGGATGGAATGTGCACGTTCCTTTTGTTTTCAATTACTGGTTTAATCGACACATTGCTTTATCAGTCGGTGGTTTTGCAGATTCGGGCATAGGAAAATTTTCTAATTCCGGTACGCCAACGACTTTAAGTTACGGAGATCTGGGAATTAGAAATGTGAATTATGGTTTAGAAGGCGGATTGGGCTTTAGCTTTCCGCTGGGTGGGGCGTCGCTCATCATCGATGGGCGATATTCATACGGCTTAAGAGAAATGCGCATAGATACCTCCATAGGCCAAAGTACCAGAATTAATAACGTAGTCGGTCTAGTCGGACTTCGTTTTGGTGGCGGACATAAGTAAATTCAAAATCATAAAAGTTCGACTTTGCGCCGACTCGACACTCGACTCCTATCGTTTTTCCGTGTAGTTTGGGCTGGTCCGAAAGATCGGGCCCATAGCTCAGCTGGTTAGAGCGGTCGGCTCATAACCGATTGGTCCCAGGTTCAAGTCCTGGTGGGCCCACCACAAATCCCCAGATTTCTCTGCCCCACTTATTTGTAAGTTTTTTCAAGTAGGCATTGAGCCTTTTCACGTCCGCTCGCCATACAAGGCTGAAGTGAATTGAAAAAGTTTACAAATAAGTGGGGCTGAGAAATCTGAGGACATGTTGTGCCACCAGGACTCGAAACGGAGCACCCTCCCCGGCTTTTTATTTCCTGTGTAGCAAAACGCTACGCTTAAGTGCAGCCGCTTGAGGAGGCAATTGCCAGATATTTTCGCCAATACTTCGTCATTCTCGTCAAACTTTCATTCAGTCAAAACGCCAAACTAGCTTTAAAATTCCAAACTTAAGCTGGAAAAATCGGAATATCCGGCTCATAATTCTCCAGGTAGGCGCGAGAAGAGGTGGTGGAGTCTACGAAATAGAATCTGCGCAAATAACGGAGCGCTCAAATTATGAAACAAATGAAAATCGTTTTATTAGTTAGCCTATTTTTAGTATCGGGCATTGCCCAGGCAGCTAGCGGTGGAAGTGTTTGGCTTGTATCGGGCGGCACTACCGCTGGTTATGTCATGTCGACATCCGGTACTCCGAGCACATCTCTTTTGATGGTTTCGGGCAAAGTAGGTCACTCGCTTGGGATGTTTGAGTTATTGGGCTACGGCTCTTACACGAGCACGACTGCAGGAACTGTTACAACAAGCTCGAATTCGTTTGCGGCGCACTTGTATTTTGCTGTGGGTGGCAATCACTCCCAGGCACTTTACTTCGGCGGTTATTATTTCTTAACGGGCACGAAGGATTATGGCGCCATCATCGGCAAACGCTTTCACATCGCTTGCGGCGTTTCCTACGATCCGAGCATTGATTACAACCTCAATGCTGCCTCGAAACCGCTTGCGATTTTGCCGCTGCAGTTCACGCTCGTATTTTAATTTTTTATTTCAAAAATGCTCCAAGATCCATCGCATAGATGGTGGATCTTGGAGCGCTAAAAATCTACCCCTTACACTGCCTGCGAAAGATTTAAGCTTAGCTGAAAAGTGGTTGGATCTTTTTCGTGGACCAGACTTAAACTGCCGTGGTTTTCGACCATGAGACGCTGTGCTGTGAATAAGCCTAGTCCTGTTCCTTGCCCGACGTCCTTAGTAGTAAAAAAGGGCTCAAAAATACGTTGTTTATCCTCTGGGAGAATTCCGGAGCCCCTGTCTGAAACTAAAATATTTAAAGTTTGATTTTGGATTCGAAAATCAACGGTGATTTTCTTATCGCTAGACTTTTGAACCGCGTCTAGCGAGTTGTTGAGCAGACCTAGCAGAACTTCGAGAAGCTGGGACTTTTTTGCAAATATTTTGAGACCGGGAGCAGGAAATTCCCCAATTTGTATTTTAACTCCTTCGGACTCAAAGCGCTGCTGTGAAAGATTGAGCAGCTCTTCAAAAAGGTCATTTAATTCAACGGACTTATAAAGACTCCACTCTGAAGGGGCTGAAAAATTACGAAGGGAACTCACGATTTTTGAAATTCTCTGACAACCGTGCAGGATACGCTGAATTTTGAGTAAGGCAGACTCCTTGTCCTTACTTTCAGCTTCAATATGGCGCTGCAATTGTTCTAAATAACCCATGATAAATGCAAGTGGGTTATTGATCTCGTGAGCGATTCCCCCGGCCAATACTCCAAGACTCGCCAACTTCGTGGATTGTTCGGCCTTGGCACGCTGAGACTCCATGAGTCCAACGGCCCTTGAATAAGCATTGGTCATTCCTAACAGTGTCAAAACGGTAAGTATCGCGGTTGCGGCTTGGTTTTGGTTTAAATTGCTAACGGTGTATCTCGAAATGGCCGGGTCTAAGTTCCAAATGGGATGACTTTGATTTTGAAAAAACCAAAAAAAACCAATTCCCAGGCTTACGAAAAATAGGCCAAACTTACCCTCATTGGGATGAAAACAATTGAGAGCTAAAATGCTTGCAGGAATAAAATAATGTTCAATCGCAACTACATTGCCTTGAATCATCGCCGTGAAACCAAGGCCAAGAAATAAAAAAGTCAAAAATGTTATTCGGCTCAGCAAATATTTTCGATGATAATTTAAAAATAAACCCACTAAACAAGCAGCAATAACGTAAAAATCAAGACCGATCAGGTAATGGTAATCGTTTACGACGTTGATAGGGACCAGTATCAAAACGATAACGGGAATCCATAAATAAAGTAAATTACTGTATAAAATTCTATCGATGAGAAAAGTGGGAGTTTTTTCATCCACGCCAAGACTGCGTAGTTTTTTAATGTCTAATGGCATAAATTATCTCTATCCGATTCTAAAGAAACTATGTAGGCTACACAAGTCAAACCTAACTAAAATTAAGGAGTGAAAAATGAAATATTTGTTCATAGTATTTCTCTGTATTGCGTCGCACACTGTTTTTGCTTCACCTCAACATACGCCGCCTACTATGCCAAAGTCCTTTGATACGCTCAAACCGTTGGTTGGCACTTGGGAAGGTACGACGGTAATGGAAGGCAAAGAGCAGAAAGTCACAACTGTTTATGAATTAACTTCGGGTGGAACAGCTCTAACTGAAAAATTTATGGCAGGAACCCCAATGGAAATGATTTCTGTATATCATAAATCCGGTAAAACCCTAGCGATGACTCATTACTGCGCCATGGGAAACTCTCCTCATATGCAGCTTAGGAGTTCAACAGGAACAAAAGTTACCTTTGAGATGACTAAACCTTTGGGAATTGAATCTGCCAAAGAAAATCATATGCACAGCGTGACTCTAAGTTTTCCCAATAGTGATACAATGGTTCAGGAATGGACAAACTTCGAAAACGGAAAGAAAAGCGGCCTCGTAACTGTTAATTTTACCAGAAAGAAGTAAGTTTATTCCAGTTGGCGCCCGTTACGGAATTTGCCAGCCAAGCGTGAAATAATACTGCGCGATCTGATTGTAATAAACTGACATCTGCAATCGTGACGCAGGCTTAAAGCCCATGGCAAACGCAATTCCCTTTCGGGCCCAACTGGGATTATTGTCATCGATGTTTAATCCGTATCCCATATTGATTTGGGCTGCGCTGATATGAATTCCAAGTGAAACTTTAACCCCGATGGCCCTTGCGTTGCCGTCTGACCCAGCATCGATTGCCAATGTCGCTGACCGATTGAGCTCAGTCGCAAATCCCAATCCTAGCCGATCTACTCCGTCTAGAATTCCGTAGCCGACGAGTCCTAATCGGTAGTCGGATTCTATTCCTAAAATCCAACCAATATTTAAATCTGTTGGGCCTCCTTTTAAGGCGATATTTGCTGAAGCACCGAGAGCCGAACGCAATGAAGGTATCTGTGAGGCAATTCCAATTTCTGCCGTTGAATCACTAAATACTCCCAGTCCTGCACCCACTCGATCTTCTCCGAAAAAAATTTGCCCCCCATAGGTTACGGGATTGAGTTCGCGATTGGGCGAGGACACTGCGCCATAAATCTCAGTCAATCGAATATAGGCTAGCCCAGCCGGATTTTCGGCGAGTGAACTATGTATTGCGGGCGACGAAATGCCTAGCGCGTGGGATACGGCATGTGCGGTTTCTTCTTTGGTAAAACCCTGTTGAGAAAATACCAGAAGAGCAATAACTACCGCGCCAAAAGTGAGTACGGAAATCCTCGACATCTCAACAATTTTATAGTCAGATTATGCACTTAGCAATTGATTCATCCATTTCGTCAATTAAAGGGGTTTCAGAGGTATCCTTTATATCGTCCGTATGTTATGGTGCATCGGATCAACGCGTCGTTTTCGAGTTTTCGGGCCCCCTCGGTCCTAACCTCCTTAGCGGCTTTAAGATAAAAAGGCCAGAGGGAGGTCAGTTTATATGTCTCGGGACGATCTAATCAGAATAGACGGCCAGGTTTCGGATGCCACCGGTGGTGGCAATTACGTGGTTCTCCTAGATAACGGCGTCACAGTCAGGGCGCGGTTAGCGGGAAAAATGAAAAAATTTAAGATTCGAATCTTAGTTGGCGATCGGGTGACTGTTGGAATGTCGCCTTACGATCCGTCACATGGTCTAATCACTCACCGTCAAAGGACACTCTAATCGTGGCATTTAAATACTCAGCACCGGTAGCAAGGCAAACACCCCGTGGGCAATTGAAATGTTTTCAATGCCGAAAAGCTTTTCCATCTAAAGAGGGCGACTGGCTCAACTGGAAAAATATGCAGGTGTTTCTTTGCAAAATTTGCGATCGAGCAACACAAGGCAGGCCTGAAAGAAAATAAGGCCCCTCTCCTCTTAGTAGTTTCAGAAAGGTTTTTCGCAGTGAAATGTTTTACAGAATTTAAGTTACAAGGAGCGCTTGAAAAGGCGCTTCGTGCCATGAAGTTTAATGCGCCGACGCCGATCCAGGCCAAAGCAATTCCCCTGGCGCTTGCCGGGAAGGATATTATAGCTACCGCTCAAACGGGAACCGGAAAGACAGCGGCTTTCGGAATTCCAACAGCAGAATATCTGATTGCCAATCGCCAGGCTTGCGCGTTGGTCTTAGCACCCACCCGAGAGCTTGCTCAGCAGATCGAATCCGTTTGGAGAGAGCTCACTAAAAATGTGCCTGAACTTAGGGCGGTTTGTGTGATGGGTGGAGCATCTTTTGGAATGCAAAGAAAAGGTTTAGCGCGAAATCCGAGAATGATTATCGCCACACCTGGAAGATTGGTTGATCATCTTCAACAGAGAACTGTGAACCTTGCAAGGGTTGAGATTTTGATTTTGGACGAAGCGGATCGCATGCTGGATATGGGCTTTGCTCCTCAGCTCTCGCAGATTTTGCGTTTTCTGCCCAAAGAGCGTCAGACTATGCTTTTTTCTGCGACTTGGGGACCTGAGCTGGATCAATTATCAAAAAAATATTTGCGCACTCCCGAGCGTATTGCTGTGGGTTCAACTTCCCAAGCTGCGGGAACGGTTGAACAGTCTTTAATGCCAACAACCATTCAGCAAAAAAATGAAACCCTGCTCGATGCTGTAAATGAAAGACAGGGTTCGATTCTAGTATTTACTCGGACACAAATTAGGACTGATCGTCTTGCTAAATTTTTAAACACCTACGGCCTAGAAGTGGGTCTCATTCATGGCGGTAGAACGCAGGCGCAAAGAAGCAGTGCCCTCGCGTCGTTTAAGGCTGGTCGGATTCGTATTCTAGTTGCGACTGATATCGCGGCTCGCGGAATCGACGTGGTCGATATCGCGCATGTGATTAATTATGATCTTCCACAGGTTCCTGAGGATTACATTCATCGAATCGGCCGCACGGGCCGAGCTGGCGCCAAGGGCCAAGCGTTGTCATTACTTACGAAAGAAGAACGAGGACTTTGGAGAGATATCGCTCATCTTTTAAAAAAGACCGGCTCTGCAGAGCCTGTGATGTTAGAAGGAAAAGTTCCTGCGATTAAAATCGAGCTGGGCGGCTCGGAGTCCTCAGAAAGACCACAGCACCGTCATCGCGATCAGCGTCGTGAAAATCGTGGCGGTGGCGGTGGAGGGGGCGGAGAAAAGCGCAGAAATCAAGGCTGGGGAAAACGCCCGCAAGGACGTTCTGGCGGAGACTTCAAGGGACGCCCTCAACGGAGCCACCATCAGGCTGCAGGTCCCAAGCACCATTCGGCCGAAAACGAGCCTCAGGGCAGTGTTTTGGGAGTTATTAATATCTAGTTTTGAAGGTTTCTGAAATGTCGGAAGTTGCGATCCAAAATAGAAACCTCAAAATCGAAACGCTTTCGAACGATCGCGTCTACCGAGAAGCTTGTCTTAAATTTCTACCCACCAGTCGCCAGGAAATGAAATGGCGGGGTTGG
>ERZ1292625.4378-Hain-H41-01um-R1-4378-length-10618-cov-10_pt1 | contig 10618 bp, 14 predicted proteins | sample MGYA00564400_ERZ1292625 | MGnify/ENA primary metagenome ERZ1292625 (study PRJEB36523, sample SAMEA6512639) | groundwater metagenome | collected 2019-01-08 | study: AquaDiva: Metagenomics assemblies of 32 groundwater samples
TATTTTTTTACTTTTTAATATAATCGCGACCTTTCTAAATTTATGCAATAGTCCTACCCCCATCAATTGTTAATACAGAACCTGTAACGAAATCTGAATCTAATAAGTAACATACTCCTTTTGTGATTTCTTCTGCACCTCCCCATCGCTTTAAAAGTGTACCAGATAAAACTTCTTTGTTTTCTTGTTCAGTTAAGTCGGGCGGTCTGAGCATTGGGCCAGGCGCAATAGCATTTACTAAAATATGTGGCGCAAGCTCTTTTGCAAAAGATTTAGTAAGTCCGACTACTGCGGATTTCGCCGCATTGTAGCTAAGATAATCTTTATATGGACGAGTGAGTACTGACCAATCAGAAAAGAAAATCATTTTACCTTTTATATCACCTTCATTTTTAAGCATCTCGTCCCCTACTATTTTTCCAAATAAAAATGAACTTTTTGCAATGATATTAATATTTTTTTCCCAAGAATTTTCGTCTAAATCACCCCATTCTGATTTTTCATAAATTGCGGCCATATGTATTAATCCGTCAACGCGTCCAAACTTTTCCTTTGCAACTTTAACTACTTTTTCTATATCTTCTTTTTTTGTAACATCTGCCTCTACAGGAAAACCAAAAGGCCCAGCTTCACTCTCTGACTTAAAATACGTAATTACAAGGTTAGCCCCCTGTTTTTTTAATTCTTCTGCAATATTCTGACCAATTCTTGCAGCTCCCGTTATTATAATTGTTTTTCCTTTAAGTTCCATATACTAATAATTACTTATAACTGTATTTTTGAAAACTGATATATTCCGATAGCAAGAACAATAATTGTAAAACCACACAAAACACTAATACTTAAAACAGGAGAAAAAACACTTACTCCACTGAGAGCATAACGCAATCCATCGACGCCATAAGAAAAAGGATTTATTTTTGTTATGAAACTTAATAGTTGTGGTAAATCTTTTATTGGGAAAATTGCTCCAGAAAGAAAAAATAATGGCTGAACAAAAAAATTAAAAATAAGTGGAAATCCTTGCATGTCGTCAAGCCTAGCAGCTATAGCCGCTCCCAAAGCCGAAGACAAAATAGCCACTAAAAACAAAAATAAAAATGCCAAAGGTAAACTTGCTAAATTTGGCCTAAAACCAGCAATAAGAGTAATTAGAAAAACAAGTACCCCCTGAATTATGGCCACTGTGGCTCCACCCAAAGTTTTTCCTAAAAGAATTTCTAATCTAGAAATCGGTGCCACAAATGTTTCTTTTAAAAAACCAAACTGCTTGTCCCAAATAATTTCTAAACCAGTAAAGATAGATGTAAATAATACGGTCATGACAATAATTCCAGGGGCTAAAAATTGAATATAGTTACCTCCCCCCGCTTTAGCATAGATAGGGCTAAAACCAAAGCCAATCGCCAAAAGAAAAATAATAGGCTGACCTAATGCCCCCACAATACTGGCTTTTTTTCTTATAAATCTCTTTAATTGACGTAGCCACAAAATAAAAATTGCATTCATGTAATTATCTCATTAGCTTATTACTAATACGCATTCGATTTAAGCGAACATTTCCCGCTTCTTCTCTAATTTTACTGCCAGTTAAAGATATAAAAGCATCTTCAAGATTTTTTGTTTTAGCTTTTTCAATAATTTCTCCAATTTTTCCAGTGATAATAATTTTTCCATGATCAATAATGGCAACTTTTTGGGCAATGCGTTCAACTTCTTCCATGTGATGGGTCGTAAAAAAAACAGTTACATTTTCTTGTTTGTTTAAATTATTAATATATGTCCAAATATGATTTCTTGTTTGTGGGTCTAGGCCAATAGTCGGTTCATCAAGAAATAAAACTTTTGGATGATGAAGAAGCCCGCGAGCGATTTCTAATCGTCTTTTCATTCCTCCTGAAAAATTTTTAACAAATGAATCTTTGCGGTCGTACAACTCAACAAGGTTAAGAAGGTCAATAATCCGTTTTTTATAAACATCTTTTTTTAGGCCGTAAAGAATTGCGTGAAATTGCATGTTTTCATATGCTGTCAACTCGTTATCTAGGCTTGGATCTTGAAATACAATGCCAAAGGACCTACGCGTTTCATGCGGGTTCTCAATAACATTATGGTTATTGAGAAATATTTCACCAGTAGTTGGCCTTAAAAGCGTGGTTAACATTTTAATGGTAGTTGTTTTACCTGCTCCATTAGGACCCAAAAAAGCAAAAACTTCTCCTTTATTTACTTTAAGAGAAATATTATCTACAGCAGTAAAATTTCCGTATTTTTTCGTAAGATTTCTTATTTCTATCATACTAAAAGCTTAATGAAATTAATCATACCATATATTAACATTTTAGTATAAAAATAAGCTATCTCGAAAGATAGCTTTAGGTTTTGAGCTTGTAGTCAACTTTATGACTTTTTAAATTGGATCATCTGAGCGGAATCGAGCGATTATTTTTTGGGCAACTTTCACTCGCCACATCAAGTAACTACTTGCGATAATAATGATGATGGGTAAAACCATCCACCATGATGCTCCGAAATTACGGAGTAATATCGCGAAAAAAACAATACTTAACGCCATACCAATCCCCGACAATCTTTCGATGTCTTCCAGTTTCATAGCAAGCTCCTTTAAATTTGGTTATCATATCCCCTGCACCATGCAAAGAACAAAGTTAAACCATATTTATTGTATTATATTTATAATATCTTGTCAAATTATTATGACTCATCAATGGCTTGTTATGAAAAAAGATTACTCCTCCTCTTCTTTTTTTACTAAAATATATTATTATGAAGCTATGAATAAAATAATTATCAAATATGGTATCTACACGACTGGCTGGTTAGCAATTTTGTACCCACTATTTATACGAGCTCAAAATGTAAGTTGGAGTCTAGGCCAAAATGAACCTGCCTTGCTTTTCCCATTTTTCGGACTATTAATGACTTCGCTTTTATGGCTACATGCCATAAGTGGCGCATTTGAACCATGGCTACGCAAATATATTTCTTTTGATCAGTTTGTGCACCTGACAGCAAGTGTTATTTTAATTTCTATTATTGCTCATCCTTTACTATTACTTGTTAGTTTAGATTTTAACATCAATAATGTGTTTATTTATTACGGTACTAAATATATCTGGCTAGCAATTATTGCTTGGCTGCTTCTTATTATTTATGATATTGGAAAAGCTCTTAAAAAATATAATTTCTTTATAAAAAATTGGAATAACATATTGATTATAAGTAATATAGGTTTTTTAATAACCTTTTTTCATTCGTTGGAAATAGGAAGTGATTTACAGTCGGGGCCGCTAAGGATCGTTTGGATTTTTTACGGTATAACGGCAACGCTTGCTATTATTTATACGTATGGAATAAAGAAATTTTTAAAATAAATTTATTTTTTTACTTACCTCTTATTAGTCTTATTTTCATTGTCTTTTATATATTTTTCAACAAATTTATCTTGTATAGAAAAATTCAAATTACGCGAATTTATTTCAAGCTCCGCCCAAGCAGCCAAGCCCTCTAAAATTTCTATGTCATCTTTAGAAAATTCTCTTGGTTTCGTATCTTTAATACAAAATACGCCAATACGACTACCGTCAGCGCTCATAATTGGTACACCTGCGTAAAATCGTATGTAGGGTTCGCCTATTACCATAGGATTATCAGCAAACCTTTTGTCTTTTGTAGTATCTGGTATAACCAATATTTTATCTTCAACTAATGCGTGCCCGCAAAAGGAAATTGCCCTATCCCCTTCAGTGCTTGAAAGACCCTGACGAGACTTAAACCATTCCCGATTAGCATCAATAAGAGTGAGAGTTGAAATAGGAACATGAAAAATTTTTGTTGCACAACGAGTAAGTTGGTCAAATCGCTCTTCTGGCGGAGTATCAAGCAAATCTAACTCAATAAGAGAGACAATCCTTTTAAATTCATCTTTAGGCATTGGTGCTTTTTCCATAGTATTGCTTTTTAATTTAACAACTATTCTGTTGTTTTACCGTCGAAATGCTCTTCTTCATCAGCTTTTGCTTCTTGTTTGGTTTTATGGACTACTCCGTCCCTATGGTTTGGCGGAGAATAGATAGTATAAAGTTTAAGCGTTTTTTCAGAAGAGGTGTTGATAATATTATGATTAGTTTCTGCCGGAACTAATACTACAAACCCATCACTGATGTCTTGCTCAATGCCGTCTAAGATAGCCTTTCCAGTTCCTTGTTCACAACGAATAAATTGGTCTAAGTGGTGCATCTCCATACCGATTTCTTCATTGGGTTTCAAGCTCATCACTACCAACTGGCTATTTTTAGCAGTGTATAGCACTTCCCTGAAATTTTCATTTTCAAGAGAAAACTTTTCAATGTTTGCAATGTATCCTTTCATATTTTTTAATTAGTTATCTAATACGTTAAATTTCATCATCATCCCTGCCTCTAAATGTTCGGCAATATGGCAGTGGGCCATCCAAGTGCCTGGATTTGATGTATCAAGCAAAATATCTACAGTCTCTCCAGATGGAATAAATACCGTATCTTTCCAGACTAGATTTGTTTCTTTTACGCCATTACGCAGAAGCACAAGGAATCTTTGACCGTGAAAATGCATGGGATGCTGCATCGGATGCATTGATTTGGGGTCATTGAAAATCCTAATTTTCACCGGTTCACCCTTTTTAAATGACCAGTCAATATCCATATTGTCTTTTCCAGTCTCTTGGTCAACTATTTTCCACTTAACCAAATCAGGGCCTGACATCTGGTTCATCATTTGCATATCGTCTTCCCATTCAATGCCACCAGCCGGTACATTCATACCCATTCCGCTCATCATCGTGCCATCGGACATCATATGAGTTCCCATGTTTGTCATCATTGTACTACTCATTTGCAAAGAAAGTTTAATCTGCTTGTCCGGGGTTTTATTAAAATATTGGCGAAGTGAGTCAATACTTTCAATAACCTGGCTGTGGGCGCTTAACTGATTGAATGTAAGAGCATGAGAAACTTCAATCCGATCATCGCTAACCGTTACTGTGCCAAGAGTATAAATTTTATTGGGTGTTTTGTTTTGAATTTCAAAAGTACCACTGTCGTCAAATAATACCTCAACAATAGCACGCTCTGAAGGTCCAAGTGTTACTGAATCTATCCACTGGTCTTTTTCATATGCTCCCCCATCTGCTCCAATAAGCTTTATTTTTGCTCCTTGAATAGTAAAATTAAATGGACGGGTGTTGGCGGCATTGGTGATGTAAAATCTGATAACTTCACCCTTTTTTACCGATAAGGTATAGTTGGTTTCCCCATTCACCAACATTGTATTTCCAAATCTACCCATGAGCGTCCGATCAGATTTTTGCTTACTCAGCATAATCTTTCCATTCTCGATTAAGATATCATCAAGAAATAAAGCAACTTCACGGTTAACCGGCGACCAATAATCGGCACTTCCCGGGATAACGAGGTAGTTTCCGTAAAGACCCAACTCTTGTTCGTAATCCTCTCTAACATGGGGATGATACCAAAACATTCCAACATCTGGAAATTTTAATTTATATGAAAAAGTTTCTCCTGGCTCCATTTCTTTTTGACTAGTCTGCGAGCCGTCAAAAGCATTGTCCATCCTAACACCATGAGAGTGAAGCAGCGTTTTTACATCCATATCGTTTTTGAAGTTGATTGTCGCTTCTGCGCCTTGGGCGATTTTAATAAGGGGTCCGGGAATAGAGCCGTTGTATGCCAGCATCCTGTATTCAGTACCATTGATATTCTTTTTTACATAACTTGCTGTGAGGTTATAGGTGTCACCGTTTTTAAGTTCTACTATTTCACTAGATTTGGCTTCTGGCAACCCAACGACATCAGAACTTACGTATGCTCCCTGAATAGCCCGTTGCCTTGTCTGCCAAAAGAAAACAGATCCAATTAATAGAATTACGGCGACGATAAAGATAATGTAAAGATATTTTTTATTCATACTTTATGTCTTTGACTAGTTAAATCATTATCTTTATGGCTATGCATATGATTTTAACTTTTATTTATAAGGCTTGAGTTATGCATCCAGACAATGTAAGCTCCGAATACCCAGGCTATCAAACCAAGCAAGATTGCTCCCCAAAGATAGCTAACAACATTACCCCAGACAAATCCGGGTAAAGTTTCAAATAATGTGTGATGTAATTCAATTCCTCTTACTGTGCGCCATGGAAAATATCCGCCAATCAAGCAGATGACATAAGCGACCTCCATCCCAAGAACACACTTTAACGTATATGATTGTAAAGATAGTTTTTCCATGTTTTGAAAATGTTAATAATATTTTAAAATACGAACGCTAAACTATTTCTCCTTTTTTCTCGAGCATCATATGGTGAATGGTGGCAACCTGAAGCCAAATAGCGATTAAAAAGAATATTGCCGCATTCATACCTGCGCCCATCATTGTCCCTTGAGAATACATTCCTCCATACATCATATTCATTGTATTTCCGCCCCATAGTCCAAAGAACATGAGAAGGCCGATGACCCCCGAAACAACGCTTAAAATGTGTAATACTTTTGAGATTTTCATGGTTTTTTAGTTAAGATTATTTATTAGATAAATTATAGACACGGATTAATTCTTTGACAGCTTTCTCTTCTTGGCCCTTGTGCTTCATTTGATGTTTCACATGAGTTCTAAGATGGTTTTCTAGAATAAAACTGTCGAGGCTCTTGAGCGACCTTTGAATAGAAAGAGATTGCTCCAATAAAGTAGGGCAATACTCCTCCTTCTCAATAGCCTTGATTAATCCTTCTAATTGGCCGTTAATAATTTTGGCTCTGTGTATAGCACGATGTTTAAGTTTTTGGTCTAACATACGTGAGTAATGTTAATAGTAATAATCTCTCTTATAGGTTATACCCCCATACCCTATATGTCAATAGTCTCGCTTGTGGATAACTTTTTGTAAAACAAAAAATCGGTGTTTCCGATGATTTTTTATTCTAAATACGGCACTCGGTCGGTATGACCTAACTGGGAATAGTTTCGGAAATATCGGCTTTTAGTGACCCTCTTTGGTCACTCGATACTTCCGTCTATTGAACTGATGGGTCTTGGTCGGGTTTATTATAAAATATATTCATCTAACTTTTCATATACCGCTCCGTTATCATCAGCTTTGTAAACGCAAATACTGTAAGGACTAAAAGATAAATTAGTTATCTCTAATTTGGGAATATTCTTTGGTACTTGGCCTTCTTGATATCTTGTTAAAGTAATATGTGGTCTATAAAGATTATGAGCCAAATCATATCCCGTTTCCTTAGCATTTTTCTGCTGTTCTTCAGTGTATGGTGTGAAATATCCTTCTTCAAATGGATTACCATGATTTAATCTATGGTCTTTTAACTTTTTAACTAACGATTCGTGCAAATCCATAAGTGATTCAGATTTACGATAAGAAATTTCAAAATATCTTCCTGGAGTCATATAGTAGCCGGTGTGTTCACATGAAAAGTTATTGATGTTTCTTAAAACTTCTCCTGCTTTTAATAAAACTTTGGGCATTACGTTATTTGCAAACCTAGCCATATATACCGTCATATGAGGAAATTTACTTTTTCCATCAAGCACAAACATTGTGTTGTTTGATTTCAGTAACTGGCTAAACTTAATACAGATTTCTCCAATATCCCACGGCGGAATAACACAAATATTTATAATTGTTGAATTTTTAGGCAGATTTTTCATAACCTTATTGATAAGGCGTCTCGGTCGGGGTTATTAATAATATTAACACCATAGACTTAAAAGGACTGTGGCAACCTCGGATAAATAACTACGTAAATTTTCTAAGTCAATTCTTGGAGCAAGCTCAAATTTATTACTCTTACTTTGTAAGGTTGGTTCGTAACTAATCTGTCGTATCCAAATACGACCATCACTACTGTATCCTGAGCGCTTTGATATTAAAAATTTTTCATTTTCATGAATAGCTTTCTTTTCTTCGTAAGGATGTGCTGTAATTCGATCTCTAATATTATTAATTCTTTCTATTTTAGTAGAGTAATTTTTTATAGTTTTTTGTAATATAGGATCTGTAAAATTAGACAAAGCCTTATTTAATAATTTTAGACAAGCTCCCATGTTTGCATATGCCGACACTCCAGCTCCGCAAATGATAGGGTCTGGTAACTTTTCACTAAGTGCTTTCTCTTCAATCTGTACCATTCCAGCAGCATATTCGAAATAGTAAACAACGGAGTGAAGTGCCAAATATCTTCTTGCCCAAATATCATTATTTTGGTGCTTTAAGTTTAAACAATTAATTAGATCAATGAGAGCTGGTATTTGATAATCTTTTAATACTCCTGATACTTCTGTCATATTATAAATTACAAATGAAATTCGGTCACCTGACTTAGCATAGGGCTGATGTGTTCCTCGATCTAGAACTCTATTTTCAGGAATAAAACTGAGCGTCATGGTAGCTTCTTAAATAATGCGTCTCAGTAGGATCTATTTTTCATTAATAAAATTAGTCCAACATTCGTAAAGCTTTTGGTTATCTTTTTTAATATCTAATATTTTTTTTGTAAAGGATTTACGAGTTATAACTTCGATTACATATTCTTCTTCAAATGACATTCCTTTCTTATTCGGCTTAGGTAATGTTTCAAAAACAACAAATAAATTATCAACCTCTTTTACATCAACTAACATGTTTTTATTTAAATTAGCACTCCACAACGTGCCATCCAGTACTATTATGGGCATAAAATAATGTATAGCATACTTTCCAAGTCCATATCGTTTTTTGATATATTTCGTAGCCTTAACCAAAGTCACAAGAGCTTCATATATTTTGCTATTTTGTTTAGGCTCTGAAAAACTTTCGTGATAACTTTTGTGGAGAATAGCATCTTTAAGACGAAAACCTTTAAGACCGAATATCTCTAAATCTTCAAATAACATTTCGTGAAATTCTTTATTTTTTGATTTTAAACACTCATTTGGGATAGCGGGCCACCTTCTCTTACCATTATCAAAAAATACCCACGGTTTTTTGCTTTTTTTACATTGTATAACTAGGTGTGAAACTAATTTGTTGGCGTCACCCATACCAACCTTCTCGGGAACATTTTCAGCGTAATCAAAATTAACTTTTACTCCGTGAAGATCTAACTCTCGAGCCTGACCAGTCTCTTCGTCACGATATAAATAACCGCTATAAACCATCCAATCTGTTTTTTCCAATTCCGATGCTACAAAAACTTCTAGCGGAAAGCCGGTTTTCTCTAAATCTTGCACTATTTCTTTCTTAATTTTCAGTGACATCTTTATAAGAAGATTACCATGCGTCTCAGTCACCTGACTTAACTTATGTGTGCTGCGGGACTTGGTATCCTTTGCGAAAATTAATATTTTCGTTTCGGACTACCCTTTCGCCCTTCAACAAAATCCTTCTTCAAGGCTACGGAAATTAATCTTTTATATGCAAATGATTTCCCGGAACCAGTTTTTAAATAAAGCTCAAAATCTCTTGCTTCTTTTTCTGTTTTAAATCCGCCATACCAAACTAATTGCCATGGCATATGCGGTTTTGTAGATTTTACTTCTCCGCTATTATGTAATTCTAATCTTAATTTTAAATTATTTGTAGAGCCAAAATAAAAAATGTGAGATTTTGAACTTAGCAAAATATAGGAATAAAACATATTTCATTATAGCATGCTATTCCGTAGCCTTGGCGAAGGATAGCTGCGGGACTAGGATTCGAACCTAGATACGGGGCTCCAAAGGCCCCAGTCCTACCATTAGACGATCCCGCAATAAGTATAATTTTACGATTCTTTGTAAGTTATGTCAATAATCGCTAATTCTAAAGGAAGTTGAGGTATTGTGGTATATTTTATTTTGTTTTCTGCTTCAATAAATAATTCCAACATATTTTGAATCTCTTTGTTATTTAAATTATCTATTTGAGACTGCATTTTTTCCATTTCTTTTTCTGAAAGAGCAGAGTTTTGTAAGTTTAAAAAATCTGGATTTATTTTTAAAAGCAAGGACTGCCTTAAATAAAAAACTAAAGTTTTAGTAAATTCTTGTAGATCAACGCCGTTGTCTACCATTGAGTTTAAGCGTAAAATCGCATCTTTAGTATTTTTTTGTAAGAGATAATCAACAAATTGTGAAATTTGACTAACCTCGACAATCCCTAAAAGTTCTTTTACGTCGTCGATTTTTATTGTATTGGTTTTACCAGAAAAACTGATACATTTATCTAAAAGTGATTCTGCGTCGCGAAACGAGCCGCGAGAATTAAAAGCAATTAAAGATAAAACAGTGTCTTCAAATTTTATATTTTCTTTTTTAGAAATAAATTCTAATTTTTTAATAATTTCTAAAATTTGTAATCTTTTAAAATCAAATCTTTGGCATCTTGAAATTATAGTTGGTATCATTTTATGAACTTCTGTAGTTGCTAATAAAAATACGGCATGGCTTGGAGGTTCTTCAAGAGTTTTTAATAAAGCATTGGCGGCTGATTTACTTAACTGATGACACTCGTCAATTATGAAAATTTTGTATTTTGATTTTACTGGAGCAAATTTAATTCCAT
>ERZ1292625.4379-Hain-H41-01um-R1-4379-length-10617-cov-5_pt1 | contig 10617 bp, 12 predicted proteins | sample MGYA00564400_ERZ1292625 | MGnify/ENA primary metagenome ERZ1292625 (study PRJEB36523, sample SAMEA6512639) | groundwater metagenome | collected 2019-01-08 | study: AquaDiva: Metagenomics assemblies of 32 groundwater samples
TAACCACTTCAAATAATAAACAGGTTTTAGGTGTTTCGACTGACAATACGGCCTTGTTTGTTTCCGGCGAAGTCGAACTTCCGCTTTTGGCTTCAAAGATATATAGCTTTGAAGTTAAAGATGTTTGGACTCTTGATAAAGCGGAAATCGAATCGGTTCGCGTCCAGGCAAAAGATCTTTTTGAGCCATTGAAAAATACCTCATATTTTGCCCAGGGGGCAACCTTAAAATCTGACATTGATGTAAATCTAGATCGAGCCTGGTTATTACAGAAAAACCCTCTTAATCCTCAAGAAAAGATAGAGAATTATAGACGGGCATTGACGGAATTTAATTTAGCTAAAGCCAAAATTGATAGCTTAAAAGTTTTAGTTGCCCAAGCCGGATCGGCAAAATCATTATTTGGATTTATTGGCGGTATCCAGGTAGCATCAGTCTGGGGCTTAATATTAGTCTTTATTGCAGGTTTTGTTTTTATGATACTATTTATGAAGTCGCAGGAAAAAAAACAGCCAATACATTCTAGTGATAAGCAGATTGAAACCATCACTGAAAACCGTTTTTTCAATTTTTTTCATCGACACAAGATTAAAGTCTTGGTAATCGCTTTGATTTTTGTCACAGGCATACTATTGGGTAACTTATTTTCACCGGACGGAAAAAACAAACTAGCGGTGGCTCAAAGATCAATTGAAAAAATCAAGATTAGTTTGGCTCCGACTCCTACTTTTAAGCTTACAGTTAGCCCTTCACCAGTAGTTTTAGGTCTAAGTATCAACAATAAAATTTTCGCTGTTGTCCCGTCGGGTAGTTCCGTCCGTATTCACAGCCAACCATTACTCCAATCGGAAACGGTATACATGCTTAAATCAACTGCAACCGTCAACAAACTTCAAGAAATGCCAGACTGGATAAAGATTGAAATCCCAGAGGATAAAATAAGTAGCGAAAGTGCTATTGTTAAAGAAAGCAGCTCCAGTGGTATTGTTGGCTGGATCGCCAAAGAATTTACCCAGGAGGTCCCGAAATGATCGAGGTATTACCCGTTCTTCTTTTTGCGTTGATTTCACCCTTGATATTGATCCCTGTTGAAAAAATACTTCCTTATCCTTACATTATCGAAGAGCTGGCAAAGTTAATAATAATATTAATGATATTTAAGAAGGAAAAACTGTTTAATAAAAAATTACCTATTTTCGTTTTACTATCTGGATTTTTATTCACTCTTTCTGAAAGTATTTTTTATCTGATAAATATATTTGCCTTAGGTGATCTAACCACGATCCCTAAAAGATTATTAATGACGGGAATATTACATATTGGGACGATAATGTTAATCTATCTTTTTGGGCGAAAAAATAACATTAGTTTGCTTATCTCCTTGTTTTTTTCGATCGCAATTCATTACTTTTATAATTTATGGGTAGGGCATTTTTTTTAAGCAAGGCTTTGCCAGGCCTTACTAAAATAGATGTTATAGGATAATAAGTTTTGTTATACTTAAAGCAATGCAGCAATTTATTAATTTAACAATTTTTATTTTTGGGGCTTCAATTGGCTCTTTTTTAAATGTATTAATCGACAGGTTACCAAAGGATGAAGGGATCAATGGTCGATCACATTGTGACTTTTGCGGGAAAAAAATTGCTTGGTATGATATGTTTCCGGTTTTGTCATTTTTTATTTTGGGTGGGAGGACAAGATGTTGTCACAAAAAATTGTCATTTCAGTATCCGGTGATAGAATTGATTACGGGCGTCATCTTTGTTATGGTTTTTAAGGACAGTCCTTATATGGACTCGCTGACAAGGACTGTCCTTATTAGGTCCGTTCTTATTTCTGGAGTCATGGCTTGCTTAATCGTCATCTTTGTTTCTGACTTTAAATATCACCTAATTTCCGATTATATTTTATTAGCTTTATTCATATTTTCTCTTCTTTTGAAGCTTGTCATTCCCGCGGAGGCGGGAATCCAGACAATAGGATTTGATGTTTTGTCTAGTTTAATTGTTGGCTTGCTAATTTTTCTTATTTACTTCCTTTCCCATGAGCGTGCCATGGGCTTAGGAGACGTTTATTTATCAACAATTATGGGATTTTTACTTGGTTGGCAAGCAGGATTGGTAGCTTTATATATAGCATTTATCACGGGCGCAATATTTGGAGTAATTGTCATAATATTGAAACATAAAAAATTGAAAAGCAAGATCGCCTTCGGGCCGTTTCTAGTAATTGGAACAGTGGTTATGTTGGGGTGGGGGGAGAAGATTATGGAAATTATTAAGAGAATATATGGGTTTTAAAATCATCGGTGTCGTCGGCCAAATTGCATCAGGTAAGGGGATACTAGTTAACTATTTAACTAGCCATTTTAATTTTATTTCTTTTTCTTTGTCTTCAATTGTCCATGATGAATTAAAGAAAAAGGGAATTAAAAAATTTACTCGTCAGACGCTCCAGGACGTGGGCGATGAATTAAGACGAGGGTATGGAGATGAAGTCTTAGCTCGTCGCTTGGACGAGGCAATTAAAGGGCAAAAAAAGGAGAATATTGTTATTGAGGGGATTCGTAATCCGGCCGAAATAGAATTTCTTAAAAAAAACCAAAACTTTATATTAATTGGAGTTAAAGCAAATAGGGAATTAAGATTTAAAAGATTACTTTCCCGGGGAAAAGAATGGGACCCAAAAACATATGAAGATTTTTTCAAAGTCGACAGACGTGATATTGGCGTTGGACAAAATAAATCAGGACAACAGGTAGGGAAGTGCTTGGCTTATTGCGATTATGTGGTGACAAATAATAAAGATTTGAAAGACTTTCAGAAGAAAGTAGAGAGATTGGTGGGGAAAATAGAAATATAATCTAAAAATAGATAGGTTTTCGTTATTTTTTATAATTTCCGCCATGTAGATTTTTATTAGCATCACTATAAATTTGCCAAACAGTAGTTGTTTTATTATCTTTTTCAATTATTTCATCTAATGAATTCTGAACTTCTTCAACATTTTTTCCTTCTTGTAATAATCTATAAACCCGATTAACTTCATCCCTAAGAATTGTAGCAACACAGGCATTTTTGATACCGAGTTTTTCTGCTCGCAATTGAGCTTCTTCACTTCGAAGTAAAGCAATATTCTCTACTTTATCAGATGCGAATTTATTCTTAGCCAATTCCAGGGTTAATTCATCGTTTGCTTCAAAAATAACGTTTATCATTTTAGACGGTTTTGTATAATATTCAATTTTCTTTGGAAAGTTAGGATTATTCTGCCAATCCCATCCGAGACTATCAATTGATAAATTTTTTAAAAAATTTGGATCGGAAGTTTCAATATATAGAGGCAATCTACCTTCCTGTGAAAATTGTTTGCGGATTGATTTAAAAATGGTTGAAATTGTATCAATCCAAATCCTATTATCAGTATTAATCAATTTTTCTCTAGGAAAGACATTTAGTTCAAGGCCATATTCTTCCAGTTGATTATTTAACCTAGTACAATCATCAACCATTATCATTACTGATTCATCTTCAGATGTTAAAGCACCTTGAAGGATCGCTTGTTCTTGAAAAAACTGATGGTGAGAAGTGTGGTGTTCGGGAGAAACACCCGAACTTGGTTGCTTTAATAAGCATTGGTCAAAAGTAGCACCAATTCCGACGGTTACGAATTTTTTCCCGCCGTTATTTGTAGTTAATATATTTTCTGGTTTAAAATTAATTAAATCATAATGAGCTGAGGCTGTAAGTTCGGGATTATCTTCAACTGCAAGATTAATAAAATAGGGAGTATCTATTTCTTTATTTGATCCTTTTCTAACATAAAATCCATCAGGGCGGCTATTTTTAACCCATGTTTTAATTTGCTTTGCTCCATTTTCGTCGTCCAATATGGGGATAATCTTCTTGCCTAACCTAGCAAGTGAGTCCAGACAAACATTACCTTTACCGCCAAAAGCTAAGATTAATTCACCATCTCTGCTTATTGGTTCAGTTCCGTGGTTTATTCGATCCAGTCGTTGGGTAGACAGCCCCTTCATTCTATCTATTAACGAAAGAAATTCTAAAAGCGCCGTGCCTGAAAAGACTTCAGGTAATATATTTTGAAGTGCGGTTGAATTAGTTGTTAAAGCACCATAAAGAGCCAAAAAACCAACGGCAGTAATACCAACATCCAACAAATTTCTTGCCTCGGGTTTACTCAATAGACTTGTAAAGGTATTTTTCAATTTTGACAATGGATTTTTTCTTTTAGAAGTTTCTTTAACAGACATGAAACGTATTATAGGATATTAAGGGGATTAAGTCAATTTATCCTGTTGTAGAAGTCTTAGTTAAGAAAACATAAACTTTTCTCCAGCGAGTTCGTAGGAAAATAGTTCTTCTTTTGTAAACCAAAGATTAACTTCTTTTTCTCCGTCTTCAGGCGAGTCAGACGCGTGAATGATATTGCGGAGAGGGCGGTTTTGTTCGTTGGCCAAATCAATTGTATCATGAGAAAAATCACCACGGACAGTCCCGGGAGCGGCTAAAACGGGGATCGTGTTTCCGGAAAGTTTACGGACGATCTCGATACAATCATAGCCTTCAACGACGGCCATAAAAACAGGGGATTCTTGAAAATAGGTGACTAACCAGCCTTTAACAATTTTTCCGATTGAAACTGCATTGTTAGTCTTGAAGACTGTTTTGGCATCAAGTCCTTTCTTTGCGTAATTTGTTAACGTCCGTTCTCCAACCTTTTTAAACCAAGCTTCGGTCTCCGGATAATGAGCGATGACTTTTTCAGACGTAGCCATTTCAAACTTTAGTCCGATGATTTTTAGTCCAACTGTTTCAAAACGGGTAATTATTTTACCAATAATCCCACGTTGGACACCGTCGGGTTTTATTATTAATAGGGCCTTTTGTTTATTCATTTTAAAAATAAATTATCAACTTCTCTTTCATACTCCTTAAATTTTGCATCCTTAAACCAATATTTAATTTCTCTTTCCGCTTCGTCCGTGCTTCCTGACGCATGAATAAAAGTTTTGACAACTCGATCAAGTGACGCTGACAGAGGAGAGGAATCAAAAGAATATTGGGCTAGTAACGTTCCCGGAACCGCTAGAGCAGGAATTGTATGGCCGCGTAATTTTCTGGCAACCACCACAGCGTTTGGCCCAGCCCAAACCATGACCACGATCGGACCTTCCATCCAATATTTAATTAAACGTTCGTAAATAAATTGACCTAGCTGATTAGGATCTTCTGTTTTGAATGTTTCCAAAACGTTATTTCCTGATTGTTTGAAAGAAGCGAGGGTTTTTTCTCCCATTTCTTTTATCCATTCAGAAGTTCCCGGATAATGATTTTTGATGACATCGGCCGACGGTTTAAGCATTTTACCCGCCATTAATTTAAGTCCGACATTTTCAAAAGTTTCAATTACTTTACCAACTAATCCACGTTTGACTGCATCGGGTTTTATTATTATTAAAGTTTTTTCTATCATATTTTTAGGACTTCATTATAAATGTTTTTTGTTATTTCTTCAATTCCTTTATTTCCGTCGATATTAATCCACTTTCCCCAAACCTGTTTTTCAACCAGCATTTTATATTGTTTTGCCGTTTTTCTGATAAAATCAAAGTCTTTTTCTCGAAAATTTTTTTCCTTATCCTCGCCGTGTTTTCGTTTAATTGCTATGTCTGGATCAACGTTGAGATAAAAAATAACATCAGGAATTTCTATTTGAAAATTTTTTGCAAAATCGAGGGCCATCTTCATATCTATTCCTTCAAGGGTTTGGTAGCATAGAGTGGTTGAAAAATAGCGGTCAGCTATCAAGATTTCGTCAGTTCTTTTTTCGGAAATCATTTTTTTATCCATAACAAACTGCATTGTATAGAGGAGAAACTGCTGTTGCGGCGTTAAACCTTTGGATTCATATAGAAAATCCCGGATAATCTTTCCAACATTACGATCGTAATCGGGGTATTTGATCAGGGTAGGGACAGGTCTAGACCTGTCCGTACGATTGTCATTAATCATTTTTATCAAATTTTTTCCCTGCGTCTCGCATCCAGCCCCATCAATTCCTTCGATGACGATGAACATAAAAATATTATAACATTAAAAATTAAAGTTTTAATGAAAGAGCTACTAAGTTATATGTTGACTTTATAGTTCCAATAGATTATATTGAATTAATGCCTAAATTAATTCCAAAAGAAACAATAAAAAAAATTATATTATTAAGACAACGTGGGTATAGTTTGCCTGAAATTAAGAAAGAAGTTAAAGCGTCTCATGGAAGCGTTTTTCGTCATATTCAAGGAGTTAAGATATTACCTAAATATTGGAAAGAATGGCATGGAAAACAAGGTGGGAGTATCAAACGCATGAAACGTAACGAAAAATTAGCCGAAGAAAAAGCAAAAAAAGCCATTTTTTCATTATCAAATAAAGAAAAGATGATATTTCTATCAGCTCTATATTGGGGAGAAGGGAATAAAAAGGATTTTAACTTGATTAATTCCGACCCTGACCTAATAAAAGTTTTTATTAATGGATTGGCGAGCCTTTTTGATGTTAAAAAAGATGATTTAAAAATTAGTATAAGGATTTTTGAAGATTTAGATAAAAGCGAATGTTTAAAATTTTGGTCAACTATAACGGGTGTTCCCGTAAATAAATTTGTACGCGTAAATATATTAAAAGGAAAAAAGAAAGGGAAACTCAATCATGGTATGTGTAGGGTCAGAGTCAAAAAAGGCGGAGATTTGTTAAAATATGTATTAGCTTTAAAGAAAAGAGTAATTGAATTGTATTAGTCCCTGTAGTTCAACGGATAGAACTGGCGCGTCCTAAGCGTCTAATGGTGGTCCAATTCCGCCCGGGGACACAAAATTTTAAGTTGGTGGCTCTGCCCTTCCGAAGCTTGAGCGAAGGAAGCACACTAAGAAATATTAAAGCTTAAAAATCAAATATCAAAATTTACAAAAAAATCTTACGTAAAAACTTAACTTTATATTAATATAACAAGATAAATTCTTGACTTTAGTGTCCCTGCATTATATAATCTTTCCATGTCTGAAATACCACTAATAGGAATAGTACAATGGGCTGAGCCTGCAAGTTCTAGAATTATAAAAAATATACCGTATGTTGGTGGCTTGTTGAGGTTAACTCCATTAGGGGAAAAAAGTAGATCAAACTTAGCAAAATCAGCGAATAAAACAGCAGATGAAATCAATTGTTTTGCAATCTTAAATAATTCCTATAATATAAATCTAGCCAATGAAAACGCAGATGACGCAGAAATTATTGAAATTGCAAAAAAATATGGAGTTTGGCTTTGTAATTTTGCACAAACTACAAATTTTACTTCATTTCAAAATCAGCTCTCAGCGTTATATCCAAATCAACAATCATAAATCAAGGTATAAGAAATATATTTTTCTTCATATTATCCGTCCGTAAATCTTGCTAAAATCCTATAGTAAAATAGATGTACTTATTCCTATGTCTGAAGCCATTAAGAAGTTTAGTATGAAAAAGCATTCTCATTCAAAATAAAATCAAAATAGAGATATAATAAACTTAATGCCTTATACCAAACTTAAAAAATCCCATCTTATCCGTCACCACATTCACCGGCTGAAGACGAGCGAATATGCACGGATTTTAATTCTTCGTACGATTGGAAATTTTTTGTTATTTTCTTCCTTGTTCATGATTGTCAAAACATTTTGGCAGCCGGTCAAGGAGGAGTTGATATATTTTGTTAATGTTAAGATACAGAAGAAATATGTGGTTTCAGAAATTCAGAGTCCAGAATTCAGAATTCAGAATGAAGAAAATGCTAAAGGGTTATTAGCACAAGCGTTCAATATTAAACAGGTTGAAATATTAACACCGGTAGATCCAAACTTCAGTATAGTCATTCCTAAGATCGGTGCCAATGCCAAAGTTCAATCTAATATTGACGCTTCAGATCAAAACATATATTTAGACGCACTAAATAAGGGAGTAGCCCATACATTAGGAACGGCTTTTCCAGGTGAAGGCGGGCACATCTTTCTTTTTGCCCACTCGACTGATTATTTTTGGAATATCAGCACCTATAATGCAATATTTTATCTTTTATACAAGCTAGAAAAAAATGATGAAGTGAATATTTTTTACAACGGCCAACGGTACGTCTATCGGGTAATTGGGCAGGAAATAGTCGATCCTTCCCAAGTCCAATATCTGACGCGAAAAACAAATAAGGAGTTCTTGACATTGCAGACCTGCTGGCCTCCCGGGACGACACTGAAGAGACTGCTTATATTTGCCGTAAGAGTAGCGGAATAATTTATCTAATTCCTACAAGATAAAGGTCCGGCAGTTCGTTAATCTGTGAGTTAAGATTGATAAGTACGACTATCTTTCCATCATTGGTTGCGTTAAAGAAGAAGCTTTCAAATGGCCCAGAATATATCGTCTGCTTATTTGTATTATCATAATCAACAATTGAAATCTTTTTTTCTTCTTCAACAACAAAATGACGGGAATCAAAGTACCACTTTAGGTTAGGGGAGAGAAGTTGAAAATTTTTATCTTCTTTACGATCATAAACGTATACTTTTTCTTTTATTACTGACCGCTCTTCAGGAGTTTGATTAGTGGAAATGAGAGATGGTTTAATCATTAAAGGGAGTTCAACACTCTCTTTTGCCTTATAAAGAACCTTTGTTTCATTAGGGGAAAAAGAAACAATTTCAAAAGAAGCAGACGCAATTTTATCAAAATCCTTAGGAAAAGTTTCTAAAATCTTAGCATTATTCTTATTTTTTTCGTTTTGCCAGGCCTGAATTAACGCTTCTTTAGAAAGAGTTACGTCCAATGGATTTAAATTGTTTTCATCAAGAGAAAGTAAGTAGGATTGTTCCGACTTTACATCAGGCGAGGCAAAAATTACCTGTTTTTGATCTGGAGAAAATGATACCTTGATGTTTTTATAATCAATAATATTGGGAAGTAATGATAGGTCAACAATCTTATTTAAGGGTGGAAAAAAAGGAAGGGTTTTTTTACCGGCATCAAAAAGATAGGCAGATCCGCTGGCAATAAGAACAATCTTATCACCGTCGTCGCTAGCTACGGCTTTAATAATTCCTAAATTTGTCAAAGGAGAAAGAGATGGGTTAACAGGAAAAAGAACTGGGTCGACATTAACTACAAGCTCTCCTTTAAGATTAATTTTTTTACTCCAGCTGGTATAACCTTCTTTTTTTATCTCAACTAAGTAGTTTTCTGGTGGAAGAGTCAAATTAGTATCAGTGACACCTTTTAATTCACCGTTAATAAATATTTTAGCGGCTTTAGGATTTGAAGTTGCTGAAATTATTCCGGTTGACTTAACCAATCTTTTTTCTATATCAAATCGATAACCTCTGGCATAGGCAATAACCGAGGCTAAGACAACGACAAAAAATAAAAAAAACAATAATCTAAATACAGTTTTCATATCATTATTTAAAACAATTTAACCATGTAGCAATATATCTATTCTGTATTATACTATATATACTTATGTTCTTTCGGAAAAAAATTGGAATCGATCTTGGAACTGCAAACACTTTAGTTTATGTGGCCGGGGAGGGAATCGTTTTAAACGAGCCAACTGTGGTTGCATATTCTTTTGAGGATAAAAAAATTTTAGCAGTTGGTGAAGATGCTCGTGAAATGTTGGGGCGGACTCCTGGTTCAATCATTGCTTCAAGACCGATGAAAGAAGGGGTGATTGCAGATTACACAACGACATCGGCAATGATCACTTATTTTTTGAAAAAAGGCTTAAAAGGTGGAGTCTATTGGCCGGAAGTGATGATCTCCATTCCAGGTGGTTCTTCGCAGGTTGAAAAACGAGCTGTAGTTGCGGCCTGTAAACAAGCTGGGGCATCCGACGTCTATTTGATCGAAGAACCCTTGGCCGCCGCAATTGGAGCCAAATTACCTATTTCCCAAGCTTCCGGACAGATGATAGTCAATATTGGTGGCGGAACGACCGAAATAGCCGTTATTTCTCTGGGTCAGTTAGTGGTTTATAAAACCGTTCGGGTTGCCGGAACAAAGTTAGACGAAGCGGTGATGACAGAACTCCGGAAAAAACATAATATGATTATTGGTGAACGGACAGCCGAAGACATAAAGATTAAAATTGGAAATGCATTGATCGGCGAAAAAGAGGAGAAAACAGAGAGGAAGATGGAGGTCAAGGGGCGCGATTTTCAAAGCGGGCTACCAAAAATCTATGAAATTGGGGAAAAAGACGTTAATCTTGCTCTGACCAAACCATTAAAGGCGATTCTTGATGGAATTAAAGAAGTATTATCACAAACTCCGCCAGAGCTTGCGGCTGACATAGTTGATAAGGGAATAGTTTTGTCTGGCGGAACTGCCTTGCTAACTAATATTGACCGCTACATAACTTATTATACCGGGGTGTCATCATTTGTAGTTGAAGAACCTTTATTTTGTGTAATTAGGGGAGTGGGAATGGCAATTGAAAATTTAGATAGTTTTAAGGAAGCTATCCGATAGTATTTTAGAAATTGGTTATTTGAAAATTGAAATTTGTTTA
>ERZ1292625.1287-Hain-H41-01um-R1-1287-length-30939-cov-6_pt1 | contig 10610 bp, 19 predicted proteins | sample MGYA00564400_ERZ1292625 | MGnify/ENA primary metagenome ERZ1292625 (study PRJEB36523, sample SAMEA6512639) | groundwater metagenome | collected 2019-01-08 | study: AquaDiva: Metagenomics assemblies of 32 groundwater samples
GGGGAAGACGGTTTTCGTTATCGTGTTGCTGTCTCGCCCATGGCAAACACGGGGAATTCTCGGCTCGCGGAAGCATTGCGGGATATTGTTCGCGGCTTCGTTCCGGAGCTTCCGGCATTGCAACTTCGACGCGCACAGATAACCGCGCAATCGATCGACGGGCGAATTTCAGTGCAGCAAGTCGATCGAGCTGGAGAGGTGTCCGACTTTGGGCGCACCGAGGGCGCCGTACGCCTCTACGCGGGCCTACCAGGCGCTTCCGCGGATGTCGACACATCGCAGACGCCCGAGACGATCCTGGCCTTCACACGCGCGGATTGGAGCGATCCCATCGCGTTCCTCACGCCCCCGATCGGCATGCCAGGGCACGTGCCCCTCGTCGTGCGCCTCGAGGCTTCGAACGAGCTACGGTTCGTCGGGGCAAGCGCTGGCATCGTGAGAGTGGGAGCCACGCCCACGGTACCAGTAGCGCTTGCGCCAAACCTCCTAACGTATTTGCAGGCACTCGAAGCCTATCTGCTCGCGATCGACGCCGCTCTCCTGGCGCTCGTAGGCCCAACCCTCGCGCCCTTGATCGCGGCCCGAACGGCTGCGGCAAGCAATTTTGCATCGATTCCAGCAACACGTCTGGAGGCAAAATGAAACACATGGGCGGTTTGTCGGACATGACGCCCGGCCGCAACGTACGCGGCGGATCCGCCATTGCCGTGCGCGTGTGGCATATCGTCTTATCACCGAAAGGCTCAATCCCCCAAGACCCCGCGCTCGGTTGGGGCTTGCCCTCGAAGCTCGGCACGAAAGCCACCGAAACGAGCCTCAAAGTTGAAGCGGCAATAGGACGCGATGAAATAAAAAAGGACCCAGAAGTACGTGACGCGAGCGTGAAGATCGAGCCCACATCACCGGGCCATTACCGCGTCGAAATCATCGTGTTTCCAAACGAGGGCGCGGCCATTGAAATCATCGAAGAAATCGAGGCAAACGGATGAAACTACGTAAAGGACTTGGGATCTCGCTTGGGAAGTCAACAGACGCCAAAGCGTTTTACTTTGTAACGCTGCTCGATCTTGAAGGCGACGAATATACGCAATTCAATACATGGGCAATCTTTGGCCACGTGATAGGTGTCGCATGAGCTTTGAGGACCTGTTAGAGCCAATCTCAGCCGAGCAAGCGAACGCGCTATTGCGCGAGCTTGTAATCACGGCACCGGCCCAAATCTCCGAGGTTGTGCTCGACACGCCCACGACGAGCGAAGCGGCAATCGTACACGCTCTCAGCGAAGCCGAGGCCTCTCGATCGGAAGAACGCGCATTCTTCGCCCGTTCTGCAGCTCGATCCACCGCGACAGCGCCATATCTCCGCGTAATCGCCAAAGAACAGTTTTCGCTTCCACCGAAAACGCAAACGTTTGGCACGACGAACATCGAGTTGGATAACACGGGCGCCTCGTTTTTCGGACCATTCGAGCCTGGGCAGCTCGTTGTTCGGAATTCCGTAACGAAAAAACTCTATTCAAACGTTGCCTCCGTAGGCACGATCCCCGGCGGTACCATTGGATTGCTCATAGGCGTCATCGCGCTCGAAGCAGGCACCGATAGCGACGCGCAGCCAAACGAAATCACGGAACTCGAAACGCCCCAGGCCGGCATCACGATCTTCAATCCCGCGGCTCTGCTCGCGCAAGATGACGAGGAGCCAGCCCAACTCAATGGGCGCATTGACGCAAAAATCGGATCGCTCGGCGCTCCTGGTGCTCGCGGTTGGAACACCGGCGCAACGAATACCAGCTTCGAGGCGGTTGCGAAAAACGGACCCGAGGACCTCGGCGGATGTCCTCGGGCAAACGGTTCCTTGATCGACGTGACGCGTACGCAGGTTCTTCGGGACGACCTCACTGGAGACATCACGCTGTTTGTCGCGGATGACGACGGTCCGCTTATCGCGGCGGACGTGGACATCGTTCGCGAGTTCGTCCAGGCGTACACAGAATGGCTCGGTCTCGAAGTCGCAGTCGAGAATTCCACGCTCGGTACGGTGACTTACAGTGGCGTCTTGACAATCGCCGCAAAATCTGTATCGGCTCCCGACGGCGCCATCCTTGCTGGCATCGCCGCGAATCTCACGGAGGCTGCGCGCGGTCTCACGGTTGCAGAAGGACCAACCCTTGACTACGGGCGTGATGCCATCCTAGACGTCGGCAACGCGGGTTTGTCGACGGCCTTCAAGCTCAAATCACTCGTGCTCTCATCCCCCCTTGCGGACACCGTGCTTGCAGACGGAGAGGTTGCCGCGCTCGTGCTCGGCGCCATTTCGATCGTGAGGGTTTGATATGGCGATACGGCAAAATAGGCACATTCTTGGATCGATAACGCCACCTTGGCTCCGTGGTGAAAATGCCAAATCGTTTTTGAATGAAGGCATTTACACGATCTACGATATCGACTCCGAGCTTTGGTGGCAGTCGCTCATATCGCGTTGGCCCACCCACGCCCCCGTCGACGCCTTGCCCTATCTCGCGGCCGACAAGGGCGTAATTTCGGGTCCGGCGGAAAATACGGAAGCAAAGCGCGCTCGCATCCGTGGATGGCTTAACGAGGCAGTGCTCGCGGGTTTGCCCTTGGGATACATGATTGCGCTCCAAGCGTACTGCGCCCCGACATATCCACGGATCCGCATTGCCACGAAGCGCAGTGCGTGGTACACGCTCGAAGCCAACGCCGTCCCTCGGATGTTGGAACTCACGGGATATACACCATTACCTCAATGCCCCTACGAACTCGGCTCGCAATGGCCCATTGGCCAGGTAGCGTCGCCAATCGAAAGACTCCGGACGTCCGGGCTGTATTCGCGTTTCAAGGCGAGTCCAGCGAATTTCGATTTGGATTCGATATCGAATCCAGAGCGCGCGAATTGCTGGTGGGATTGCGTCGCGTTTATATATGGGCATTATGAGGCACAAGGAGCCTACGATAATGCATCATGGTTATGGGATGACCCCAACGAATCAGTCGGTCTCGACGAACCTTACGGTACCTTCACAGCGATGTGGTACCTCTCAGAAAAACGCCGTTCAGCGAAAAGCGTCATGCGCGCAATCGTCTGGACACCGAACGAGAGCGATTTCAATCCTCTTGCAAGCTCTCCGGATCCTGGCCTGCCTGATGGTCGTTGGGGTTGGTCTGGGTACGACGACGGCGGGGTGCTACGACCAACACGGAAACCCGACGTTCGAGTCATTGACGAGTACCCAAGATGAAGAAAGCGAGAATGGAATGCCCCCTCCGGTAGGCAGACAAGATGTGACGATGGCGGACATTGGTGCAGCGGCGCCGATTACGACTCTGGAACTCGCCTCGAATGGCGGTTTGCCCAAGGCAGAGGACCTTCGGAACATTTGGGCGGCGTCGGCGAAGAACGACGATTACGTGCGAAATCATCCGACAAACGGATTGGTGAATAAGGCGAATCGCACCGGTGACACTTTTACCGGACCTGTGATAATTTCCCCAACCGGGGCCACCAACGGCTTGACCGCCAACGCTGGCCCAGGATCAGACCAGAGCGCCATCAATGCCACCGGCAATGGTCTCGGCGCCGGCATCATCGCGACAGGTGGCGTCAGCGGCCAAGGCGGCACAATCCAGGCGGGCGGCGGCAACAACTGGGGCCTGCGTGCCTTTGGCGCGGGCACCGAAGTCGGCATGTACGCAATTGGCGGCGGTGATATCGCCATTCGAAGCCAGGGGGCGGTAGTGTTCACCGACACGCCACCAGCGGCCACGACAGACCCTGGCGCCGACAAAACGCAATGGTCGCAATCGATTAATAGTTCGTCGGCGCTGGTCACGTCAAACGCATTCACGGTCAACGCCGCTGGCTTCAACGTCGCGACATTCGCAGGCACGGCACTTGGCGTCGCGACAATCACATTCGCCCGACCATTGCCCGGCAACAATTACCGCATTCACGTGATGCCCGAAGACGGTTACGATGCACGTTGGAATGGCGCGCAAAACGTCGGAAACTACCAATTCGTCGTCCGCGACATGACGACGAACGCTACCGTGGACCTCACGACCACCACGATTACGTTTTTCGTAACCACAGTGGGGTTCTAACATGAAACATCTCCCCACCATTCTCGCATTCTTGCTCGTGGCATGCGTGCCGCTCGAAGAGGAAACCAACATGGCAGATCTTGGACCCTATCGCGAGACCGTCGGCATTCGACAGGTTACGCACAACGGCGTAAAACTCGAATCAGCGATGCGTCTCGAAATCACCGGCGGCGAAATCGAAACGATTACGGCCGCGGACGGCGTGAAAACGTATAAGCTCACCATGATCACGGAAGCACAGTGGGGAATCAAGCCCGAGGTTGTCGCGATCGGAGCTTACGCCGCAAGCATGGGCGAGTTCGTCAGGGTGAACAATCCAGGTCTCGGGTTTGGCGATATCATCACGATCACGTTGCCCACGCCGACGGCAAACGATGTTGGGAGAAGCGTGAGTATACGGGACCTGGACGATGCACACGCCGGTGCCGTCAAGGTCGATGCTGGCGCCTTCACGATCAAACCAAGCGGAGTATCTCTGTATACGTTTGTCGGTGCAGGCAATGGGCGCACGTTCGTTTGGGATGGGACATACTGGGTAGCTGAGGGCGCGATATGAAAAACCTCTGCATCCTCGCAATCGTTTTCCTTGGCGGCCGAATGCTCCCAGCGTGCTCCGACGATGGCGTGTACACCCCAATCGAGCATCCCGACGACGCTGGCCCAGAGCCTGTCCAGGCCTGCCAATTCGTCGACGTTTCGCTCTGCGACGCCGGCCAAATCGACGCAGAAAAGCCCTAAAATTTCGACGTAGCACGCACCCACAAACTCGTGCTACGCTCGCCGTGCCAGGCACACGGACCCGCTTCGCAGCAACCCTCCCCCGTGTCGCCTGGCATTTTGGAGGGAAATGGCATACCAAACTCTCGAAGGCCCTGACGGCGCACCCGTAACGGCCAAGGCAAATGGCAGCGGCGCGCTCAAAGTCGACGTGACCGCAATGTCTGGAGGCGGCGACGCGTCCGCGGCAAACCAGACAAACGGCGCGCAAAAGGCGCAAGTCACGGACGGGACGAACTCCGCAGCCGTGCTGAACACCGCACCAACGACCGAGTACGGTGTTGTAACGCGGAACATACCGAGCGGTACTCAGGCTGTGTCAGGAACGTTTTTCCAGGCCACGCAGCCGGTCTCTGCTGTCACGCTCCCACTCCCCACGGATGCGTCAACGGAAACCACGCTCTCGGCAATCGCGACAAACACACCCGCTCCGCTTGGCACGAGCTTCGCGCGCATTCGAGGCACGGTATCCACCACGAGCACGGCGTTCCCGTCGCAATCGTTTCCGCGCGGATTCTGGATTCGCAACCTCGAATCCGTGAAAACGATTTACGTTGCCGCCGGAACGGTTACCGTTGGCGACGGGTGGCCCATTCTTCCCGGAGAAATCCACGAGTTTGACCTGCCAAACTCGGACCTGCTTCAAGGCATCACGTCTGCAGCGACGTCGGCGTACGCGATCGGAGGTGTAACATGAAGGTCACTGGCACGACACGTTTGCCAGCACGACAGCCCATCAACGGCTCCTATGAGCACGCGATTGGCACCGACGAGACCACGTTCCTCGAGGTGGTTCCCGCTGATCTCGGCGGGTTTGGCATGGCCAGCTTTACGCTCGACGTGACGGCCCTCGAAAAAAACACAGGGCGCATTCGCGTTCGCGTGCAATTCCAGGGGCAATGGCGCCTGCTCAAAGACGTCCAGGTTCCCGCTTCGACGGAGGCGATCCAGGTCGATCTTGGCTTGATCGGCGTTCCGTTTCGGCTGTCACTTCTCACGTCTCCCGCGGAGACTGCCCCGCGGACAATCCATTACGATGGAGGACTTTACTGATGCCTCGCGAATCCGGTACCGCTACCATTCTCGGCGATTTGGCCGAACACACCATTATGGAGATTCGCCCCGGCGATGGCGCCGTGGTCAAAAATCCAGCCTTCAACATGGCAAACGCGACCTTGCCAGTGCGCCTTCGGTTTTACGCTGATATGGGCGACGGGTGGGGATATTGCCAGCGTGGCAATACCGAATGGAAGGACGGCGGCTGGTTTGACATGACTCCGCCGTGGGGGCCCGATAATGGGCCATTCGAGATGTTTTGGTCGGAGGACATGCAGGGCGCCGACACGGGCATCAAAATCACCGCGCAGACGATTGGTGTGATTCCAGAGCCAGCACCGATCGAAGTGCCGTGGTCATACGGCTGGATTCCGGCCGCTACGGCTTGACTGACCCTCGCTTCAATGGGGCCGTTCCCTTTCGAGAACGCAATGGCTCACGGATTGCGCTGCGTGGGTGGGGGCACGTCGGCGGACCATGGTGAGTATTGCATGAGCGCGGAGGGCGATGTCCAGTTTGCCCAAGGATTGATCCGCTCAGGCCAACCCATTGGCGCCTCGGTGGGCGGTTTGTCCGATGCTTTCCAGCAAACAATCGCCTCCGATGACGGGACGTCTTGCGACACATCGAAGGTGAGCATCATCGTGCCGTGTTCGGCGTACGCCTTGGACCGCCCCATTTCGAGCAAGCGACTTCGCGCCATTGAATCGGCATCGGTTTTATTCGCCGCTGGCACATCGCGGACGTGGATCCAACGTGGCCAGATCGTGCTCAGGTCTGAGTCGACCCGAGTGCGTGCCCATATCACGCCAGCACAGTAGTATCCAGATCCCGGCGTATTCGATTGACTCGGATCCCACGCGAGCGCCGCGGGCACCTTCCCAGGCAAACCGGCGAGTTGCGTGGTTGGTCGTGGCCACGTCGCGGCGGGCCAGGACCTGGCGTCGGGGTGCGATAACCCATCGCGTAGCCAGCACCGATGGGTATGTCCGTTTGTCGCACGCACACCGTTGGAATGCGTGAGGTATTTTGTCTCCGGCGAGAAATCGTCGGTCGTGATACCGTGCGACTTGGCAAACGCTTGCTCCGCGTCGACTAATGCGCCAACGGCGAGCATATGGGTCGCCTCTTTGGGGCCGCCATTAACGACCGCGCGGAGTATCTCGACCTCCGACAGCAGGCCAGACGGTAAGAAGTAGCGAAACGCCATAATGGTCTCGCACGTCCAATGCGTCAGCGGTTTACCGCGGAACGCGGATCCGGCGTACTCGACGCCGACAGTCGTTTCGCGCATTGCCGCACACGAGCGCGGCGCGTGCTCCGAATCGAAACACGCAAGACGCTCACGGTCGGCAATCTGCGGAGAATTGCACGTCTTCGCCGCGTGTGCGCACGAATCGATGAACTCCGCAGGAATGGGCGCCATGGGCACCGGCAAACCATTGCCACACGCTACGAGCGCGAGGCAAAAGAGAAAGAAACACCATAATCGAATCATTGAAGCCTCCTATGCGGGCGCGACCAACCGCCCTGATACATACCCCACATCATCGGGCATCCGCGCATCATGCGCCGAATGCGACTTTGCGGCTCTGTAGTCCGCGCGCGGCAATAGCCACGCCAAACTCGAAACGACACGATGGTGCGTTTCATAAACCATTCTCCGCGCGCCAATCGCGCGCAGCTTGCTCGCGAGATTGCAGCGCTCGACGATGCGCATCGTCGAGCGCTGCAATCAACGGATACGCGACTCTATCCGCGGCTTGCCAACCGCCAGCTACGATCTCGTAGAACCGATATGTCTCAATCATCCTATCCTCCCAACGCCGCACTCGTGCTTCGTTGTCACAAACCCGCCATGCCACGGGTTTTGTGCGATCTCCACAATAGGACACCCGGCGATCCGCCAGGCGGAAAGCCATTCCGCTGTTCTGGCGGCCCGCGTAGCGTCGTCGGCCGCTACGAATCCGGCCACGCATGCTGCGCACAGCCACGCATTGCCAGGCATCACCTGCCAGAGCGCCGCGTCGAATTGCACCAACAATCCGCCTGCAATGCCGCCCAGCGCCATCTCCGCTGCTTCTTGCCGCCGCCGCATTTCCGGGACAATCACCTCGCGGCGATGTTCCATTTCGGCGCTACACGGCCTCTCGGGCCGCATGCAAGCGCCAGCGCGCCTATCCGGTATATGATCGGGCCAAGCCAAACTCATATATCCTCCCAACGATAATGACCGGGTCAGATCGTGCCACGACCCGGATATACGTCATCTGACGACGAACACCGCCAAGCGTGCGACGCACGCGGCCGTGGATGGGTACAATCGGTGGTTTGCTGCGTCGTACCGCAGTCGCGGCGTCCGCGTCGCGAAGTATGCCTCCACGGCAGCAGAATCGTCGCGCGGCTCCGCGTTGAGCGCGCTGACAAACCCTTCTAGTTTGCGCCGATGACGCTCCGGGGTCATCGGCACCGCGTAAAACCCATCGTCCTCGTCGCCCGCAATGCGAAGGCCGGTGATGGCACCCTCGTAGTCTTCACGCGCCGCGCTCAATTGCCGCAACGCGCGCGGGGTACCGGGCAAGAACACGGTATCCCAGTTGGGCGTGGACATGTCGCGGCACAGATAGCCGCGCGTCGACAGTGTCAATAACATTGATTTTACCGACAAACCCTCTAGTAGGTTTGTCAGTCCAGCTTCTTCGACGCGCACCGCCCAAAGGGCTAGCGCGTCTGCTACCGTAATCACGTTGTCGGACATTCTTCTCTCCCACGCACCCAAGCCGCCAGGACGAACCACGGCGGCGAGAGTGTGAATGCATCAATCATCGTGACCTGCCAGCGCGCCACCCCCATGTGGCCGTGACCAACTTCTTCAATCCGCGTTTCTTCGCGGATCTGATTTGGGAGCGCTGCGGCTCCCGAAGCTTTGCAGCGTTGCGCTCGTATTGCGCACGCCGCGCTTCTTGGGCGCGGTCGAATGCGAGCCGCTCTGCTTTGCGTTCGGAGCGGCTCATGTTTTTCTGTATGCCTTTTGAAACGCCTCGAAGCTCCCGTATGGGAGCGCGAACACACGCGGCGCGTCGCCAAACTCACGCCGGGCAAACTCACGCAGTGGCCCCGCGACGGGAATCAAGGTGGTCCCATCGGGCCATGGATCGCGCTCAACGCAGCACGCATTCGACGTGCACACTATCCCCCAGGGCGATCGCCGCCGACGGTCAACAGCAATCAGGCCGCCGCACATCCAACAAGGCGGCAACACAGGCGACAGGGACGGTGCAGGCGCGGTTGGTTTGGCCTGGACGACGGGCCGCGCAGCGGGCGTCGGAAGAGTTTGGATCACGACACGGCGATCAGCCGCGTCGCATTTTGTGCAGTTCGTCAGGGCCGTCCTGACACCATGCGAGCATCGACGCTCGCACTCGTAGCAGGTCCACACCCTGGTGCGGACACCATGTCTGCACGTCTCATCGTACCCCGCGGCACGATTCTCTTCGTACCGCATTTCGTTGGCGTTGGCGCGCTGCCAACGCTCATCGCCATCCCACGCTCGTTCAAATGACATATTCCTCAATTAGCAAAGCCGCCAACGGCGTGACCCGTACGGCGGCGAAAGCGCGAAGTGAAACGATTACGCGGGCCAAACCTCCCCAGGTAATAGATATCGGTTCTCGAAAAAGTCGCCATACCGACGACTCTCCCATCGGCCGCCAACACGGGTCGTAGCAGCTTCGCGGAGTTTGCCCGCGTATTCACTGGCCGCACGCGCGGCCAGGTCGGCAGCGTAAAATGTCGCGCCAACTTCGGTGCGCGTGTCGCATCCGCTCCACGGCAAACGCTTGCGCGCTGCCTCTCGTGCGGCTTCGGTGGACACCACGAGTAACTCCGCCGCCTCAATGGCGGCCCGATCATCCGCGTGCCACGACGCACGCTCCGCGGCGCGGGACGCGTACGCGATCTCGATAAACGGCATCAACGCGCTGGCCGCCGGAAAGGCGCTCACAACGTACATCCCCGAAGCTCTGCACGTGCTCGAAGAGCGGTGAGCACGCGGTCAATGCGGCGAGCGTAGCTGCGCTGGCCAGCGCGTTGCGCATACCGGATCGCGGACCTGAGAGGCCCAAGCGGACCGATCTTCGCTGGCCCGTCGACGACAAACGTCGCCAACTCGCCGAGCGTATTGAGGAATTCGGGGATCGGCTCCCCGAACGACCTCCAGGTGTGGCGCTCTGTCTCACGCGCAGACGCGGCACGATGCCACGCCACCTCCGTGAGCGGATTGGCCACGCCAAACTCACGGGCCGCGTCGGCGAGAATCATCGAAAGGCGGTGCTTAGTATTCATGATAAACTCCACTGCGTAGAACGCGCTACGCTCGCTTTGGTTTGCCGCGGAACGTCGCGGCTACGTTTGCACGAATTACGTCGTGCGCGTTTGGCGCGCCGTTGCCACGACGAACGAGAATCACTGAATACCGAGAGCCGCACGGCGCGCGCGCTCGGCTGCTAAAAACCGCGCGCTATCGCGCTCAACCTGCGAAACGCCAGGACGTGGCGTCGAAGGCGCCACGTCTGTGCATGTCGCATCCCAGGCCGCGCGTGCCGCGGCAAACTTCAACCATTTCAAGTATATCGGCGACAATGTCGCCGGTTCCGT
>ERZ1292625.4382-Hain-H41-01um-R1-4382-length-10609-cov-6_pt1 | contig 10609 bp, 11 predicted proteins | sample MGYA00564400_ERZ1292625 | MGnify/ENA primary metagenome ERZ1292625 (study PRJEB36523, sample SAMEA6512639) | groundwater metagenome | collected 2019-01-08 | study: AquaDiva: Metagenomics assemblies of 32 groundwater samples
GAAAACAAGGCGCAGCTTGAGCGTGAAGGGTACGACGTCCAGAAGTGGATCGCTGATCTCAACGCGAAGACGGGGCTCGCTCAGGCGCAACTTGGAGCTGAAGCGGCGCATGCCTCTGCTGGTGCCAGTTCGGCAGCCGCGCGCTACAACGCGGATCTGGACTACAAGCTCGGCACGGCGCAGCTCGGATACAACTTCTGGAACTCGGACCAGTCCCGTCAGTATGACGATCGCTTCAACCAGCGTGGTTACGATCTCGGCGTGCAGGGAATCAATCGCGACGTTTACGGTATGGACCAGACGCAGCTTCGATACCTGATGGATCTGATGTACCGTCAGAGTCCTGACGCGCGTCTGAATGGCAACACGATCCAGTTGCCCGGAATGACGCCGTACTAAGGGAGATAAGCGATGAGTTGGGAATCGTACCAGCGGCGCGCCTCCGGGACGAACGTGCAGCAGATTCTGTCCGAGATGGCAGAGTCGGCGCGTCTCAAGGAAGCCGAGCGGACCAGAGCGGAGCAGGTGCGCCAGCAACTGGAGGCCCAGAAGACGCAATCGGATCGCGAGATTCAGGCGCGGATCATGGGCGAGTACATGCAGCACCCGAATCAGCGAACGTTCGATGCGATGGTGGCGAGCGGTCTGGTCCCGGAGAGCGCGTTGCCGCAGTATACGAAGAGCCTCGCGGATCTCGCGGACGAGGGCGGGGTGCAGGACTGGAATGCTGATCCGGTGAATCGCGGGCTCGGTCTCGGCGGACGGGCAACGCTCAACTACAACCTCGCGAGCGGCGGGCATAACCCGAACGAGAGCATCGCGCAGTCCAACATCGGCACCGCGACATACGAGCAGCAGGACAATCTCCCGAAAGAGGTTGTCGCGCAGCAACGCGTCTTAGACAAGCTGGATCTGAGCGCACAGGAAGGTGAGCAGAAACGGCGCGCTGACCGGAAGTTCTTGGAGATCGAGCGGCCTGAATCGACGGCGAAGATCAGCGAGGTTGGTGCGCGAACTACACTGGCAGGAGCGCGCACGAAGAAGCTCGGCGAGGCGACAAGTGGAACGAAGAAGAGTCCGACTGTTGCGCTCCGCGAAACACAGGTCACGGCGATCGAAAAGCGGCTGACCACCAACTACAACGCCGCGAAGAAATTGGAGACGGTTGTTGCTGCACTAGACCCTGTGGCCCAGGCCGGTGAGATCAGAATGGCGAAGGCGCGTCACAAGGCGCTGAACAGCCAGATCGACGCGGACGTTGCGAAGCGGGACGCCCTCTTGCGTGGCGGTCCGGCCAATCCAGCTCCGGCACCAACCGCGCCAGCGGCCAGTCCAGCTCCGGTCGCTGCGAAGCCATCGCTCCGTCGCGTACCGGCACCGTCCGTGTCGCAACCGCCCAAAGCGACCGCTCCACAACTCGACGCGTCGGCGGTCACGCGCGGAATCGCTGCGGTACGAGCCGTCCACCCTGAACTCACTGACGATCAGATCATGCAGATCCTCCGCGATCAGGCAGCGAGGGCGCGTCAGTAATGGCGACCAGTCGGAACGATCCGTACGCCGACGTGCTGGATGTCTTCGCGAGTGCGGCGCGTCCGCAGGCGAAAGAAGATCCGTATGATGACGTTCTGAACGTGTTCGCATCGGCCGCCACGACAAAGCCGGAGCGTACCGAACTGTCGCCTCTCGAAGAGCCGCGCTTCAAAGCGTGGGCCACGCAGAGCGGTATTACTGATGTTGACGTACCGGACAGCTACTACGACTATCGCGGGCTCTACAAAGAGCTGGGCGGCAAGCCGGTGCCGAACAGCCCTGACAGGCACTTCCCGGATACGTACAAAACGCACGGGCATCCTACGTTCTCGGTCGAGTCGAAGTATTCGTCTGGTCCAGATGATGGCGGATCGTGGCAAGGCGAAACGTATGTCCCGGCCGGATCAAAGCCGAAACCTCCGTCGCTTCGTGAGCGTGCGGCTGCCCAACTCGCGAAACAGGGTACGTCGCTCGTCGAGATCAAGCGGGCTGCATCAGCGGGTGCGGATTTTCCGAGTCGTCACGCTCGTAATGAGGAAATCATTCCCGGCTACGAGCCAAGCGACAAACCAAACAATCTGATCGAGGGAATCAAGGAAGGCGTGCGGACGAGTGTCGTTCCGTCGATTGTTGCTGGTGTCGAAAACATGACACCGAAAGAGCGCCTCATTGGCGCCGCGAAGATGACGGCCGGTTCGCTTCTCGTGCCTGGCGCTGGACCGCTCGGTTCACTCATCGGAATGAAATCGGCCGCCACGCCGAGCTACAAGGCCGGGGTCGAGAATCTGCGCGAAACGACTACCGGCGCGAGCGAAGCCGACCCGAACGCGACAGCAACAAAGGCGGGACGTTTCGTTGGACAGCTCGCAGGTGATGCTCCGCTCTACATGACGCAGCCGGAGGTTGCCGCGCCAAAACTCGTACAGAACCTCATCGCGCGAAAGATCGGCACAGGGGTCGCCGGACGCCTCTTCTCGATGATAGCCGAGCAGGGCGTCAATGTGCCTATTGATGTGCTGGTAGGTACAGTCGATGGACTCGCGAAGGGTGGCGAGCTTCCGGACGCTAAAGAGATCGGCGAGCAGGGCGTCGCAGCATTCGTGTTTCGCAACCTGATGCATCTCAGCGTGAAGGCGTTCAACAGAAAAGCGCCGGTCGCCATCGAACCCGGCAACGTTCCGCCCGAACTGGCCGTACCGTACGGTGGCAATGCGACCAATCTGCCCGAGCGTACCGGTGCGGACCGGCGCGTGGCGGAAGTGCCGATCACCGCCGAGCAGAGGGTTGTTGCGCGGCGTGCAAAGGTTGCCGCCGAGGTTGGACTGCCGGAAAATCATCCTGCCGTCCAGCGCGTGATCGACGCAGATACAGATCAGCTTACCGGAGTCCTCAATCGCGACGCGTACCAACGCGCGATCAAGACCGATCCGCCGCCGCCAGCCGTATCGCAGATTGACATCGCTGGAGTAGGCGCCACAAACCAGAAGTTCGGCGAACCTCACGCTGATGCGATTCTCGCTGCTACCGGCCGACGCCTGAACGAAATCGTAGGGGATCGTGGGGCGGTATATCGCAAGGGTGGCGACGAGTTCGTTATCCATTGGAACGATCCGGTCAGTGCGGCCGAAGCGCACGAAGCCGCGCGCCTCTCACTCGCAGACGCAGAGGTTGAAGTCGCTTCCTTCGACGGTACTCCGGTTGCGAGTTGGAAAGGTGTTGACCACTATCACGGATTCGGAGATACTTTCGAGACCGCATCGAGGAATCTATATGACAGTAAACCGAAAGCCGGAGACCCAAGCTACAAAGCCCTTCCAGTCACCCTCGCCGAACGCATCGAAGCAGGGACAGTACGTGACGAAGGTCTACTTTCCCGGAGAGCCGGGATACGAGGAAGCGAAAGCGCGCCGCTTGGCGGTGGAGCAGCCGAACCGTCCCAAGTAGCGCCGGACTGGCAGCCGCTCACCACGCGCTTCGACAAGCCGACCGCTGCGGACAGTTCGGCTGCGCGGGCATTCGCTGACGTCGACAATGGAGTGTCAGCGTCTCAAGCCCTTGGCGCGCATCAGCAGCGAGTCAACGATTCATGGCTTGCCGAGCAGGCGCCGTTCGAGCTTGATGATGCCGCAAGCAAGCGCGCCGCATCGAGGCTTGCCGCAAGGATCGGCATCCACGACGGCGAAGAAGCAGCGACGCTCATCAGCGAAGGGTTCGTGTACGAGGACTCGCCGCTGCGTAAAGTCCTTGCGCAAAAGGGACTACTCGATCAGTGGGGGAACGCAACTCCTGAACTCGATGCGCTCGTTCGGCGCGCAAGGATAGCCGAGGCAGGAGCGCAGCCGAGCGTCACGGCAGCATTCGAACCGTCGCGCATCGAACCGCCCGCACCACCTCCATCCGCACCGCCGCCGCCCCGCCCGCCCGGTAGCGAGCCGCCCGTGCCGCCCGGCTCGGTGCCGCCCGGTGAGCCGCCGAACGGTGGTGGGCGCGTGCCGCCGACCGGCAACAACGCTGATACTGGCGGCAATTCAGTCGAGCCGAGACCGACGCTCACTAGCGAGCAGTGGGACGCGGCCGTAGCTGAGCGCGTTGCCGCGCAGGACGCCGCAAGGAAGAAAGGGGCGCCCGGCTTTTGGCAACGCGTCAAGGATACGCGCGAGCGTCTCAAGGCGTTGATCGTCGATTACCACGCACCAGTCGAGGACCGCGCGTCTCGTGGCGATAGCGTCCTGCCGAGCCGGAGTGTCAGGATTGCGAATGACCAGTCAGCCAAATCGGCCGACATGGCGAAGGTGTACGCGTCGCAGCATGGACTCACGTCGCTCATCCAAGATGTCGATGACGTAGACAAGTTCGGCCAGTTCCTTCTGTCGCAGCACGCCGAAGCAGTCAAAGCGAACGGCAAGAACCCCGGCAAGAACATCATCCCGTGGTCCTCGATCCCGGATGAAGTGAAAGCTAAGTACGCACCGTTCGCGAAGCGCGCCAATCAGTACATGCGCGACCTCTTGGAGTATCGGGTGGAGAAGGGCCTCGTGTCGCGCTCCTACGCGGACTACGTGAACGAGCTGTATCCGGATTACGTGCCGCTTGATGTGATCTTCGGTGTTGATGAACTGCCGATCGGTCACGAAGGCGGAGGCGGGCGCGGATCTATCTCGAAATCATCCACCGATCAAAAGCTCGTTGGCTCCAACCGCGAGCGAGAGAACCCGTTGTTCGCGATGGTCGATAAGACCAATGCTGCAATCCGCGACGGCCAAACGAACAATGCCGGTCGCGTCATCGCGCAAGACGCGGAGGCGATCGGGCTCACATTCATTCGCCGTGCCTCGGATGTGAAGAAGCGCCTCGAAATCATTGCCAACCTCTCTACGATCGGTCGCGAGAGTCGCGCAATGCGTCGCGCGGCACGATCCACGAACCGGGCCGTCAAAGAGACGGGCGGCGTCGTCGATCGCATGTTCTCGGAGGTGGACCGCAAGATCGCAGCGGAAGCAGAGGATTCGCAGGCTGTCTACGAAGCGATGCGCACGCATGCGGCCGACTTCGGCGATGGGACCGCTACCGACGAGATGCTGACGAACAGCCTCGCTGACGAAAAGAACATCGCACGGCTGAACACCCGCTATCAAGAACTCTCTGGCGAGGTAGATCGCCTGACCGGTCAAGGTTCCGACATCTACGAAGCTGCCAGAACTGCGGCTGGCGACGGAGCGGCACCTGAACAGATCGAGCGCATTCTTGATTCTGGACTACGCACGGAGATGCGCAAGTTCGAGGCGCAAGCGAAACAGGAGAAAGCTGGCCAACGCTACGATCAGACCAGTGCTGCCGACTTCCGCATCGCACGGAACGCGCAGCAGGACGCGCAAGAGGCAACGATGGACGCGCTTCAGGCGCGCGGTCTACGCGCCGAGCGCAATCTGTACGAATTACAAGGAGCACGCGAACAGATCGACTACAGCCATGCCGCCGAGCGTCTCTCGGAACTCCAAAGGACCGCCGATGCGCTCAAACTGGCGCTCGCGGAGCGGGCTCAGAACGTAGAAAAACTGCGCACTGAGTTGCGCGCCGTGCGGGACACGCTCCGCAAGCCGAGCGACAACACGTATTCGTATTTGAATGACGGAATCCGCGAGACGCTGGTTGGCCCACCGAACGTGATTGCCGCGATCAAGGCTGCGAACGTTCACCAGCTCCCGACATGGATGCGCGTCCTGGCGCGGATCAACAACATTCGTAAGATCGGCATCACTGGCCTCAATGCCAAGTTCATCACACAGAACCCTGAGAAGGATCTGCCGTCCTCTGTCGTGAATACGCGAGCCGGATTCGCCACGCTGAAACACGTGATCGGTGGGATGTGGGATTCGCTCGGGCACAGCGAGTTCTACCACCAGGTTGCCGCTGAGGGTGGTGGTGGCTCGATGTTCGACATGCACCGCGAGACGCCGAAACTCACCGTCGAGCGCATGCGGGCCGGGCGGTCCGTATCGACGATGGCGCGCTACACGCTGCGCCATCCGGAAGAAATCTTGAGGTTGGCTGAGGATATCGCAAGCACGCCTGAGCGAGCGGTTCGGTTCATGAACGCCAGGGCTGAGCAGGCGCGGCTTCTCAAGATGCCTCACATTCAGCAAGCCGCGAACCCGCAAAGAGAAGCGCTCCTCGGCGCGGTTGAGTCTTATCTGTGGTCCACCGCCCCATTTCACCGGCACGGCGAAATGACAGGTCTCCGGACACTCGGAACGTTCCTTCCTGCTGGTATTCAGGGCAATCGTGTGACCCTTGGCGCGATCCGAGATCATACGCGAGCGACGGTCACGAAGCTTGGGCTGCTGGCGCTGCCGGTTGCCACGATCACTGCGTGGAACGTGTCCGATCCGAAGCGCAAGGCGATCTACGACGACCTCAAGACATACGAGAAAGACAACGTTCTGCTGATCGTAACCGATAACGCGAAGCGCAACCCTTTGACGAATCGCTACGACGGCATCTATCGAATCTCGATGCAGCAGAACTTGGCGAAGTTCGCAGCGTTCGTGCGGCGCCCGATCGAAGCGTACGCAGGGCTCGATCCGATTCGGTTCGGTGAGTTCGCCACAACGCTTCTCGGTTCCGTGTCGCCGGTCTCCACGCCGCAGGAAGCCTTTCAGAATCTCGATATCGGGGCCATCCACCCGTTGGCCGAAACCTACATCGGCGAAGGTGGGATGGACACGTTCCGCAATGAGCCGATCGAGCCGATGCAGTTCTTGCGAGAACCCGACCACGCGAAGCGCGTTCGTGATAACACGTCTGGCACGGCGCGTTTCCTCGCGCGACCATTCGACGCCGGACCCATGAAGACGCAGCATCTCTTCGGTGGCTACTTCGGCGGTGGCGGTCGGCAATTCTTGAATCTTTCCGATCAGGCGCTTTATCAGATGGGCGTTATTCCGAAGCAACAGATATCCGGCACTGATCCGATCACCAACGTAGCTTCCGGGTACGTCGGTGCTCAAGCGTTGAATGATCGCGAACGAACAGAACGGGATGCACGCCGGCGCGGCGTTGCGCCGTCCAAGCGTAGCCGTCGCCGCGATCTCTCCACTACCAAAGCGCAGCAGGACTACCTTGATGACCTGATGAACCCGTACGGGAAGCAATGATGCGAATCGGGACGGAATGACGTAACATAGGAGGCGGTCCAGATGACAGCGCTGACGCTGGTCAACCAAATCGACGAGGAGGATTCGAGTGTGGCCGACAGCAGCAAGGTCTCATGGAGTGATCCTCGTGTCGTCGTGGCAATCGCGTTCGGACTTTTCAGTGCTATCACTTCGGCCCTCACGTTCTGCGGCGTCATCGTAGGAATCTATGTTGTAATGCAGACCAAATCTGCGACGAGCGAGATGTCCAACGCACAACTCGGCGCTGGTATCCAAACGCTGACCGAAAAGGTAGACAAGTTCACCGAGTTGGTACTCGATGAGAAGCAGCGCGCCGCGACGAGCACGGAGCGAATAGAGAACAACTTAGCGACGATCCGCCGTGATCTCGATCGAGAAGCGAAAGAGCGTCAGGATCGCGACGGTTGGCTTGAGGCTAGAATAGTGTCAGGAAAGTGAGGATCAACGAATGTGCTCCCCGGCGTGTCAAAAGCTCCTACTCAACTCAGGATTCATGGCCCCGCTCGCGCGACAGCTCGCGCGCTACAGCCAGGATCAGTCGATCCGCCCCGCTGCCGCAGCACTGGCTGACGCGGCCGAACTTCACAACGCTGTCGCGGCATCCGCCAAGGCGAGCGGTGTTCTGCGGATCGACGCACCGCGTGGCGAGTTCGGCGGATGCGAGCAGGCAACCGCGCTGCTCTCGTGGGTGCTCCGCGCCCGCAAGTCCACTGCCCATTCGGACGAAGACATCGAGCAGATGCGCGACTGGACTGAGGCGCTCTACGACAACATCCACACGATCGTCAGCGGGGCGAAGTAAACTGCCACCATGTCCAGCGAACCGCAACCTGGTCTCGGCACCGACGCTTGGCACGAGATGGCTCGTGATGTCGAAGAGTCGAACCGCGCCCGCGAGCGCTACATCCCGATCATCGAGCGGACAGCCGGGCAGGTTGACATGCTTCACGACCGCATGGTGGAATTGACGGTGGCCATCAAGCTTCTGGCCGACAAGATTGGGCCAATGGCGACGGTACACGACATTGTGATGAAGTTCTTACGGTTTTCCGGTGGGGTTGCGGTTGGAACTGTTGCAACCATCGTAGGCGGCGTGGCGATCTGGTGGATTACTCGGAGGCTCATGTCATGACTTGGCGTCTTGCTCGATCCCTCGAAACCCTGCGATCGCAGATCGACGAGGCGTGGCCCGAACGGTCGATCGCATCGGACGGTTCGATCGGCGACACGAACCATCAGGCTTTGAAGTCGGATCACAACCCGGTGAATGGAATCGTTCATGCGATCGACGTGACGAACGATCCGCCACACGAGTGTCACGCCGCGCTCATCTGCGAGGCAATCAGGGCGTCTCACGATCCTCGCCTCGGCTACCTAATTCACAACGGCTTCATGCTCCGCTCGTATGACAAGCCGGGCATTCCGGCCTGGTCGTGGGCGGCGTATACTGGTCTAAGCCCGCATCCACACCACTTTCACATTTCGGTGAAGGCCGATCGGGCGGACGACGCAACACCGTGGAGGATCAACTGATGGCTACCGACTCTGGACAGACCCAAACTCCGAAGACGTTCAAGCAGAATCTCTTGGCGTGGTCGTGGAATGCGCTCAATGCGCTCCTTGGCGGGGCGGCAACGGCAGGAGCTGCGGCGTTGGCAGGGGCGATGTCGAGCGCTACTCCGTTCACTCCGCGACAGATCGGGAGCGTCGTCGTCGCTGGTGGGATTGTCGCACTGTTCAACTACGTGCGAACGAACCGATTGCCAGCTATGTTCAATGGAGATCCGCAGTCGTGACGCTCTGCCCATTCGCTCGCGGCCTCGTGCTGATCGGCGCCGTCGTGGCGTTCGGACTGCTGATGGCTGTCGTGGTTGGACAACTGGAGGACTGAATGCGACGATTTGTACTGGCTCAGTTGTTCGGTGCCGATGGTGAATATGCCGGGACAGGTGATGTTGATGTGGCGCTGCGCTCCGCCAAGGGCTGTTTGGAGGATTGGGGTGACGCTCCGGCTGGTGTGTACTATCTGATCGATCCTGCAAAGGCCGTCGCGACATTTACCGTATCGCGCAAATCCGAAGTCACCGTAAAGGAGCACGAATGATCCGCACTTCATCCCGCATCCTCACCGCCGCGCTGATCGTCGTTCCGCTGACCGGCTTCGCGTCCTGTCCCAACAAGGCCACCATCCCGCCGCTCACCTCGATCACCACGGCCAAGAACGCCGAGCGAGCGCTCGTCATCGCGCAAACGATCCGTGTCGAACAGCGCAACCATCTCGCTCGTCGTGTCGCTCTCGACGGTCAGATCGACACCGCCGAGGCCGATGCGCTTGCTGCGTTCGATCGAACAGATCAGCGATTCACGACTCTGTGGTCTGCGGCCGAACGTGCCGTAGCTCTATGGAAAGCTGGCCCCGCCGCTGACGTACCGACTGACTTCGCGTCCGCCTACCGCCTGCTCTACCTCATCGTCACGTCGTGGCAGGGCGACACGATGGAGATCCGGCCAATCACCGTGCCGAATGGAGGTACGCGATGAAGATCGATCCGCAACTGCTGACGCTCTCGTTCGAGATCATTCATGCCGTGCTCGAAGCGCAGAAGACCGCACAGGCGAGCGGCACGGACCTCGAAACGCTCATGGCCAACGCTCGCGCCGAGAACGCTACGGACGTGTACGAGAAGTTGGGCGTTCCGCGTCCTGCTCCTGAGCCTGCGGACGAGAGCGGGCCGTAGCCCACACTCAATCTACGATGTGCTCAGGATCGCGCGACCGAAGGGATCGCCAAGTGGCGGTTTGTATCCGCGCGTTTTGCCGTGGTACGTCACCGTCTCGGATCGCCATGTTCTGAAACGCTTGATGTCGGATATGGCGCTTTGGCTGACTCCAAATAGCAAGGCGATCCGATCTTGGGTCTCTTCCATCACGCGTATCTGACGTACTTGATCCCATGTCAACTTAGCGCTGCCGTGTCGCTCGCCCGCCAAATGGGCAGCAAGTCCCGTTTCGATCGCGTGGCGTCTGTTCTCTAAGTTCGTCACCCACTCCAAGTTTTCAGCGCGATTGTCACTTTTGTCGCCGTTGATGTGATTGACCTGCAAATTCGTAGACGGCTGACCTATCCATACGCTGGCTACCAACCTATGCAACCGCAACCATTTCACGCGGCCATTGTGGCGGATGTGCGCTTCGATGTACCCCTCTTTGTCGGGCCTGCCGATAACTATCCGCGATTCTGCTCGTCGCGTGGAGCGAAGGCGGCCTAAGTTTGAGATCTCGTATCCATCGTACCAAGTCTCCCTCCACAGCTCACTCACCGTCGCCCTCCTCCGTACTGTTTCACCGACGCGTTCCGTTCGCGAGCAATCGTGATGACGCGCGGCTTTGCGAGCCCACCG
>ERZ1292625.4383-Hain-H41-01um-R1-4383-length-10608-cov-5_pt1 | contig 10608 bp, 10 predicted proteins | sample MGYA00564400_ERZ1292625 | MGnify/ENA primary metagenome ERZ1292625 (study PRJEB36523, sample SAMEA6512639) | groundwater metagenome | collected 2019-01-08 | study: AquaDiva: Metagenomics assemblies of 32 groundwater samples
CACAGGCGCCGCTGCCGCGGCAGGCGATACTGTGACAGTGAACTACGTCGGCTCGCTTACAAATGGAACCATCTTTGATGCTTCTGCGAATCACGGCACCACCGGCTTCACCTTTAATCTCGGAGTTGGTCAGGTGATCAAGGGTTGGGACGAGGGTATTGTCGGTATGAAAGAGGGAGGGAAGCGCCAGCTCGTCATACCTGCAGCGCTCGCGTATGGCGACCGGGGAGCTGGGAATGTCATTCCACCAGGCGCCACACTCATATTTGAGGTAGAACTTTTGAAGGTGCAGAAGGGTGCTAAATAAGCTTCGCAAAAAGTTATGGGCGGGAATCATATGATTCCCGCCCATTTCGTTTGTTTTTCTCGAATTACTACGGGGTGGGACTATCGATTGTAGCCTGCACTCCATACTTCGGAAAGCGGTGCAACAACTCTCTGCCACAACTCTGGAATGTGTAATTTTTCCCCCCGTTAATGGTTCCTCCATACACCGCTCCGAAGGTACCTCCCGCAGCCGCTGCGTACTCTGCGTATTGACCTACTATCGCACCCGGGAAAGCGAGAGCGCCGAGAGCGCCTCCTGCAGCGCCGGCCCCACCAAACAAGACCGCATACGTTCCGATCGTCACAGCAACGTGTGGGTGGACAATACGCGTATGTTCTGTGCAGGCCCGTTCGACTTCAGTAACGGCGGCAAGCTGTTTATCGGTGGGACTTTCCCCGCCGACGATATAGCTCATCGCATAATCCTTGAGAAACATTTTTGGAACGTTGTTGTTGTACGACACGATGGTTGCTTTTTCGCCATCAGGCATCGTGACCCTAGTCAAAATACGCTCACCTTGACTTACGCATCCTATGGCCAGAAATGCCACAATTAGAACAACTGCACCGAACCCTTTACCCATAACAAACCCCCTTTGTTTAGTTTTTGACCAGAATAAGTACGTTCTTTCTAAGGCAAAGGATACACGATTATTACAGTATTGTCAATACCGATTAGATACGTTAAGGTAAGAAGTAATGAGTTCGATTGATTTCAAGATAGAGAAACGTGCCCCCACGTGCGGGTACCCTTACCACGCCTCACGGCACTATTCGCACGCCCGCCTTTGCACCGGTCGGCACAAAAGCAAATGTGAAGGGTATTCTGCCGAGCTCTCTTGAGGCTCTTGGTGCTGAAGTCGTACTTGCTAACACCTACCATCTCTATCTGCAGCCGGGCGAAAAGATCGTCAAAGATGCCGGCGGGCTTGGGAAGTTTATGGGCTGGGAGGGTCCCACCATGACCGACTCGGGCGGCTTCCAAGTGTTCTCGCTTGGTGCCGCTTTTGGCAAGACTATTTCAAAATTTACAAAAGAAGACGCTCCGCAAGAAGAGTCTGTTGCCGTATATGACGAAGGAGTAGCAAGTCAGCATGGTCAGCTCGCAGTCATCGACGATGAGGGAGTTTCATTTACCTCGCATCTCGATGGTTCGCTACATCGCTTCACTCCCGAGCGCTCGGTCGAAATCCAGCATGCTCTTGGCGCAGATATCTTTTTTGCATTTGACGAATGCACCTCGCCGACTGAACCATATGCGTACCAGAGAGAGGCGATGGAGCGCACTCATCGCTGGGCAGAGCGTTCCCTGAAAGCTCACCGACAAAACATTGGTGCGGTAGGGAAGCAAGCGCTTTTCGGCATCGTGCAGGGTGGTCGGCACGAAGACTTGCGCAAAGAATCGGCCCGCGAAATTGTTCGCTTGGGTTTCGATGGCGTCGGCGTCGGCGGCTCATTTTCAAAAGAGGATATGCGTGGCGCGCTCTCGGCTGCTGTAGGTGAACTCCCTGAAGAATTACCGCGGCACTTTCTCGGTATTGGTGAGCCAGGCGATATTCTTGAAGGTATCGCAGGAGGTATGGACCTCTTCGACTGTGTCGCAGCGACACGGCTGGGTCGCCATGGTTCTATCTACACGAAGCGCGGCGTCATGCATTTGAAGAATGAAAAATATCGTACTGAATTTTCTCCGCTTGATCCGGAACTTTCCATACCAGGTACAGAATCGTTCACTCGGGCGTACGTATCTCATCTTCTGCGGAGTGGCGAGATGCTCGGGGCTGTCATCGCATCAATGCATAACGTCGGATTCATTTTGAATCTCGTTGCTGGTGCGCGTCAAGCGATACTTGATGGACGATTCGAGCAATACCGATCGGATTTTATAGAAAAATATCGAGGATATTGACTTTGAATATCTAGAGTGGTTCCATAGAGACGGCTGTTCGCGGTTCTTTTCTAAACCGTACTAAACAATATTCACGGGGGAGGGGATCATGAATGCATTGATCGCTATTGCCATCGTTCTTACTTCGCTGCTTCCTGGTTCCTTGTTTGCGGCCATTACGCGCTCTCCTATCGATATCGATTCATTGCGGAATGTCACCCCTGGTGTGGACGTCTCACCGCTCGATTTAGAGCTTAGTGGTGATGCGTTCATGCGTCTTCGGGAATACACTCTCACCAACTCTGAGCAGTCCACTATTGGTCCTAATGCCGCAAGGCTTCTGGGGCTGGAAGTAACTGCCTCAAGTATACCAACGAAAAACGTATCTTCCGTGCTTCCCGATGGCGAGTGTTATTTTGTCGTGAGCCTGAAACCGAACACTGACGATATCGTCCTCATAGAGATAAGAGAAAGTGCTCCCCTCATTATGTATCTGACGAACTCTAAGGCTGAGTTGCGTGTGGTGCTCGTTAATAATCCCGGACGCCCTTATCTAATTGCTAATGATCAGGCAGCTGCTGGCTTTCAAGCCCTTCTTGAGTTCTGGGTCGAGGCAGCTAAGACTCTTCCGTCAAGCGATTTGAGTGCTAAATAATTCGTCTCATCCATAGAGCGAGCAGATTATGCAATCTGCTCGCTTTCATTTATATAGGAAAGCGGCGGGCATTCTGGCCTAGACTAGCGGCACCCCGAGGGTATTGACATATTGTATATGTACATTTATAATTTACTGTAGATGTTTTTCGCTACTACCTAACCTTACTGATCGGAGGGAGTCATGAGCACCACGTTCATCATCTTAGCCGCTCTCATCGCCGCCTTGTTTCCGGCAGCTTCGTTTGCTGTTGAGCCGGTCGCTGAGGATCCGCCGAAATATCTGGTTCGCGCAGTGGAAGAAAAGATCCTGCAGCTTCACAAGAAGTGCAGCGAGCAGGTCGAGAAAGCTATGCCGCGCCTTCAGACTTCGAGCAAGGCAGCTTCATCGGAGGAGATTGGTAATGCGATGATCATGCATGCAACAGCCGTGATATATCTCGGATGCTTCGATGAGGAGTTAGGACGCGATCTTACGTACAAACGGCATCGCCACGAGCTGACGCTAGAGAAAAAATAGCCCGGCCCGGACCATAAAGCGAGCAGATTATGTAATCTGCTCGCTTTCATTTTCCGGCAGTGTATCGGGGATATTGACATATACAGTATACATGCTATTCTTTTTTCGGAAGTTTCAGCTTGAAATTGTCGTTCACAACCCGAACATTGGAGGGTCTTATGAAAGTATTCTTCATTTCAACAATTGCAGTTTTGGGTCTTGTGCTTTCGAGCCTGTCGTTTGCGGCCGATGTCCAGATGAAAAAAGATTCGAAAGTATCAACTGAGTCTGCTGAAGGAGTACAGGCGGTCCTTTTCGATAGCTTGTGTAATATCCAGGTTATCGTATCAGAGCCAGTCTTTCGGGATGCTCTAGACACGCTTTCCTCGGCAAAAGCTAAGGCAATCATGTTGAAATATGCAAAAGCAAAAGCATATTCGGAGTGTATGGACGAATGGTTTCAAAGGGAGACGTCACCGGTCGACCCTATGACAAATACAATTTTAAGATAGTGACTCACATAGTTGAAGAAATCGCGAGCAGATGTTTAATCTGCTCGCTTTCATTTTTATAGAAACCTGCAAAATGCTACACTCCATTGTCATGGCAAACTTTAAACTCCATATACCTTTCCCCCCAGCAGGCGATCAGCCAAACGCCATAACTGCACTTGAGAAGGGATTACAAAAAGGTCTGCGACACCAGACTCTATTTGGCGTGACTGGAAGCGGAAAGACGTTTACCGTGGCGAACGTCATAGCAAAATATGATAAGCCGACGCTCGTCCTCGCGCACAATAAGACACTCGCGGCTCAGCTTGCGCAAGAGTATCGAGAATTTTTCCCCGAAAACGCCGTGCATTACTTTGTTTCGTACTATGACTATTATCAGCCGGAGGCATACATCGCACATTCAGATACTTATATTGAGAAGGAGGCGATGATTAATGCCGAGATAGATCGTTTGCGTCACGCTGCAACACAGGCACTTCTCACTCGTAAAGACGTTATTATTGTTGCCTCAGTCTCGGCTATCTATGGTCTCGGTTCGCCTGAGGAATATGAAAAGGTGCATGTGAAGATAGAAAAGGGCGCCGTTGAAGACCGTGCGGCTCTCATTCGAAAACTTATCGGCATTTATTTCGAGCGGACAATTGCAGACCTTAATCCAGGGCAGCTGCGCGCTATCGGTAACTCGCTTGAGTTCATGCCAGTCAACGAGCGCTCGATCTATCGCGTAATCTTCGATGGCGATGTCATTGCCTCGCTCGATAAACTTGACCCAGTTTCGCGCGCGCGTATCGCGACCTCGGAGTCAGTCTTCGTCTTTCCAGCGAAACACTTTGTTACAAATGAAGAAGATCGTTTGCGCGCCATTGAGAATATCAAGCTCGAGCTGACGGAGCAGCTTGCGAAGTTTAAGCGTGAAGAGAAGCCATTGGAGCATGAGCGATTGAAGCGTCGTACGCTGCACGACCTTGCGCTCATTCGCGAGCTTGGATACACGAGCGGCATCGAAAATTATTCCCGCCACTTCGATGGGCGTTCGCCTGGCGAGCCACCCTATACGCTCCTTTCATATTTTCCAAAAGATTTTCTCACTGTCATCGATGAGTCACACGTGACCGTTTCGCAAATCGGTGGTATGTATGCAGGCGACAAGTCGCGCAAGGATACGCTTGTCGAGTACGGCTTCCGTCTCCCTTCTGCGCGCGATAATCGTCCGCTTCGGTTTGAAGAGTTTGAGGAGCGCACCGGGCAGGTCATTTATACGAGTGCCACACCAGGGGCATACGAGCGCGAACATTCCGAGCAGGTTGTCGAGCAGATTATCCGCCCGACTGGTCTTATTGATCCCGAACTTACGGTACGTGCCGTGAGCGAAACAGGTGGTTATAAAGGACAGATAGCCGATTTTATCGCTGAGGCAGTGACAGTTATCAAGCGTGGCGGTCGTGTACTTGCTACAACACTTACTAAACAGATGGCTGAAGACCTCTCCTCATTTTTGCGCGAGAAGGGTATTAAGGCCGAGTATCTTCACTCGGATGTGAAGACGATCGATCGTATCGATATACTTACCAATTTTCGTAAAGGCATATTCGATATCTTGATTGGCGTAAATCTCTTGCGTGAAGGCCTCGATCTTCCCGAAGTTGAACTTGTCGGCATCCTCGATGCCGACAAAGAAGGTTTCTTGCGCAGCGAGACATCACTCATTCAGACTATCGGTCGCGCGGCTCGCAATGTTCTTGGTCGCGTTATTCTCTATGCCGATACTATGACGGGCTCGCTTGATCGAGCTATTAGCGAGACAAATCGTCGCCGCGCGCTTCAGGTTGCGTATAACGAGAAGCACGGCATCACGCCACAGTCGATTAAAAAAGAAATTCACGACATCGCGGCATCGATGCGCACGGAGCACCAGCGGACTATTGATGAACTTCTCGTACTCGACACACTCGCGTACAAAGACGATCCTGCTGCTTTCATTAAACGGAAGAGGGAAGAAATGGCAGAGGCAGTGGAGCAGTTGGACTTTGAAACCGCCGCGCTCATCCGTGATGAACTCTATAAGCTAGAAGGGAATGGACCAAAGAAGAAACCGCGTGCACGCAAAGCGTTGAGCGGGTCATAAAGCTTGTTATCCACAGAGTTGCTTCAGCAAGAAAAATCGCGATTGAGATGCGGTGTATACTGCTCAATATATGAACCTTCGCCGCGCTCTCTCGCAAATAGCTCTCGTTACCGGAACTCTCCTTTTCTCCCTCGGACTTCAGACGTATGCTCAAACATGGACTCCGCCGACCGCCCCACCTCCAAACGCTGATGCATACGCGCCGCTCACCACTGGTCCAACCGCACAAGTAAAAACGGGCGGGCTCATTCTCGGTACAGGCAATGCTCTTACTGCTCTTATTGTGCAGAATGGCAGAGTCGGTATCGGCACGACGAATCCAACGGCTCGCCTCGATGTCGCGGGGGAAGTCAAAATAGGAAATTCCGGCCTCACCTGTGATAACGCCAAGCGCGGTACCGTGCGTTATAATCAGGCGTTAGATACTCTGCAGTATTGCGCCACTGACGCCGATACCTCTGCGCTGCCGGTAGCGCCGGGCTGGAGAACCTTCACTACCACCAGCCCGATCCAAATGTACCAGATGCCCACAGCAAGCCCTCCTGGCCAGTTGTGGAGCAACTGTACTGGCCAAATAACCTCACAACCAACTTGCGCTTGGGATAGCACCCACGATGACAACGGTGGCTCCATGAACGCGGCGCAAAGGTATTGTTCGTCACTTGGCGGATCAGGTTATGATCACAATTACTGGGACTGGTATTGTACTGTTCCAGGCACTCCCTTGCCGTGATGGGACAGTGAGCCGTACCCCTTAATCCACACACACAATGAATGAACTACATGATCAAAAATATTTCTCCGAAAGAATCGGGGGGCGGACATTAATTCTCCTGATTGTGGTTGCATGTGTGTTCGTGTGGCTCTGGATGAGTTGGCTCTACGGTTGGTTTCCATTCTCATCAGGCTCCACTGTCACAGCACCAGAAAAAACAGAACAGCAACTGTCAGAAAAAGACGTGCTTGATTCTCTCACATCGACCGCGACCTCTTCTCCGACACTGAGCCCAGCTGTACTCAAGAATCTTACCTCATCCCCGGCAAAGAAAAATGTGAAGCCTATCGATACTACTGTGCTTGATTCGCTGACTTCAACAGAATAACAACATGCCAATGCTTTCCACATTCATTTCCCGCCCTCGCAACCTCTCGATTCTCATAGGTGTGTCGGCAGTGCTTTTTGTAGTGTTCGGAGGTATTTCTGCACAGGCACAGTCTGGCGGTAGGGCTGTTACCGGTTGGGCATGGTCTTCAAATATCGGCTGGATTAGTTTTAATGGGGCAGGATATGGAGTCTCGGAAAATCCAGGCACTGGAGCGCTTTCCGGCTATGCATGGTCTTCAAACATTAGGTGGATCAGTTTTAATTCGGCTGCGGTTTCTGGTTGTCCATCTGGCTCCTGTGCTCCGCGGGTCGATTTATCAACTGGAAATTTGAGTGGGTGGGCACGTGCTTGTGCGGCCTTTGCCGATAAAGATGCATGCAGCGGAGCGCTTGATCCAAATAGCGGCGGTTGGGACGGTTGGATTGCTCTCTCGGGTACTTCGGTTGATGGTTCTGTATTATACGGCGTTACACAAAGTAATTCCACTGGCGCCTGGAGCGGCTTCGCATGGGGTTCTGATACGGTAGGTGCAATTAGTATGGGCGGTACTATAAACGGTGTACCATACGGTGTCTTTGGTATTTGCTCGGGACCATGCTCCGGGGCTACCTCGCCACAGGCATTTCTTTATGCTTCTCCGGACACTATCGCTCCGGGTGGATCTGCAGATCTCAATTGGTCTTCCACTAACGCCACTTCTTGTACCGGCACCGGCTTTACTGCAGGAGGTCCTTCAGGCAATCGTCCGACAGGAACGCTCAACACTCCCGGAACCTATCCCTATCAGGTCGTCTGCAGGAATGGAAGCGGTCCAGATTCTCCTCCGGCATCTGCTATAGTCACCGTACTCGCTCCCTATACTCTGACGATTTCAGCAAATCCTGCACGTGTGAGATCAGGCAGTAGCTCGAGCATATCGTGGAGTGCGTCTGGAGTAGAGTCTTGCATCGTATCTGGTCCGGGACTCACGACAGTAAGTGGAGATGCAGACGCTAGCAATAATTTTTCTACGGGTTCCCCGCAGACCGTCCCTACGATAAGCAGGCAGTCCACCTTCACTATTACGTGTCAGGCTGGCGATTCATCGGTCGCCAGGTCTGTAGTTGTGAATCTCCTGCATTCTTTCCAAGAATTCTAATTCCTTACATCATATGAACCTTCACCGCATCCTCTCGCAAATAGCTCTCGTTACCGGGACTCTCCTCTTCTCCCTCGGGCTTCAGACCTATGCTCAAACATGGACCCCTCCAACTTCCTCTCCGCCAGCGAGCAACGCTTACGCGCCGCTCACCACAGGTCCTTCCGTTGACATAAAGAGAGGCGGACTTCTCATTAATACGGGGAATGCGACCAATGGCCTCATTATCCAAAATGGCAACGTCGGCATTGGGACGGTGAGTCCGAGCCAGAAACTCTCAGTCAATGGAATCATTCAGTCGATGAGTGGTGGAATCAAGTTCCCTGACGGCACTGTCCAAACAACAGCGGCGGCGGGTGCTGGAGCAGAGACTGATCCTACTGTTAAGTCATGGGCCAAGACAGATAATCCGACTATTCCTGGGAATTTACAGGTGAATGGAACGATAACCCAAGGAGGGGGAATATCGGTCTACCAATGTCCCGGGAATTGTGATGGGGGTCCTATCGAAGGTTCTACCTGTATTAGTCAAATAAGCACTCAATCAAGTTGTTTTGATAGATGTCTCGGGACAGTTTCGTGTACCCCGCTTGGGAAATTGACTCGGTAGATAGCAGAATCAATCCACACAAAACGTTTCCTGGTTCATAGAAAAGTGGTATAGTCACATCGTACCTGCCCCGCCACGGGCAGGAAGTTTGCATGAAAAAGACCAAATCAGAGGGACGCGAGCACAGACACGGAAGCGATTGGCTTACGGTGAAGGGCGCGCGCACCCATAATTTAAAGAATATTTCGGTCGAAATGCCGCGCGGTGCCATGACGGTGATTACTGGTCTCTCAGGAAGCGGGAAGTCCTCGCTTGCGTTCGATACTATTTTTGCAGAAGGGCAGCGACGTTATGTCGAATCGCTTTCTGCCTACGCCCGACAATTTCTTAATCAGATGGCAAAGCCGGATGTCGACGAGATTACGGGTCTCTCGCCAGCAATTTCCATAGACCAAAAGAGTCGGTCGAATAATCCACGCTCGACGGTTGCAACGGTTACAGAAATTTACGACTATTTGCGTGTTCTCTATGCGCGCGCGGGGCAGCCCTACTGCGTTCATCATGACGTGCCAATTGTGCGACTTTCAAAAGAGGAAATGATTAAGATGGTGTTCACTCGCGTGGAAATGAAGCGAAAGGGCACAGGAACGTTTGAGGGGGCGCAAGTTATGGGTGTTGCAGTAGATAAGACTGCGGTCACTATTTACGCGCCAGTTGTTGTCGGTAGGAAGGGTGAGTACTACCAGCTGCTCTACGACCTGCTTGGCAAAGGATATGAGCGAGTCGTTATCGACGGAAAGGCACAGTCGCTACGCGAAAAAATAGTACTCGACCGCAATAAGCAGCACAGCATCGATGTACTTGTGGACTCTATCTTCGTTTCTGAATTTGCTCGCACGACGGTGGGCGCGCGCGAGCGTCTCTCGGAAGCGCTCGAGCTCGCACTGAAGCAGTCGGACGGCCTTGTGAAGATTCAGCACGCCGATGGCACACTCGAAACTCTTTCATCGAAGTTTATTTGTCCGGACGATGGAGCATCGTTCCCCGAAGTCGAACCGCGCCTCTTCTCTTTCAATTCACCGTATGGTGCATGCCCAGCCTGCCATGGTCTCGGCACGGAGTCGCTTTTTTCAGAGGAAGTTTGTCCAGTGTGTGCGGGGAAGCGTCTTCGTCCAGAGGCACTTCGGGTTTTTCTAAAGTCTAAGAAAGACAAGACTCTTGGGAAAAGCATTGTGGACTTCACTAACATGTCGATCAAGGAAGCAAAAGATTTCGTGGATTCTATCGAGCTCTCGGAGATGAAAAAAGACATTGCCGCGCCAATCCTCAAAGAGATCAATAGTCGCCTCTCGTTCATGTTGAACGTTGGTCTCGATTACCTTACGCTCAATCGTTCGGCGGCGACACTTTCGGGTGGAGAAGCGCAGCGTATCCGACTTGCTTCACAGCTCGGTAGCGGGCTTACTGGCGCGCTGTATGTGCTTGATGAGCCGACCATTGGGCTCCACCAACGCGATAATGATCGCCTCATCAAGACGCTGCTTGTTTTGAAAGAGCTTGGGAATACAATCATCGTCGTCGAGCACGATGAGGACACGATTTATTCTGCTGACTATCTCATTGATATTGGTCCGGGAGCTGGAGTTCACGGAGGTACGGTGGTTGCATCCGGCTGGCTGGATGATCTTCTGACCGCAAAAGAAAATGAGAGCGGCTCTCTCACTCTCTCGTATTTGCGCCAAGAGAAAGAGGTAGTAATACCCGAGACGCGTCGTTCAAGTGAGAAAGGTTGGATAAAAGTACGTGGCG
>ERZ1292625.4384-Hain-H41-01um-R1-4384-length-10604-cov-16_pt1 | contig 10604 bp, 13 predicted proteins | sample MGYA00564400_ERZ1292625 | MGnify/ENA primary metagenome ERZ1292625 (study PRJEB36523, sample SAMEA6512639) | groundwater metagenome | collected 2019-01-08 | study: AquaDiva: Metagenomics assemblies of 32 groundwater samples
GCAGTCGTCTTGATTCTCGTATTAACAAAAAGTCATTCAGGATTTATGACTTTGCTGGCGTTACCAAATATTTCAATGACGAAAGCTACAATCCATATTCTGACATTGGCAAAGTCAAAGCCGGTATCCCATGGGGTACCGAAGCCACTGATTTTGTTGAGGAAAATATTGAAGTACCAGTCGGTTTTATTCAAATCGCCGAGACTGCTCAAGAAAATACCGATGTAATTATAAAACGTGCCTACGTTGAGATTGGAGCCGAGGGAGAAAGAATTGATTCGGATGATTATCAAACAGCATGGGAACGACAAGTGCAAGAACTTGCCCAGGCCGAACCGCTGGTGAAAAAAGTAAAAGAAGGCAAAGAGCTTTCTAATGACGAATCACAAGTTTTGGCGGACCGTCTTAATTCTCCAAAATATTATTTCAACGAAGCAAACCTACGGGAAGCATATCGCTATCCGTTGGGAACTCTGAATGACTTTATAAAAACAGCTCTTGGTATCCAGAATCTCCCTACCGAAGAGCAATTATATGAAGACCGGGTCAATGAACTTTTTGAAGCTTGGCTGGTTGATAAAAATTTTACATCCGAGCAGTCGAAGATTCTTCGCCTTATAAAAAATTATTACATTGCCAATCACATACTAATTGACGCCTCCGTTTTTAATGAGCCGATGTTCACGGCGCAAGGCGGGTTAAATCGCGTCCTGCAAATGTTTGGGGAAGATGACTTGAAATCAACGCTTCAAGAATTAAATCAGTCAGTATTTGTAAGTTAAATGAACCCGTGACAAAATGTCACGCTTTGCATAAACAAGATTAATATTATCAATAAAATTATGAAAAAAAATAATAAAAAAATCGTCGCCAATAACAGCTTCACTGAGTTTTTGCTCTATACCACGCCAAACGGTAAAGTAAAAGTAGAAATATTTTTACACAATGAAAATATTTGGCTGACGCAAAAGTTAATCGCCATACTTTTTGATTGCTCTACGGATAATGTTTCTTTACATCTAAAAAATATTTTTGAAAGCGCCGAATTGCGGGAGAGTTCAGTTACCGAGGAATTCTCGGTAACTGCCGACGATGGCAAAAAATATAAGACAAAACACTATAATCTTGATGCAATTATTTCTGTAGGATATAGAGTAAATTCTGCCAATGCCACACTTTTTCGCATCTGGGCAACAGAAAGATTAAAAGAGTATATTATCAAAGGTTATACGATGAACGATGAGAAACTCAAAGATCCTTATAACATTTTTGGCAAGGATTATTTTGAGGAACAGTTAGCGAGAATTAGGGACATAAGGTCAAGCGAAAGGCGTATGTACCAAAAGGTTACTGATATTTATTCCTTGTGTAGCGCAGATTATTCACCTGATAGCGACATAACTAAGAAATTTTTTGCAACTGTACAAAATAAACTTCATTTCGCCATTACTGGCAAAACTGCGGCGGAAATAATACACGAGAGAGTAAGTAGTACAAAAGAAAATATGGGATTGACTGTTTGGAAAAACGCTCCTAAGGGAAAAATTAGAGAAACCGATGTTGTTATCGCTAAAAATTATCTGAAAGAAAAGGAACTTGATCATCTTAATAGGATTGTGACAATGTATCTTGATTTCGCGGAAATGCAGGCGGAGCGTGGTGTTATTATGTATATGAAAGATTGGGTATCAAGACTGGATGCATTTTTGAAATTTAATGAACGAGAAATACTCGGTGATACCGGACGCGTAAGCCATGAAGTGGCCGAGGCTTTAGCACTAAAGGAATATGAAAAATTTAGAATGGAGCAGGATAAAAATTATATTTCCGACTTTGATCGAGAGGTCAAAAAACTTATAGAATCTAAAAAGAAAAAGAAATAATATGACCCCAAATATCCAACAATTAAGAGAAGAGTTTAAGCAGAAGATAGATATTCTGAATAATTATCTTTTTGCCCAAGGATTGAGTGACCCCATGACTCGCATCCAACAGTTGAGCTTCTTTTTCTTTCTCAAAATGCTTGAGGAACAGGACATTGCGAGGGAAAGAGAAGAAAAAATTACTGGACATAAACATAAGTCAATTTTTTCCGGGCAAAATGAGAAATTTAGGTGGTCGCGATGGCGAGTAAAAACCGGCCCAAATTTATTTAAATTCGTTCGCGATGAAGTTTTTCCTTTTATTGAGGAGTTGCAAAATGGCCATTCCAATATCAGCCAGATTTTTCACGGCGCAAAATTTTTGATTCCCGATGAATCAACGCTTAAACGGACGGTTGAGATTATAGACACGATTGAATTTTCCGGTTTGGACACGGATGTTAAGGGTGATTTATATGAATATCTTCTAAGCCAAATAAATTCCGCCGGCAAGCTTGGCGCGTTTCTTACGCCGCGGCATATTATTCGCGCCATTGTGGAAATGGTAAATCCGAAAATAGGCGAAACGGTTCTTGATCCGGCATGCGGAACGGGCGGGTTTTTGATCACGGCCTATGATTACATTAAACTAAAGAACAGCGACCCGAAAAATATTGAAGAAAAAAATGGGCACAAAGTCGGTTATGGCGACAAATTGAATAAAGAACAGTGGAAGTTTTTAACAGAGAAAACTTTCCAAGGATATGATGTTGCGTTGGAAGTTTCGCGAATAGCATTAATGAACCTTTTACTACACGGCCTTGAGGGCGCGCATATTTTACGAAAAGACACGGTGGCGGGAAGCGAAGACGAAAACGATCTGAAAAAGTATGATGTGATATTAACCAATCCTCCATTTGCCGGTTTGGTTGACGCGGGAAGAATTAAACCGACATTACCCGTAAAATCAAAAAAGACGCAGGTGCTTTTCTTGGGCTATGTAATCAATTCACTTAGACCAATTGGCCGGGCTGGCATTATTTTGCCGGAGGGTTCGCTTTTTGGCACGAATAAGGACGACAAAGATATTCGCCGCTTTTTACTTGAGAACACGAAACTTGAAGCGGTTGTCTCAATGCCGGCTGGAGTATTCCAGCCCTATGCCGGAGTAAAAACTAGCTTTCTGGTTTTCAAAAAGAAATCCGCGCCAAAAATTGACGACAAAGAAAAGGTTTGGTTCTTTGATATGAAAGGCGACGGCTCATCTCTATCGGCCGCCAAGAAGTTCGGACCGCAATACAAAAACGACATTCCAAAACTGCTGGAACTCTGGAATAAGGATCAGGCAGTCGCCAAACCTTATTCGTGGTTTACTACCATAAAAGAAATTGCCGAAAACGATTACATTCTCTCGGCTAATACTTATAGCCCATACAACGGCGAAGAAGAAATAAAACACCGCGATCCAAAGGAGATTTTAGGGGAGATTGAAAGTGAAAATAAGGAACTCGAAACCTCGTTAAGTGAAATCAGAAAAATAATATGAGATCTACATTAAAATATTCAAAAGCCCAGATTGATAAAGCCGGAGATGCCATCTCAGGAATACCCATCCAAAATCTCACTCAAGATCAAGCGATAGAGATTCTCGAAAATTTCAGATCAATACATATTCATCCCCTGATTGTCTTTAGGATGTCTTTAATAAGAAAGTCCAAGTCTATTGCTGATAATATTTTAATTTCTCAAAGATTAAAACGCGCCCCATCAATAGTAAATAAGTTAAAAATCCAAAAGAATATGTCGCTGTCTCAAATGCAGGATGTAGGTGGATTGAGAGCTGTTGTAAATAGCTTAAGCGAAGTGTATAAGCTCAGAGATTTGATCCGAGGCGGCGAGAATCAAATGGCTTTCAAATCTACTTTTATAAAAGAGACAGACTATATAAAAAATCCAAAAGAGAGTGGCTACCGTAGTATCCATATTATATACAAATATGATAAAAATATTCCCACAAATTCTCAATGTAGAATTGAGGTTCAATTAAGAACAAAAATTCACCATGCGTGGGCCACAGCTGTTGAAGTTATAGGTACATATCTTAGACAGCCGTTAAAGCAAAGCTTTGGCGATAAGGAATTACTTGAATTATTTAAAGAAATAAGCAAAGCTTTTATTTTGCTAGAAAATAATGAAGTTGATATAGGTTTTTTTAGAAAAACATCTCAGCGGGTGAGTGAGCTTAAATTACGTGACAAACTTAAGGGCTTTTCAGTTGTTACCCAGATTTCGTCCAAAGATAAAAAACAAGAGAAAGGAAAATATTATTTAATATCCTTAAATTTTAAGGATAAAACATTAACAGTAAGAAGATTCGCTGAATCTAAATTAGACCAAGCCAACAACGAGTACGCTGAATTAGAAAAAAAATATCTAAACGATAAAAATACTGAGATTGTGTTAGTGTCTGTAGATGATATCAACAACCTTGAAAAACTCTACCCTAATTACTTTTTGGACACACAGGAATTTGTAAAGTTGCTCGACAGTATAGATAGTAAAATTATCGAAGATAAAACTTAAGTCAACAAAAAAATTAGGAAAGTAAATTTATGGAGGATGCAACTCAACTAAATGTAAATGAAATTAATTTTCACCCAGTTTTAAAAGACATAGAAAATATGTTCTGGTTTTTTCTTCTTTCTATGAGAGCTTTGTCTGATTATGATGTGCAAAACATATTGAAGACGAAAAATAGCACACAGGAAGGTTATCAAAGTTTTAATCAAATGTTGGATAAATTCAATAAGACTACTGATTTGCACATAGAAAAAACGGGAAATATTGCAACATCAAAACTAAACATTCTTAAAGAAATGATTTTTATGGGCAAAGCTATGGTAATTCTTACTTATGATTTTTTATCACTTTCAAGTTATAACGCGAATATTAATAAAGACGAAGAATTTCAATTTTTGAGACATATTAGAAACGGAGCGGCACATAATAACAGATTTAATTTGAAAGATGAAAAAGGAGAATGGAAAATCGCGGAAAACGAAATTATAAAGTGGAATGGCATGGAAATAAGTAGAAAATTACAAGGAAGTACAGTTTTTAATGATTTTATGTCAATCTTCGCTGTATTTTTACTAGCCAAATATTTTTCAGAGAGATTAGAGAAGGTAGATAACGATCAAAAATAATTTTATGACTTGGCCAACAAAAAAATTAGGAGAGCGAATATTCAACGAGGATGCTGTTTGTCATGCGTTTTATAAAAACTATATCGCAAAAGATAGTGAGACATTTTTCAAATTTCTGCATAATATGTCGTTCAAAACACCGAAAGGGTGGGATTACTGGTGTGCGCCAGAGGTTGATGTAATTGAAGTTAAAAAAGATAAAACGATTATTGCCTATGAGCTAAAGGGGGCAAGGAAGTATAAAGATAATTCGACGAATAAAAATTGGCCAGGATTTTATGATGGATTGGGTCAAGCACTAGCCTATTTAGATTTGCCGAAAATAGTAGAGAATAGCAAATTTAGGCCGATGGGCGGAGCTTTTGATTTTGTATACTTGGTACACGCAAGGCCGGAAGCGAAATTTGAAGAGTATGAGCGGAAAATTTTTGATTTGTTGCCAATCGGTTTTATTATCGCTCTACCTGATGGAAAATTTGTAAAAGTTCATGAAGCCCAACCGAACCCATTAAGGGACGAGGAAACGAGGCGACATTTTTTAGATAATCTGCACACTTTAGAAAAACATTCAGTAAGCAGTAAAATCTTTAGAAAAATTAATCAAAAAGGAGAGGCGTACTTTTCAGATATATGAAAACTAACTGGCCAATAAAAAACTTATGACCGAAAATGAACAAAAAATATTAAAGGCAGTGGTTGATCGCGGTGGTCTTTTGTCGCCCGCGGATTTAATTAACGGAATTGCTCAAAGAGATAACCGCTCGGTTGAAAACCTTGTTGCTAAAAAATATTTAGAAGAAGTACCGCGGCAGCATCGTGGTTTGGGTGACGCTTATTACACAATCAATTTTTATAGAGCTACAGAAAAAGGCCTTTTGGTGTTCTCGCCGTGGTACACAAAAGTATGGCACGGAATGAAGGGAGATGTTCGCACCATAGTGATTGCTGCAATTACGGCACTTATTACATCGGTAATTGCTATTTTTGTTGGAAAACTTTTGCAATAACAATATGTCGAACTGGCCAACAAAAAAATTAGGTGAAGTGTTGGAAATCAACTACGGCAAAGGATTGCCGAAGGATAGTCGCGTAGATTCTGGCAAGTATTTTGCTTATGGTTCAAATGGACCTGTTTACAGCACCAATGAATCGCTAACCAATGGCGAGATTATTGTGATCGGCCGAAAAGGAACGGCGGGGGCTTTATATTTTACCAGTGAGCCATGTTGGCCGATTGATACGACTTTTTTCGCAAAACCAAAAAATAACGCATCTCTTAAATTTGTTTACTATCTTCTGCAAACAAAGAGGTTGCCTCGTTTGGCTATAGTTACTGGTGTTCCCGGCATAAATCGGACAACCTTAGCAAATATTAAGATTCAACTACCGCCCCTCACAACCCAAAACCAAATCGTTGAGCGGTTGGATAAAATCGCCGAGGCGCAGAAATTAAATGACGAGCTTATTCAAAAAACCGACGAGCTTTTCCAGTCGCTTTTGCATAAGGAATTAAATCCGGCCAGCAAGAATTGGGAGATTAAAAAATTGGGAGAAGTATGTGAAAAAACCAAACAAGGAAACCCAAAAAACTTTTTCAAAAATGAATTTCGGTATATTGATATTTCCTCAATTAACGCAGAAGCGAAAGAAATCCAAAATGCTAACTTAATTTCAGTTGAAGGTGCGCCGTCGCGAGCTCGAAAACTCGTTAAAGCTGGCGATATTGTGTTTGCGACAACGAGGCCATATTTGGAAAATATCGCAATTGTGCCTGCCGGCCTTGGCGATGCAATTGCTTCCACGGGATTTTGTGTTATTAGAGCCAATACAAAAATGACCGATCAAGATTTTTTGTACTTTACTGTAATATCTAAACCGTTCATTAAAAAAGTTTTATCATTCCAACGCGGCGCAAATTATCCGGCTGTTTCCGATAAAGATATTTTTGGAATTAAAATCCCAGTTCCGCCTCTCAAAACCCAAAAGCAAATCGTGTCTAAACTTTCCGCGGTTCAGGATTACAAAAAACAGCTTCTTGAGCAAAAAGCGAAGTTGAAGGAGTTATTCGATTCGGCCTTAGCAAAATCAATGTCCAACAAATAATATCCTTATAAACTGGAGTTTGTAGGGATGTTTAGTATAATAGAATTATGGCAAAGGTTAAAACAGCTAAACAAATGGAGCGGCACTTGAAGGGAATGGCTAATCATTACCGCATTGAAATACTGCTTTTAATCGCCAATCAAGACGGCATTACGCTTGATGGCATAGTTGAAACGATTGGAGCCAACGAAAAAACACTTGGCGAACACACCCGTCGGCTAGTAGTGGCCGGATTGGTGAATAAGAAATACCGCGGTAAATTCGTGGAACACACGCTTTCGCCTTACGGGAAAAGTTTCGCTAAATTTCTTCACTTTTTCCGTACCATATAACACCCTTACAAACTTGAGAATGTAAGGATGTTGTGTGATAACATCAAAGTAGCAAAATGACTTTCACCGAATTATTCAAAACTATTTTAACAGCCGATAAGGAGCAAAGCCGCAAGGCGGCTAGAGAAATACGGAAGTTTTTGTATAGCTCGCATAGCGGAGGAGGGGGCATTAAAACTTTTACGTACATCATAGAAAACGCTACGGCCGAGTATGCAAAAATCAAGGAGGATTGGCGGCAGGAGAATTTTGTGATGGCCGTGTCGGTTATTTATTATTTGCATGATCGCGAGAACCAACCGGATTTTCTTTTCCCTTGGCTTTTTCAATTACTTCAGCATAAAAACGGCAATATTCGCCACGCGGCGGTTAGAATGGTTCAACATGAGTTAGGATCATTGACTTACCATATACGGTTCCCCGGCGAAAAATCTAGTTTTCATAAATTTACGCCAGAGCAGGCAGACATTATACTTTTTAGTTTGCGCGCGAATCTCAATAGTCTGGCGGCAAACTCATGGAAAGATTCATACAGAAAGATTAAGTACGTCGATCATCTTCCTAGCGGAACATATAAATCCATCCAATTGATTTTAAGTTTAATGGACGATTATTGTAGTGAGGTGCCGGCTCAGACACAAACCGAAACAAAAGAGCAGATTTTTAAACGGCGGAAAGAGATCGAGCAGGAGCTCGTGGATATGCTCAAAGAGACCGAGAGCGATTTTACTTTGGATCATGTCCGGGACGCTATTTATAACGAAGAAGATAACGACGACATGATGAAAGTCGTAGCCATGTTTGATCGGGGCGGAGATGCTTCGGAATTGAGCAATGTTCTTGAACTGGTAACCGACGCGTGGAATTACTTTCCGCACAAGGTTCTTGGCGGCATCTCTCCGGCCGAGAAATTACTAGAGCACCATAATCAAACAAAAATATGAAAATAAACAACACATTCAAACTTATCATCGCCATCATAATCTCTGAGCTTACCGGTATCATTGGCTCGGTATTTACTACGCCGTCCATTGCCGGCTGGTACGCAGGCATCGTCAAACCTGCCATCAATCCTCCGGCGTGGGTATTTGGACCGGTCTGGACGACACTGTTTGCGCTTATGGGCATCGCGGCGTTTCTCATATGGAAAAAAGGATTGGATCGCAGGGATGTAAAAATCGCTCTCGGTATATTTCTTGGCCAGCTGGTCTTGAACACACTTTGGTCAATTATCTTTTTCGGTCTGCATAGCCCCGGCGGTGCGCTGATTGAGATCGTATTCCTCTGGCTCGCCATTCTCGCCACGATCGTGACTTTTTATAAAATCTCCCGTCCGGCCGCATGGCTCCTTGTGCCCTACATTCTCTGGGTCAGTTTTGCTTTATATTTGAATTATTCAATTTGGGTATTGAACTAAATTAAGCAACTATGATTCGGTACATTTTGCTTAATTTTTGAGAAGTTAAGCAAATCGTCCCACGCTCTCAAATTTGGTCTTACGGCTCGGACCGGGTTCAATTGGTGCAAAGCTCTTACTCTCGGCACAAAGCTCGCCACAAGGGCAAACAGCTGGGGAATCAGGGGTTACAGGTTCTCGTACTTGGCCAGCAATCCTTTCATCTGGTCTAAAACCACGGTAGGATATTTGTACTCCTCCGCCCAGTCAAAAGTTCGAAAATCGTTGAGCAGGGCGAGCTTACGCAAAAGATTAAGGCCTTGGTTCTAAAATAGAAACATATTGAGCGGTTGCGTTGTTTGAGAAGATGTAGTAGGATATAAGCACAATTGAATAGTTAGTTATCAAGAGTGTGGCGAGAGCACTGGCTCATAGACCCACCGGCAACCCTGTAAGGTGATTCCTTAAAGAAGGTGCTAACTCCAGCCCGTAAGGGAAAGATAAAAGGTCGATTTTTTGTTTTAACGACCCCCTTTCTTAACGGAAAGAGGGTTTTATTAATTTAAGATAAATTCAATGCCAATCCAAGACGATAAGAATAAGTGGTTAGAGATAACGAAAGAGGAAGTCGATAAATATAAGCTCATAGGTAGCGCCGGCGGCTTCTCCTTCGGATTTTGTGTCTACCTTGCGCACAAACACACTCCGGATCTGTTTGAGCGCGTAGTCGGCTATTGCGTTGACGAGCATGGCATCGGTGAAATGATGAATGCGGCGGCGCGGTATGCAGGACTTTCTGAAGATAAGCAGAAGAATATAACGGTTAGTTTCTACGAAGACAGGGGTATGCTCTTGCTGGTATTTACTGGATGTGCTATACAATGTATGATATAGACAAGGTATATATAGGTTGGAGCGAAGCAGTAAATAACCCATTTATCTATGTTGAGACAGTTGATTTTCAAAACCAGCGATTCATTGCGTAAATTTGGCGTTGACTTTAATAACGGGGAGAGCCAAGCGGTTTTGCAAATGAAAAAAGCAATCAATGAGCTTGATGGCGGCATTCAGTTTCAGTATGAGTTTTTCCCCGATGGAAGTTGGACAGCGGAATCAAAAAACATTGATGGAATTATTACGGGCGGTAAGAGCAGAAAAGATATTATTCCTACGGTAAAGGACGCCATATTTACTTATTTTAGTATTCCACCGCAACGCTGTGACGATGCTCTTCTTCATTCCTCAAACGAGCCAGTAACCGTTGAGCAACGCGTGTGGGCGACAAAGTAGTCATATGTTAGGAAACTTTGATATCACGCAAAATGAATGGATTAAAGCGTGCCGGAAACTTGGATTAGAAGTTGATTGTACTCGCGGAAAAGGAAGTCATTGTTTGGTAAAACATCCTCACTCCGGAGTGAAGTATACCTTACAGCACGATCTTCATAAGTTTCTCAATATGAAAATATTTAAGAAGTTAATGGAGTGGGGGTTTCAGGAAAAAGATATTTGGGATGCATTAGGGTAGGGAAGCTCATTGAAAGATGGGCTTTTCTTCTAAAATTGCTTCTCGAACTTCATCCCAAGTTCGGAGCCAGTCAAAAAAACACCTGATTTTATCAGGTGTTTTTTGGTGCCCTCATAGGATTCGAACCCCTGTGGTATAATTGATTCATCTATGGAATCATCTCAAGAGAAAAACCCT
>ERZ1292625.4385-Hain-H41-01um-R1-4385-length-10604-cov-9_pt1 | contig 10604 bp, 12 predicted proteins | sample MGYA00564400_ERZ1292625 | MGnify/ENA primary metagenome ERZ1292625 (study PRJEB36523, sample SAMEA6512639) | groundwater metagenome | collected 2019-01-08 | study: AquaDiva: Metagenomics assemblies of 32 groundwater samples
CAATTTTGATACCGGTTGGCATCAAAATTGTCAATTCGGAGAGGGAGGGATTCGAACCCTCGAGAGAGTTTCCCCTCTAACACCTTAGCAGGGTGCTGCTATAAACCGCTCAGCCACCTCTCCATATCGCAATAATATATCAAAAAATACCTATTTACAATTGCATATCAAGCTAAATAATTAAGGCCTGGCGCTTGAGCGCCAGGCCTTCTTCGTTTCCCGCTTCCGCAACAATGCGAAAGCGTGTTATGGAAGAATAATCTACTTCTTTTTCTTCTCCTCATAAACACCTCCTTTCTTGGTTTTCTGAATTCTGAATCTGATTCTATCATGATTACCCTTTTGCCACAACCATAGCTATAATTTTTTTTGCACCGGCTTTAAGCAAAGTTTTTTCCGCTTCGCTTATTGTGGCGCCGGTTGTGGAGACATCATCAATAAGAATTATATTTTTATTTTTTATAAGTTCTGGATTTTTTATACCAAAAGATCCCTTCAGGTTTTTTAATCTTTTTTCGCGGTCTTTTACATTAACTTGCGATTCTGTGTGGAATTTTTTATAAAGGACATCAGTCAGACATCCGATGTTTTTTATTTCAACATCGGATGTCTTTATCTTGTCTAATAGATGTTTTGCGATTAATTCTGCTTGATTATATCCTCTTTCCCTCAGTCTTTTTGAGGAAAGGGGAATGGGAATAATAATCCATTCTGATTTATCAAAATAAAACACTCGGTGTTTAACGGAAAAACACCGAGTGTTAATTAGTTCGGCCAAGGGCTCTGCAAGTTGTTTAATACCTCTGTATTTCAAAAGCCAGACGGCTCTTCTTGTTATTTCGTAATCGTAATGCGCTGCCGCAAAAATATTTCTTGGCCCTTCAGAATCTGGCAATGGCAATGTTTTAAGGCATTCTCTGCATAAAATAACTTGTTTTTTGTTACAACCTAAACATTTTTGAGGCAAAAGAAAATTAAGCAATCTGTGGATAAATGATTCCATCATAGAATAATATATTTATGTTATAATATGTTATAATATATGTTATGGCAATACAGATTAAAGAAATGTTTAAAGGTTTTGATCTTTTCAAAGCAAAAGACAATGTTTTGGGGATTGATATTGGAAGTTCATCCATTAAATTAGTGCAGCTTAAAAAGGAAAAAGAAAGAGGTATTTTGGATACTTACGGAGAAATTTCCCTTAGCCAATATGGAAATATGAATGTTGGCCAGGCGGTTCGATTGCCTGAAGACAAAATAGTAGAAGCGCTGAATGATATAATTAAAGAATCAAATGCAAAATCCAGAACGGCTTCCGTTTCAATTCCTTTAAGGTCAAGTTTTGTCACGGTTATGGATTTGCCGGATGTACCGGAAGGAAAACTAGATGAAATTGTTAAATTGGAGGCAAGGCGTTATGTGCCTGTGGCTATGTCAGAAGTATTGCTTGATTGGTGGATGATACCAAAGAGTCTTGAAGAGAAAGAAATGATTGAAAAAGAAAAAGATGAAAAAGAAAAGAAAAACAGTAAAAGAATTCTTCTGGTGGCAATACATAAGGATACGGTGAATAGTTACAAGGAGATTTTTTCCAAGGCTAGAATTGAAATTGTGTCATTTGAGATAGAAATTTTTAGCATGATACGCGCATGTGCCGGAAGGACTAACCAGCCGGTAGTCGTTATAGATTTTGGCGCCTTATCTACAAAAATTGTTATTGTAGATTATGGCATTATACGTCTTTCCCATTCAATAAACAAAGGGTCACAAAACTTGACAATGATGATTTCAAAATCGTTCGGGATTGACTTCTCTAGGGCGGAAGAAATTAAAAGGGAGATAGGATTATCATCAATGCCTGAGTATAAAGAATTATTTAGTATCCTGGAGCCTGAATTGGATTATGTTTTAGCAGAAATAAACAGGATTATAAAAGATTATCAAAAAAAATACAATAGAGCCGTAAGTAGGGTTATAATGATAGGAGGAGGTTCATTATTGAAAGGATTGACCGATTTTTCTGTTAAGAGGTTTAATATTGAGGTTAGTCTTGCTAATCCTTTTGCGAAAGTTGAATACCCGATTTTTTTGAATGACGTATTGAAAGAAGTTGGAGCAAGTTTTGCTATATCATTAGGATTAGCTATTAGGGAGCTTTAAAATTAAAATATGTTTGAGAGAGATTTAACGTTTATTCCCAAAAAAGCTATTTCTGCGCCTTTCTACAAAGAGAGAGGGCCTTCTTTAATTATTATTATTTCAATAGTTTTAGCAATAGTTTCTGCTTTAGTTGCTGGAGGTTTTTACTTTTATAAAAACAAAATAAATAAAGAAGTTGAAGAATTAAAAAAATCAGTTGATAGAGCGCAGCTTACTGTAGACGAGGAAACTATGAATAATTTAGAGGATATGGCCGAAAAGATAAAGAACGCAAAAAAAATTATCTATAATCATAAATCGTTGGTACCGCTCTTCAAGCTTTTAGAAAGCACAACATTAGAAAGCATAAGGTTTTCAAATTTTTCTTATTCTGAATCTGGCGAAAATGTTAGCATTAAAATGGAGGGCGAGGCGAATAGTTATTCTTCGCTTGCTAACCAGTCAGATAGTTATGCAAAGAATAAAGATATAAGGAATTTTGTTTTTTCCAATTTGTCGTTAACCGATAAGGGCAATGTAAAATTTAGTGTTGATATTCAGGTAAACCCATCTTTGATTCTTTATTCAAATAAAATTAATAATAAGTAATATATGTCACGAATAATAATTTCTTTAGTCTTTATAGCAACAGCAGTAGCCATTTTTTTTGTATGGACAAACCATTATTTAGAGAATGTAGATGAATTAAATAAAAAGAAAGACGAATACAATTACATACTTGAACGCGATAGAGAGATAAAATCAATTAGGGATGAAAAAGTTGCGAATCTCAAGTCAATCTCAAAAGAAAATCTTGATAAACTGAATAAACTGCTTCCTTCTAAGGTTGAGAATATAAGACTTATAATAGATATGACAGATATTATAAACAGGCGCGGTTTGTCGATTAAAAGCATAGATGCCAAGGGGTCTTCAGGAGCAAGTTCTAATGATATAAATACTGCCTCTTTGGATTTTTCGGTAGAAAGTTCATACGAAACGTTCCTTCTGTTTTTAGAGGATATGGAAAAAAGTTTGCGTCTTATGGATATAAAAAGTTTAAATTTGACGCCAACAGATAAGATGAATTTATATAATTTTAATGTGAGGGCCGTAACTTTTTGGAAATAGAATTAATATGAACAAAAGTTTCAAAATAACAATCGCAGTAATCCTTGTATTAATGGTAGTTTTTGGTTATTGGCAATATTCTTCAAAAAATAAAACATCAGATGAGAATAAAAATGAAACTCAGACTTCTCAAAAACCAGGAGAAGAATCAAATATTATAAGCATGCTAGAACGGATTAAGAAGATAGAAATAAATATAGATTTTTTCAATGACAATGTTTTAAAGAGTTTGTCAGATTTTTCACGAGAATTGATTCCTGAGCCAGTTGGACGGATGAACCCTTTTCTACCGGTAGGATCTTACGCAACTACTACCGGCAGATAAAAAATATAATGAATTTTACCGATATTTTATTAAAAAAAAATATCCTCACTAAGGATAAATTAGAAGAAATCTCAAGGCAGGCAACTGAGGAATTTATTCCTATTGACGATTTGCTAAAAGCCTATGGTGTTTCAGAGGATGATATTGTTAAAGCCAAGGCTGAGGCCATGGGAATAGAAGCAAAAAGTATAAAAGGGAAGAAAATTCCTTACGAAGTGCTTAAAAAAATACCAGAAGAGGCATCCAGGCATTATAAGTTTATTCCTTTGAATCTTGAGGATGGAGTTCTTGAGATTGGGATGGTTAATCCTGATGATATTGAGGCAAAAGAAGCTTTGCAATTTATATCATCGCGCCTCAATTTACCCTTTAAGATTTCTCTTATTTCTCAAGAAGATTTAAATAATTCTTACAAGGGATATGAAGGCTTGAGCGGTGAAGTAACAAGGGTGCTGGGCGAACTTGAGACTGAATTGGATAAAGTTATCAAGGAAAAAGCTCCGCAATTGAATCTTGAGGAAAAATTTATAGAAGAAACTCCGGTTACCAAAATAGTGGCTGTTATGTTGAAGCATGCTGTTGCCGGAGGTGCTTCTGATCTTCATATTGAACCCTTGCGGGAAAAATTGAGAATAAGATTTAGGGTAGATGGTATATTATATACGAGTCTCTTTTTGCCGCTAAGTGTCCATGAAGCTATTGTTTCAAGAATCAAGATATTGACAAATATGAAATTAGACGAGAAGCGTATGCCTCAGGATGGACGTTTTGAAGCAGTTATTGAAAACAGGGAAATTGATTTTCGTGTTTCCTCTCTCCCAACATTCTTTGGGGAAAAAATCGCAATTCGAGTCCTTGATAAAGAAAAAGGAATTAAAACTTTCAATGAATTAGGCATGTCAAAGAGAGATATAGATATCATAAGGGAAGCAATAAAAAAACCTTATGGCTTGATTCTTATTACAGGCCCTACTGGTTCTGGAAAAAGCACTACATTATATGCAATGTTGCAGGAATTGGACAGAGAAAAGAAAAATATTGTCAGCCTTGAAGATCCTATAGAATATAATATTGAAGGGATAAATCAGTCCCAAGTCAGGCCGGAAATAGGTTATGATTTTGCAAACGGACTGCGTTCCATACTACGCCAAGATCCTGATATGATAATGGTCGGCGAGATTAGGGACAAGGAAACTGCCGCTCTGGCTATTCAGGCAGCGTTGACTGGCCATCTGGTTTTTTCCACATTGCACACCAATACTTCAACCGGCGTGCTAACTCGTTTGATGGATATGGGCGTTGATCCTTATTTGATTGCTCCGACTTTCCTTTTGGCTATCGGACAAAGATTAGTAAGGAGATTTTGCGCAGATTCTAAAAAAGAGATACCTGTAACAGGGAAATTGAAAGAAAAAATCCATAGGTTATTTATGGATATCCCCCAAGAAGTAAAGAAAAATTTAAAAATACCAGAACATATTTATCAAGGTTTGCCTACACCCTCATGTCCGCAAGGATTTAGGGGTCGAGTGGGAGTATATGAAATATTTTCTAATTCAAAAGAGATGGAGAGACTAATAGTTTCTAATCCTATAGAAGCGAACATTTTTGATGAAGCGCGTCGACAAGGAATGCTTACAATGAAAGAAGATGCCCTGATAAAATTATTAGATGGGGAGATTAGCATTGAGGAGATAGATGTTATATAATTTAAATATATGGATCAGGAAGAAATAAAAAAATCAATATTTATAGTAGACGACGACGAATTTTTGCTGGATATGTACGCCGTAAAATTCAGGGAATCCGGTTTTTCTGTGGAAATTTCTTTCGGCGGGCAGGATGCTTTGGATAAGATACGAGAGGGGTTAAATCCCGATATAATTCTTTTAGATGTTATAATGCCTAACATGGATGGTTTTGAATTTTTGCAGAGAATCAAGAAAGAGAATTTATTAAAGAATACAAAGATAGTTATTCTTACGAATTTAGGACAAAAAGAAGATATAAAAAAAGGAATGGAATTGGGGGCTAGTGATTATGTTGTCAAGGCGTATTTTACTCCGTCAGAGATTGTGCAAAAAATTGATTTATTGCTTAAACAAAAAAAATAACAGGAAATAAATTATGGATTACAAAAAAGAATTGGCAGAATTAGTGATGATGGTTGTGAAAGAAGACGCCTCAGATTTGCATATAACCGTAGGGCGTCATCCGACTTTCAGAGTTTCGGGGTCCTTGGTACCGCTTATTAAAAAGCCGATTTTAACGCCTCAAGATACGGAAGGGCTGATTTTTGCCATGCTTGATGAAAATAAAATAAAAGAACTGTCAGAAAAAAGAGAATTGGATTTTTCATATATGTTTGAGAATAAAATAAGATTCAGGGTAAATGCTTTTTTCCAGCGCGGATTTCTGAGTGCCTCCTTGCGGCTTATACCCGTGAAGATAAAAACTTTCAAAGACCTTAATTTGCCGGACATCCTTAAAGATTTTGCAGACAAAGAGCAAGGTTTTTTCCTTGCGGTCGGTCCTATTGGCCACGGAAAATCCACTACTCTAGCTTCAATAATTGATTATATTAACCACAATAGGTCAGAGCATATTGTCACAATTGAGGATCCAGTTGAATATCTTTTTATACAGGATAAATCAATAGTGGATCAAAGAGAAGTAAGGTCTGACACGAATGATTTCAAAACAGCCCTGCGTTCAATGTTCAGACAGGATATAAATGTGGCCATGATAGGAGAGATGAGAGATGTTGAAACAATATCTACAGCAGTGACAGCGGCCGAAACAGGTCATCTTGTTTTTTCCTCTTTGCATACTAACAACGCCGCCCAATCAATAGATAGAATAATAGATTCTTTTCCTCATGACCAACAGAATCAAATAAGGGTTCAGCTTGCCAACGCGCTTTTAGGCATATTTTCTCAAAGGCTGATACCAAGAATATCGGGAGGTTTGGTGCCTGCCTATGAAATCCTTATAAACAATGCCGCTGTGAGAAATCTCATCCGTGAAAACAGGACCCATGAAATTGATCTAGTTATTGAAACAGGACTTGAATTGGGAATGGTGAATTTGAATCGTTCTCTAGCCAATCTTGTTAGAGATGGCGAGATAACTGTGGATAATGCATTTTCCTTTTCTCTTAATCCAAAGGGATTGGAAGGATTGCTTTAAAATTATGTTATTTAAATATGAAGCATTAACTCCAGAGGGTGAAAAGAAGTCAGGTAGCATTGAAGCCGCAAGTATTGAAATTGCCATAAATTCCATTCAGAGGAGAAATCTTATTGTAGTTTTTGTAAAACCAATTGAAAAAGCGACGTCGATTTTTAAAAGAAGAATAAAATTTTTTGAAAGCGTTAATTTTCGGGATATTACTCTTCTTTCCAGACAGTTATCTACTTTATTTGAATCAAAAGTACCTATTCTTGATTCTTTTAAGTTGATTGCTGTGCAGTCAGAGAGTCGTCTGCTTAAAGAAACTATGGATGGCATAATTGAGGACATACAAGGTGGCACCTCGCTTTCTCAGGCAATGGGCAAGTATCCTAAAATTTTTTCCAGTTTTTATGTGAATATGGTTCATGCCGGAGAGGAGTCAGGCAAGTTGAGCGAGATTTTTATTTATCTGGCGGATTATTTGGAGCATTCTTATGAATTAAAATCCAAAGCAAGAAACGCCCTATTTTATCCGGCTTTTGTACTCAGCGCTTTTTTAGGAGTTATGGTATTGATGCTCGTAGTTGTAATACCTAATCTCAAAAGTATTTTGGAGGAGTCAGGCACAGAACTTCCCATATATACAAAAATCATCCTTGGGTTCAGCACGTTTTTGCTTAATTATGGGGTTTATATTCTTATAGCGCTCAGTGGCGGTATTGTTCTTTTGTGGCAGTATAGTCGGACAGATGCAGGCAAGCAGGTCTTTGCGCGTGTCCAGATATCTCTTCCCATCATCGGCGGGATTTTCAGGAAAATTTTTATATCAAGGATATCTGAAAGCATACAGACTTTGTTTTCCAGTGGCGTTCCCGTGGTCAGGTCCCTTGAAATTACCGCCAATGTCGTTGGCAACGAGATTTATAAAAGAATATTAAATGATTCCGCAGAGGCGGTAAAATCCGGCAGTTCCATATCAGAAGCCTTTTCCAAATATAAAGAAATTCCCGCTCTTGTCACGCAGATGACAAAAATAGGCGAGGAATCAGGCAAATTGGGCTTTATTCTAAAGACAACATCCGTCTTTTACAGGAAAGAGGTTTCCAGTACTTTGGAAAACCTAGTGAGCTTGATAGAGCCCATAATGATCTTGGTTTTGGGAGTGGGCGTGGGCTTTTTGCTTATGGCTGTTATTGGCCCGATTTACAATATGTCCTCAAGTTTCGGGGGATAAACTTATCCACATTATTTTTATTAAGTTTTTGCCAATTATTATATAATTAACTTATATCATTCAGGTCGAATAAGATTATAAATATTAGGTCGATTAATAATTAAATTAAATAAATATGTTTAAAAACAAAAAAGGTTTTACTTTAATTGAGTTATTGGTGGTCATTGCCATTATCGGTATTTTGGCTTCCATTGTTTTGGCGTCATTGAATACGGCAAGGAATAAAGCTTCTGATACTGCTATTAAGGCAGACTTGGCTAATATAAGGGCGCAAGCAGAAATATACTATGATACTAATAGTAGTTACGGAACAGCTTTTGCGGTTGCTGCTTGTGCTGCGACAGTAGGTACTCTTTTTGCGGATCCAGTTATTACGCAACAGATAACTGCTGCTGGTAATGCAAGTAATGGTGGTGGTATAGGGCAAGCAAGTTGCGTATCTACTACTGCTGCTTGGGCTGTTTCAACACCCTTAAAAACTGTCGCTACTAATTCTTGGTGTGTGGATAGTACAGGTGCTTCTAAGTCGGTTACCCCGGCTGGTGCTGATAGAGGTTTTCTTGTTACTGCTTGTAAGTAATTTTAGTTAGTTTTTATTTTTCTCAAAAACCCGGGCGCGCGCCCGGGTTTTTGTTTCTCTAAAAAGTGCGACACTCGGTGTTCAACATTTTAGTCAAGTAGTAATATTTCTTCTAAATCAGATTTTACACCGCTTGTTTCTATAAAATCTTTGTATTCATTATTGTTTGAGAATTGATCCAAAATAATACTTGTTTTTAATAATTCTCCCCATCTATTTTTATTTATATAATCCTGAAAACTTGACCAAGGATATAAATGTTCTTTATTTTTCCATTCTTTTATCTCTCTTGGGTTGCGATGGATATAAGCAGAAAGATGAAGTAATTGCTCATTGCTTTCTATGTGTTTTATTTGGAATGGCCCTTGAAACAAGTGTCCCGATTTTTTATATTTTGTATTGAAATATTTTGTGTAAGAATTGAGGATTCTTTGCATATATCTTGAAATCCCGTTATTTGATATTTCTTTTACAATTATATGAAAATGATTCGGCATATTAGCAAAAGATATCAGTTCTACTGTTCGGTTGCTTAAAATTTTCTCCAAAGTCTTTTTAGAAACAGAAACATGCGACACTCGGTGTCCAACATTTATGTTATAAAAGGTTACAGGAGATTGAAAATAAAGAATAAGAAAAAGAAATCTCAGCCAGTCTTTTTCTTCCATAAAGATATTCTGTTTATTATTTCCCCTGTTATAAATATGGTAATATTCATCTGGTATTATATTAATTTTTCTCATCCTTTAATTATAAAACATGCGACACTCGGTGTCCAACATTTTAATACTTACTAGTAGAATAAATTTAATGGGATTTTTGATTTATATCTTTGTTTTTGTTCTCGGTGCTGTTATGGGCAGTTTTTTAAATGTGGTGATTTTGCGGTACAATACTGGTTTTCCTATAGTCAATGGCAAGTCAAAATGTTTTACCTGCGGGAAAGAACTGGAATGGTATGAATTAATACCAATAATCAGTTTTATAATTCAAAAGGGCAAATGCAATAAATGTGGCTCAAAAATATCCTGGCAATATCCGTTAGTTGAAATAACAACAGGATTTTTATTTTTCCTAATTACTAAGACAATAATTGGCTATGGGATACTGGCTATTGGCTATTACTTCGTTGTTTTTTCTCTTTTGATAATAATCACTGTTTATGATATGCGTCATCAAATAATTCCCAATCCTTTTGTTTATCTTTTTGATGTTTTGGCGTTTACTAGTTTATTTTTTGTTTCGGATTTCGGATTTCGGATTTCTGATTTTATTGTTGGCCTTGCTCTTTTTGCTTTCTTTGGTTCTTTCTGGCTGTTTTCTAAGGGTAAGTGGATGGGTTTAGGGGACGCAAAACTGGCCTTGGGTATTGGGTGGTTCCTGGGTTTGCAGAAAGGAATCTTGGCAATACTCCTGTCTTTTTGGATAGGCACAATCGTGAGTATTTTTCTTATGATTTTTTATAAAAACAAAATAAATATGAAAAGTAAAATTGCCCTTGGTCCGTTTATGGCGCTAGGAACTTTGATTGCCTTTCTATACGGCAGATATATAATAAAATATATACCACTATTTTGGATAAATTAAAAAACAAAACTATCACAGGAGGTTTTTCACTGATAGAATTAATGGTGACAATTGTAATTTTTGTCATTATTTCTTCCGTGATTATTTTCAATTACCCGAATTTCAGAGATAAGATGTCTTTAAGCAGAGAGGTGGCAAACATTGTGTCAGATATCCGCACGGCGCAGGTGTATAGTTTGGGCACAAAGCAACATGAAAATTTTGGTATAAATGAGATAAAGGGATACGGGGTTTATTTTAATACAACTAGTCCAAAACAATACCAAATATTTCTTGACCTCACTTCTTCTGATAATAGAATTTATAATGTAGGCGAAGAAGTTGGGTCAGCCATCCAAATTACGACAACAAACAAAATTTCCAGTTTGAAATGCGGTGGTGGCTCTTGCAGCAATAATGAAGTAAGCATTTTTTACTCCCGGCCTTATGTG